>Ga0187861_10001305_pt1 | contig 26120 bp, 25 predicted proteins | sample June2016WEW_10_1_3_FD_132986 | JGI IMG/M metagenome (GOLD analysis project Ga0187861, IMG submission 132986) | Peatland microbial communities from SPRUCE experiment site at the Marcell Experimental Forest, Minnesota, USA - June2016WEW_10_100 | ecosystem: Environmental > Terrestrial > Soil >...
CTACTTCTGCCAGATCGAGGACCACAGCCAGTTTGCGCTTGCCGAACCGATCCCAGGGCCAACCACCGCCGCCCTCGCGAGAGCCGCGCGCCAATATCGTATCGCCGTCGTCGGCTCGGTTTTTGAGAAACGCTCCGCGGGCGTTTACCACAACACCGCGGTCATCATCGATGCGAACGGCAAGCTCGTCGGGAAATACCGCAAGATGCACATCCCGGACGACCCGCTGTACTACGAAAAGTTCTATTTCACACCCGGCGATCTCGGATTTCAGTCGTTTGCGACCAAGCGGGCGAACATCGGCACGCTCGTGTGCTGGGACCAATGGTACCCGGAAGCCGCTCGCATCACGGCGCTGAAAGGGGCGCAAATCCTCTTCTATCCCACTGCCATCGGGTGGCATCTCGGCGAGAAAAAGCAGTTTGGAGCAAAACAGCATGACGCGTGGGTCACCATCCAACGTTCCCACGCCATCGCCAACGGCGTGTTTGTTGCCGCAGCCAACCGCGTCGGGCTGGAAGGCCCCGTGCAGTTTTGGGGCGGCTCGTTTGTTTGCGACCCGTTCGGGGAGATCCTTGCCGAGGCGAGCCACGACAAGGAGGAAATCCTCATCGCGAAGTGCGACCTCCGCAAGGTTGAGCAGACACGTCAACACTGGCCGTTTCTCCGCGACCGCCGGATCGACGCCTACGGAGGCATCACCCAGCGCTTGCTCGATTGATGCCCGCGAAAACTCCACGTGAACTCGGCTACCGTATGCCCGCCGAATGGCATCCGCACGCGGCGACATGGCTGGGTTGGCCGCGGCCGGACGGCATCAGTTTCCCCGACCGCTACCATGAGGTGCTCCCAACGCTGGGCGAAATGGTACGGACGTTGGCGCCGCACGAGCGGGTCAACATCAACGTCCGCAACGAAGAAGTGGAAGCCATCGCCCGCCAGACAATCGGCGACATCCCGAACATCTCCTACCATCGCATCCCCTCGTACGAGCCGTGGTGCCGCGACCACGGGCCAATCTTCGTGAAGCACAACCACGACCTTGCCGTCGTGGACTGGCGCTACAACGCCTGGGGCGGAAAGTACCCGCCCTACGACGATGATGATGTGGTGCCGCAACGTGTCGCCGAGGTGCTCGGGTTGCCGGTCTTCAGCCCCGGCATCGTGATGGAGGGCGGCTCACTCGACGTCAACGGCAACGGGACGCTGCTCACGACCGAAGCCTGCCTCCTGAATCCAAATCGCAATCCCCATCTTGACAAGAAACAAATCGAGCAGTGTCTTCGTGATTACCTTGGCGTCACCAACATCTTGTGGCTCGGCGACGGAATTGTGGGCGACGACACGGACGGACACGTGGATGATCTGGCGCGATTCGTGAACCCGAACACAGTGGTCGCGACCGTCGAACAGGATCCCCAGGACGACAACTATTCTCCGTTGCAGGAGAACTTGAAGCGACTCCAGACCATGCGCGATCAGGACGGGCGATCATTGCACATTGTCGAACTGCCAATGCCCGGCGTCATCAAGTACAACGGACAGCGATTGCCGGCGAGTTATGCGAATTTTTACGTCGCGAACGGCGTGATCCTGCTGCCGACCTATCGCCACGAGAGTGCGGACACGATTGCGGGACAAACGCTGCAAAAACTCTTCCCGGATCGGCGCGTGGTGGGAATTGACAGCACGAATCTGATTTGGGGACTAGGCTCGTTCCACTGCCTGACCCAGCAGCAACCGGCCGCCTAGCAATTCACCGCGCAATGACCGTTACCAAGCGTTGTTGACAGTCGTGACCATGTTGTTGGTCTTGCCACCGATACCTTGAAGGATAACGATCGCTATGATGCTGACGAGGAAGAGAATCAGGGCATACTCAAACACGGTCGCACCTGACCTCGTTCTGAGCTTTCGACACAACCTCTGTAATCTATTGCGCATCTGGCCCAACCGTTCACCTAGCAATATTGCATAATCCATCCACACCGTAATTACTAGCAGATTCCATTCCAGTCGTGGCGATGAAATCCAAGAGTCGCAAGGCTGTAAGGACCACGTAAGTCGCTGACTGCCTTCGTGTTGCCATTATTCGCAAACGAGCGAATGGCCATAAGAACTGCGAATTGCCTGACACAACTTCCAATACGCCTCTTACGGTCGACTAGTCTCCACCTAGGATTCTCGTTCCACCAAGGACGGGGCTGTGGGCTGCCCGATCACGAGCGCGTCCCCATCTGCAACAGTTTCCTCCAACGCGATTGGCTGACCGGCATCACACTGAGTCGCCTCATCCGCACGAGTTCAAAGTCCCGAAACTCCGCACTGGCTTTGATCTCGGCCAATGTGACCGGACGCGGTAAACGCTCCCGTGCTTCCAAATCAACAACCACCAGCGTTGGGTCTTTTCCCTTCGGATCGGGATAGGGATCGCGTGTCACCCCGGCAATCCCGACGATTTGCCTCTCATCGCCCGTGTGGTAGACGAATGCGAGGTCGCCCCGCTTCATTGACCGTAGATGTTTTAACGCCAAAGCATTCGAGACACCGTCCCACACCGCGCTGCCGTCCCGCTCCAAATCAGTGAAGGCATATGTGCTCGGCTCGGTCTTTAGCAGCCAATAGTTCGGCATGACATATCATCCTGCGCACATATGTCACTTGTGCGCACCGGATTTCAAGCTGCATTGCAACAAAGACCAAGTCTTCCGCCTAACCGACAGAGATGCGTGCGGTCACAGTGCACTCAAGCGCGCTCGAAAGCCAGCGTCCCGGCCTGCTTCTTGTCCACAACCGCATTGATCCTGTCACCCTCCTTGAACCTACCCGACAGAATTTCCAGCGAAAGCGCGTCGAGAATCTTCTTTTGGATGACCCGCTTGAGGGGCCGCGCACCAAAAACGGGGTCGTACCCCTCGCGCGCAAGCAAATCCTTCGCCGCGTCGGCCACAGTGAGAGTGATGTTCTGATCGGCCAGCCGCTTCTGCACACGCGCAAGCTGGATGTCCGTGATCTGTTTGATGTTCTCGCGCGTCAACCCATGGAACAGCACAACCTCGTCCACGCGGTTCAAGAATTCAGGCCGAAAATGCACGCGCAAATCGTCCATCACTTGTTGCCGCACGGTCTCGTCATTGCCCGGCCCTTCCGCGAAATGGCGCGAGCCGATATTGCTGGTCATGATGAGCACCGTGTTCTTGAAGTCCACCGCGCGGCCTTGCCCGTCGGTCAGTCGCCCGTCATCGAGGACCTGCAGCATCACGTTGAACACGTCATGGTGTGCCTTCTCAATCTCGTCAAAGAGCACGACCGAGTACGGGCGACGCCGCACTGCTTCGGTCAACTGGCCGCCCTCCTCGTAGCCGACGTAGCCGGGAGGCGCGCCGAGCAGCCGCGCGACCGTGTGCTTCTCCATGTATTCACTCATGTCGATGCGCACCATCGCGTTTTCGTCGTCGAACAGGAATTCCGCGAGCGCGCGGGCCAATTCCGTTTTGCCCACGCCGGTCGGTCCGAGGAAAATGAACGAGCCGACGGGCCGGTTCGGATCCTGCAATCCGCTTCGGGCGCGGCGCACCGCGTTTGATACGGCGGTGATCGCATCCTCCTGGCCAACCACGCGCTGCCGCAACCGCTCTTCCATGTGCACGAGTTTCTCGCGCTCGCCCTCGAGCAACCGCGAGACGGGAATACCCGTCCACGCTGCCACGACCTCGGCAATGTCGTTTTCCGTGACTTCTTCGGTCAGCATCTTCGAGTTCTTCTGGAGCTTCGAGAGTTTCTGGTCGGCCGCCTGCAGTTTCTTTTCCAATTCCGGCAACCGCCCGTACTGGATTTCGCTGGCCTTGCTGAGATTCCCCTCCCGCTTCGCCTGCTCGATCTGCTCCTTCGACATCTCCATCGCGGACTTCAGACTGCGAATCTCATCGACCACGCCTTTCTCGTTCTGCCACTGCGCTTTCAGCTTCTGGCTCTGTTCCTGCAGGTCGGCGAGGTCTCGCTCCAACTTCTGCAGCCGTTCCTTGCTTGCTTTGTCACTTTCTTTCTTCAACGCGGCTCGCTCGATCTCCAATTGCATGACGCGCCGCTCAATCTGGTCGATCTCCGTCGGCATCGAATCCAGTTCGATTCGCAGCCGCGAGGCGGCTTCGTCCATCAGGTCAATGGCCTTGTCGGGCAAGAACCGATCCGCAATATACCGATGGGAAAGCACGGCGGCGCTGACGAGCGCGCTGTCCTGGATGCGAACGCCGTGATGCACCTCGTAGCGCTCCTTCAGGCCGCGCAGGATCGCAATCGTGTCTTCGACGGACGGTTCTCCCACGAATACCGGCTGGAACCGCCGCTCCAGCGCGGGATCTTTTTCGATGTACTTGCGATATTCATCAAGCGTGGTTGCGCCGATCGTGTGCAGCTCGCCGCGAGCCAGCGAAGGCTTGAGCATGTTAGCCGCGTCGACAGGCGCGCCCTCGGCTTTGCCCGCACCCACAACCGTGTGCAACTCGTCGATAAACAGGACGATCTTGCCTTCGCTCGCGACGACTTCCTTGAGAAACGCCTTCAACCGATCCTCAAACTCGCCGCGATATTTCGCACCGGCGAGCATCGCACCGATGTCCATCGAGATAAGCCGCTTGCCCTTGAGTCCCTCGGGCACGTCACCGCTGACGATGCGCCGCGCCAGACCTTCAACGATGGCCGTCTTGCCGACGCCTGGATCGCCGATGAGCACCGGGTTGTTCTTCGTCCGGCGCGAAAGCACCTGGATGACACGGCGAATCTCCGCGTCGCGACCGATGACCGGATCCAGCTTGCCGCGGCGCGCTTCCTCCGTCAGGTCTCGACCGTATTTCGCAAGTGCCTGATATTTATCTTCGGGATTCTGGTCGGTGACTTGCGCGGTGCCGCGGATTTCGCGCAGTGCTTTCAGAATTGCCGCGGGCGTTACCCCGTGCGGCTTGAGAAGATTCGTCGTCTCGGAAATACCGAGCAACATGTGCTCCGTGCTGACAAACTGATCCTTGAGTTTGTCCGCCTGCGCGAACGCGGCGTCGAATGCTGTGCGTAGCGCCTTGCTGAGATAGACCTGCGTCGAGTCGATGCCATGAACCTGCGGACGGCGGTTCAAGTTGTCGTCAAGGGCGCGCAGGATGGCATCGGGGTTCGCGCCGAGTTTGTCGAGAAGTGGACGTACGAGTCCGTCCGGCTGCTCAATCAACGCCGACAGGATATGCTCGCAGTCAACCTCCTGATGGTTCAGCTTCTGCGCGATCTCCTGCGCGGACTGCAACGCTTCCTGGGCTTTGATTGTAAGTTTGTCGAAACGGATCATACGTTCATAAACAATCTAGCACCTGAAATGCCATAGCGCGATAAGCATTGCCGGCGTGGGTCTCCAGGCAGCAGACTGGCGCACACTGTCACACCCGGCATCCGGTGTCACAGTCCGTCTGCCAAGCTGACTCACTCGGAGGCGGCAGCGAAACGCGCCCGCATCTCGGCGAGTTGTCGCTCTAACTCGTGGGATTTGTCGAGTGTTTCGGGAAGACGTTGGAACGCCGCATTGGCCCGTTTGAATTCTTTGTGCGGGACCGCAGGAGATCCGAGCATGACTGCGCCCGCGGGCACATCCTTCGTCACACCCGCCTGTGCCATGATGATGCTTTTGTCTCCGATGGTCAGATGACCCGCGACGCCGACCTGTCCCGCAATGGTCACGCAGTTGCCGATGATGGTACTTCCGGCCATGCCGACGAGCGCGCAAATGATGCAGTGCTCACCAATAACGCAGTTGTGGCCGATTTGCACGAGGTTGTCGATCTTCGTGCCGGCACCGATGCGGGTCCGGCCAAAACGGCCGCGGTCGATGGCCGTGTTCGCGCCAATCTCAACGTCGTTGCCAATTTCGACGAAGCCAACCTGCGGAATCTTCTGGTGCTTGCCATCGACGGTCTCGTAGCCGAAACCGTCCGCGCCCAGCACGACCCCGCAGTGCAGAATCACATGGTCGCCGAGGATCGTGCGTTCGCGAACGCTCACGTGAGGGTGGACCAGGCAGTCCGCACCCAGTCGGCACTCGTAACCGATGTAACTGCCAGCTCCGATGACGGAGCGGTCGCCGACGATGACATTCTCTTCAATCACCACGGATGGCTGGATCGAGACATCCTTCCCGAGCTTCGCCGTCGCCGCGATCACCGCAGTTGGATGGATACCCGGCGTGAAGATCGCCGGCCGCGGCGCCACCTTGCGGACGACCTTGTCAAAAGCCCCTGAAGGATCATCGACTCGGATGAGCGTGCCCCCAAACGCGACGTCCATGTCTCTTGCAACAATCAGAACGGAGGCGCGCGTCGACTTGACTGCGGACTGATATTTCGGGTTGGCGAGAAAGCTGAGATCGCCGGGTGCGGCCTCACGCACACCCGCAAGGCCAGTTACTACCTGTTTGGGGTCGCCCGCCAGCTCTCCCTCAACCAGCTGCGCAATATCGCGTGCCGTCAGCTGCACACTTACTTCTTGTCGCCCTTCTTATCGTCTTTCTTGTCGGCAGGTTTGGGTGTCTCGGTGGCCTTCGGTTGATTCTTGTTCAGGGTCTTGATGATGACGTCCGTAATCTCAAGTGAATCCTGGCTGAACACCACGATGGAGATGCCATTGAGCGTGTTGCCGGATTTGTCGAGCACAAGCTGGTAGCCGGCGTCACGTGCTTCCTTGTTGATGACGTCCTGGATCTCCTTGAGAATTGTCTGGCGCATGCGTTGGGTCTGGTCGTCGAGGATCTTGCGGTGGCTGGTGCGGTACTCCTCGATGTCGCGCTGGAGTTTCTGCGTGTCGGAGAGTTTGTCAGCCACGGCCTTGTGTTTCTGCTCGCGGATCTCGGCTGAGTATTCCGGCTTGTCCTGCTCGTCCCGCAGCTTGTTCAATTCGTCAATCGCCTTCTTGTAATTACCGACCATCTCCTCTTGCTCCTTGTTGAAAGACTCGACGGTCTCTTTCAGCTTGGCGGAGGCGACAGGCGTCTTGTAGTACTCGTTGAAGATCTTATTCAGGTCTACTGTGGCGATGCGTTCCGACATCGTCTGAGCCATGGCAGTGTGTGCCAGCCCCAGCATCGCCGCGGCGATGAATGCTATCATTGTACTTTTCATTTGGTTCCCACTACCTTTCTTTCGTTCTTTTTGATTCCGACGGCCTAGTATATCAAAATTGATAGCCAACGCTAAACTGAATTTTTCCAGTCCTGCCTGACGCCCTGTCCGTCATGATCGGATATCCGTAATCCAACCGCAAGGGACCGATCGGCAAATTGAGCCGCACGCCGATACCGGCGTCCGATTTCAAATCTCTGAAGTCGAAATCATACGCGTCCTGATACACATTGCCAATATCGAAAAAGATTGCGCCGCGCACGCGCTCGATGATCGGAACGCTGTACTCCGCCGTGCCGTTGACATAAGTGTTTCCGCCAATGGGTTCGTTTCTAACATCCATTGGGCTGATCTTGCGGTAAGCAAAGCCCCGCATCGTATTCGCGCCGCCCAAGAAGAAGCGGTCGAAGATCGGTACGGTATCGACGGCGCGGCGCACCGACTCGACCGCGCCGTTCCTGTTGACGATTGTCTCGACCACATTCGTTTCGTCGGCTCGCGTTGAGCCAAAAGCGTCCACTACACCCGCCGAGCCCTGCAACTGAAGCACTTGCTTGTCAAAGAATGGGAAAAACAACTTGCTTTCCGCAGTCAGTTTGTACAAGGAGACGTTGCCTCCCAACGGGCCGCCAGCCACTTCCGCCTTTAGATCCGTACGATTTCCGCGCGTCGTCAGAAACACGCTGTCCCGCGTGTCATAGGTGACCGATCCGGCCACCGAACTACTCAGGTGCGAGCCTTGTTGCGACTGTATCTCCTGCGAAGCCGTACGGCTCACGTCCAGAAAGATGTCCTGGATGCCGTATTCGATCCGCCCGCGGACGAACTCGGTCAGCGCCTTTTCAAGACCCAACGATACGCCCGTGTGCTGCTCGTTGTATTCGGTGCTCAAGTAGCTGGCGCTATGATGAAACGCTTCAAAACTCAACGCCAGCTTCTTATCGAGAAACCACGGTTCGACGAACGACAGGACTTCGTCTTGCCGTTTCAAACCAACCTGCAACCGCAGGCGCAGCTTCTCGCCGCCACCGGTAAAAGTCGGCCAGTTGAAGAGGTCAAAGTTGCCCTGTGTCATCTCCACAAATCCGATGAGACTGTCGATCGAACTGAACCCCGCGCCGAAATTGACCGAGCCTGTGCGCTGCTCCTCCAGATCCAGCACCAAATTCTTTCGGTTCGGCACGTCGGTGGGCTCGGGAGTCGCCTCGATCTTCGTGGGGTCGAAGTAGCCAAGGTTCTTGAGGCGTTCCACGCTACGATCCACGCGCACTGTATCGTAGACTTCGCCGGGATGCACCGCCAGTTCCCGGCGAATGACCTTGTCCTTCGTCTTCGTGTTGCCGCGGATTTCGATCTTCTCGATGTACGTCAGTTCCCCTTCGCGTATGGAGTAGGTTAGATCGATTCGACCCGTCTCAACATTGGGCGCGCGAATCGGGCGCACGGCTGTGTCCAGATAGCCGCGCGAGCCGTAATAGTCTTCCAGCGCCTTCTGGTCCGTCGTCATACCGGTGGGCGTGAACGTTTTCCCCGAAGTCATCTTGAGCCGGGTTTCCAGTTCCGTCGTCGGGAAGAGCTTATTGCCCTCGATGGTGGTCGTGCCGACCCTGTACTGTGCGCCTTCAAAAATATCAATGTGGACCACCATCCACTTGGAGCCGACGCGCTCGATACGCGTGCTGAGAACGTCCATGTCGATGTATCCATTGGAATGGTAATGATCCCGGAGCTTATCGACATCCTCCTTGAAGTCCTCTTCCTTGAGCACGCCCGTGCTGGAGAGCCATGAGCCCCACCAATGCCGGCGCGTCTTGAGAATCTTGCGCAGGCGATCGTCCGTGTAGGCCTTGTTGCCCGCAAACTTGATCAGCTTGATATACACCCGCTCGCCTTCGTGGACTTTGAACCTGAGGATGGCTTTGCCGGTATCCTTGTCGGCACTGACTTCATAGGTGACCTTCACATCCGGATACGCCGCCTTCTGGTAGAGTTCTTCCATCTTGTGGGCGTCGTCGTGGGCCTTGCGCTCGTCCATGGTGTCGCCCACCTTCTGGCTGCATTCGCGGCGCAGGCGCTCTTCCTTGAAACGTTTGTTGCCTTCGAGGATGATTTCCTTGATCGTAGCCTTGCCCTGCACTTGGAAAACGATTCTCACGCCATCGACGACGGGCTCTTCCAGCACGCGCACGTCAAAAAAATAGCCAGTGTTGATAAGATTGCGGACATCCTGTTCGATCATGTCGCGGGAGCGTGGTTTGCCCACCGCGGTCTGAATGTTGGCCATCACCACCGAGCGGTTCACCGTTTCGGGACCGGTGAATCGGACCTCAATTGCACGGACAATGTCTTCGGGCTCTTGCGCCCAGGAAAACGAACTCGAAACGGCCACGGCCAGCAGCGTGAGCAGCGACCCCCGCAGCCGCCTCATTCTTCGCCCCTCTCAAACCTTGGAATGTCTCCTTCCTCAACCCTGGCCTGATCCTCGAAGCGGGTGTAATCACCTATAAAAGTCAAATCGATATCACCCGTCGGGCCGTTTCGCTGCTTGGCAATGATAAGGTGCGCCTTGCCCTTTAGCTCCTTCCGCTTCTCGTCGTCGTCCTCGTAAACCTCCGGCCTGACCAATAGACCCACCACATCCGCATCCTGTTCAATGGCCCCAGATTCACGAAGATCAGCCAACCTCGGTTTCCCCTCGTCCCTTGATTCCGGCTGCCGGTTTAGCTGGCTGAGAACGATGATCGGAATGTTCAATTCCTTCGCCAGCGCCTTCACCCCTGCCGAGATATCAGCCACTTCCGCCTGTCGGCTGCTTTCCGCGCGCCGCGACGGCGCGCGCATCAACTGCATGTAGTCAACGACCAGTAATTGAATTTTATACTGCTGTTTCATACGGCGAGCACGGGCACGCACCTGATTGACCGTCAAACCGGCCGAGTCGTCGATGTACAGCGGGGCTTTCATCAAATCGCTGGCTGCGGCCGTCAACTTGTGATGATGCTCGTCTTTCGGAAAGCCATCGTGCAGCAGACGCAGGTTCACCCTCGCCCGCGAGCAAATCATCCGAATCATTAGTTCCTGTCCCGACATCTCCAAGCTGAACACACCCACAGGGATATTCCGACCGACGGCCAGGTTTTCCACGATGTTCATTGCAAGTGCCGTCTTGCCCATGGAGGGCCGACCCGCGATGATAAAGAGATTGCCGTCGTGCAGACCGGAGGTCAACCTGTCCAAGTCGCGGAAACCGGTGGCTCGCCCCATGACCTCGCCACGTTTCTCGAACGTCCGCTCGATGCTGACCATGGCAGCCATCACCAACGGTTTGGCGGGTTTAATCAGCTCGGTCGATCTCTCCGCGGTAATATTAAATATCTGCTGTTCGACCTCGTCAATCCACGTTTTGACATCATCCTGCTGCTCGAAGGATCGCGCGATGACGTCGTGCGCGGCCCCAATGAGTTGGCGCAACAGGTGTTTTTCCCAGACGATGTCAATGTAGTGCTCGACGTTGGCGGTGGTCGGCACGCGCGTGATCAAATCGCTCAGGTAGGCCGGGCCCCCAATTTCCTCAAGCTGATTCTTGTCCTGCAGCCGCTGGGTGAGGGTGATGAGGTCGATAGCCTGCATCGCATCCTGCAGCGTGGCAATCTCGCGGAAGATGACCTGGTGGGCCGCGTAGTAGAAATGATTCTCGCTCAGGCGCTCGCGAACCTCAGAGCCCGCTTCCGCCGGGCTAAGCAACATCGCACCGAGCACCGCGATTTCGGCATCCAGACTGTTCGGCAGGACGCGGTCGAGAACCAGCGCGGGAGCCGACCTCGTTTTCCCGAAGGACGCGATAGTCTCCGACCTGCGGCCCTGGGAGGCGCCGGTCCCCCCCGTTTGGGCGGCAATTTCGGATGCGAGAGGGTTGGTCGAAGCCATGGTGCCGTCCCCGCTGAAGCCTTGCGGCTATTTCTTCTTATCGGCTTTCGGTGCCTTCTTGCCAGCTTTTTCTTCCGAGGCTGCGGACTTTGCCGTAGGAACTTTTCCCCCATCGGGACCGACGACCCAAATCTTCACCTTGGTCGCCACCTCTGGGTGAAGCTTTACGTCCACGTCATACACGCCCAATTCGCGGATGGGATGTTCCAGCACGATCTTGCGGCGATCCACGTCGATGCCTTCCTTCTTCAACGCCTCGGAAATGTCGGCGGCGGTGACCGAACCGTACAGTTTGCCGTCCTCGCCCGCGGCGGCCGTGATCGTGTACGACTGCTTCACCAATTTTGCCGCGGCGGCCTTGGCGTCTTCGTGTTGCGTGGCCAGCGTGGCCTCCCGTTTCTTGCGCAGCGATTCGACGCGGCGCAGGTTGCCGGCCGTGGCCGGCATGGCGAGCCCCTTCGGGAACAAAAAGTTTCTCGCGTACCCGTCGGCGACCGTGACCGTGTCGCCCTCGGCTCCGAGGTTGTCAACGGGAGCGGTCAATATAATCTGCGTGCTCATAATAATGGTGGCTCCGTCCTAGCGCACGAGCAACATCGTGCGCGCGCGTTTGATCGCGATGGCAAGTTGGCGTTGATGCCGGGCACAGTTGCCCGAAATCCGCCGCGCCAGAATCTTGCCGCGCTCGGTCATGAATTTCTTGAGCAAGTCCGACTGTTTGTAATCAATTTCGATCTGGTCCTCGCACAACTTGCAATCGCGCTTGATAATAATATCGCGCTTCGATCTTCGGCCTTCCCGGCCTTCCCGGCTCTCAAAGTTTCTTTCCATCATCTGTTACTCTTCCTCACCAATTAAGTTTTCCCGCTGCTTGCTCAAAACGGAATGTTATCGTCCTCGCCCGCTGTCGTCGGCTCCGGTTCGCCCGCGTCACGGGCTGGCGGTGCGGCGGGACGTCCGCCACGGGCCGGTCGCGCCGGCGCCTCATCCGACGGCGCCTGGTCCTTGACTTCGCCCCGTCCGCCACCGGGTGCGCCAATGAACTGAAAGCGTTCACACACTACCTTCATCTTGGATTTCTTCTGCCCTGACTCTTTGTCCTCCCAGCTATCCAACTTGAGACGCCCTTCCACAAAGATCGGCTTGCCTTTGGAAAAATACTGGCCGACCGTTTCAGCCTGCCGTCCCCACACTTCAACGTCCACAAAGGTGACTTCTTCTTTCTGCTCTCCAGTGTCCGTCGTCCAGCGGCGGTTCACCGCGACGCCGATCGTGGCGATGGCGGTACCCTTGGGTGTGTAACGCACTTCTGGATCGCGCGTCAGATTGCCCATCAACAAGACTTTGTTATACGAAGCCATGGTGATTATTTCTCAACGACGCCCGTCGTCGGAATCTTGCGGGGTTTGCGTGGTGGCGGCTCGGGCGGTGCCTCCGACAACAGCCAGCGGAAGACTTCAGGCTCCAGATGCAACTTGGCATCCAGTTCCGCAATCGCCGTCGGGGGCGCATCGAAAACGAAATTCACGTAGAACCCTGAGGTGTGCTTACGCGTGTCGCGGGCGAATGGCCGCACGCCCATGCGCTGCACCTTGTCCACGCGACCGCCCGCGTGCTCGATGCTCTTTTGAAGCTTGTCCATGAGTTCCTTCGACACCTCTTCCTTACCAGCGGTGTCCAGAATAAACAATCCTTCGTATGTCTTCAACGCCTCTCTCCTTCTGTCCGCGTTACAACGCGGACTGTTTCCGATTAAATTGATTCATGGCCTCGGTGAGGCCGTCACGCAAGCAACACTCAATCGCCTCCACGGCGGTCGCGACTGCCTGCTCGGCCATCTCGCGCTCCTGCGGCGCAAACTTGCCCAACACGTGGCCCGTAATGTCCGCCCCCGTCGGAGCACTTCTTCCGATGCCCACGCGCAGCCGCGCGAATTCCTCGTTGCCGCCGAGCGTCTCGATGATGGAGCGCAGGCCGTTGTGGCCGCCGCTGCCGCCCGACGCACGCAGCCGAATCTGCCCGAGCGGCAAATCCGCGTCATCCGCGACCACCAGCAACTGCGCCGGCTCAACCTTGAGCCAGTTCAGCAACGCGCTGACCGCGGAGCCGCTGCGGTTCATATACGTCCGCGGTTTGGCCAGCATCACTTTGCCGGCATCACCCGTCGCCGCTTCGGCAATCTCCGCCGAGAATCGCCACTTTCTTCGAAAAGAACAATCCAACTTTTCCGCGAGCCGATCCAGCACTGCGAAGCCAATGTTGTGGCGCGTGCGGTCGTATTCCTTGCCGGGATTCCCCAGTCCCACCACCAGTTTTGGCTTGGCCGACACTGGAGTGTCGCCTCGCTCGCGCTACTTCTTCGCTTCGGGTTTGGCCGCCGGCTTGGCGTCGGCCTTGCCGCCTGCGGCCGCTGCAGGAACTTTGCCTGCTGCGCCTGTCGCCGGCGCTTTGCCTGCCGCCGGCGCTTTGCCTGCCACTGGAGCCTTGCCTTCCACCTTGCCTGCGGCAGGGGCTTTCGCGTCGGTCTTGCCGTCTTCCGCTTTTGGCTTCGCCTCGCCTTCGGCTACCGCGCCCTCTTCGCCTTCTTCCGTCTTCGCCGTAATGACTTCGGGCTCGGCCGACGGAGCGGCGGCGGCCTCGGTCATTGCCGCCAATTCCTCTTCCGTAATCGGCGCGGCAACGAGGAACACCGTCTGGGCTTTGTCGTCGAGCAGGGTCACGCCTTTCGGGGGCGTGATGTCGCCGACGTGAATGCTCTGGCCGATCTCCAGCACCTCGACGCTGACTTCCAAGACTTCGGGCAAATCCTGCGGCAGACATTCCACACGCAACTCGCGCATGACGTATTCGAGAATGCCGCCGCCCGTCTTCACGCCCGCGGGTTCGCCGATGGGACGAACCGGGACGTTCGCGCGCAGCTTCTCGGTCGCCACTACTTCATGAAAATCAATGTGCAGAATCGTGTCTTCGTAGGGATGGTGTTGCACCTCCTGAATCAGGGCGAGGCGTTTGTTCGTCTTGCCGCCCTCGTCCACCATCAGGTCCACCAGCACGTTTTCGCTGGTGGCATCGTGGAGCGCCTTCTCCAATTCCTCGACGGCGACCGCCAGGTTGACCGGCTTCGAGTGCGCGCCGTAAATGACCGCAGGCACCGCGCCTTGCGACCGCATCCGTTTCACCGCGCCCTTGCCGATCTCGGTCCGGGTCTTCGCTTTCAATTGTACCTTCTGTGCCATACCAGATTTCTCCTCAAAAAAATAAAATCAACTGCGCCATCAACTCTCCGGCCGCTTGCCGTTGATGTCGAATAGCGACGATACCGACTCGGAATTGTGAATCCGTTTGATCGCCTCGCCCAGCAACGGCGCAACCGTCAACTCGGTCAGCTTGAACCCGCTGACCTTCGAGTGCGGCACCGTGTCGGTTGTGACCAACTCCTCCAACTCCGACGCCTTCAAGCGATCGAGCGCCGCGGGGTTCAACACCGCGTGGCTCACGGACGCGTACACCTTCTTCGCGCCGTGCTTCTTCAGGATCTCCGCCGCCCGCGTCACCGTGCCCGCCGTCTCCGTCAGGTCGTCCACCAGCAACACGTTCTTGCCCTCCACCTCGCCGACGAGACTGAGTATCTCCACGTCCGTCGGGGATTTGCGCTTCTTGACGACGATGGCCAGCGGCGCCTGAAACAGGTTCGCGTACGCATGCACCATCTTCACGCCGCCGATGTCGGGCGACACGACCACCAAATCCTTCAACTTCTTCCCGTTGAAGTACCGGTACATCACCGGCGCCGCGTAGAGGTGATCGACGGGGATGTCGAAGAACCCCATAATCTGCTGCGCGTGCAAGTCCATCGTCAACACCCGGTTCGCACCCGCGGCGGTGACCAGGTTCGCCACCAGCTTGGCCGTGATCGGCACGCGCGGCTGGTCCTTGCGATCCTGACGCGCATATCCAAAGAACGGTACGACCGCCGTGATGCGTTTGGCACTGGCCCGCCGACACGCATCGATCATGATCAACAACTCCATCAAATGCTCGTTCGCGGGCGGACACGTCGGCTGCACGATGAACACATCCCGCCCCCGCACGTTCTCGTTAATCTTAACGAACGTCTCCTGATCAGGAAACGACATCACCGTCGCATCACCCAGCGGCGCCCCGATGGAATCGGCAATCCGCTGCGCGAGGGGTCGATTTGCATTGCCAGAAAAAATCTTCAACTGGACTGACGACTCCACGACATACGACCTTCGGTTTTCGGTTGTTTACGCCCAAAAATCAAGGCCACACCCGCAACTTGTGACCCCAAAAGCGACGCTTCTTCTACTGAATCCCTCTCCGCTTTGCAATCCGAATCTTTCCCGCCCCAACCGCCTCCCACCCACACCCCATCTTTTCCACCTTCGCCATCCTAACAAATGCCCGCTCCGACTGATTCACCTTGGCTCGCGCTGGTTCACCCACACTTTTCCTCACATCCCCCACGTTCCCCGTCACCCGCCCACACCACGAATTCGCCACTCCCATCCTCGTGCCAAAGCACAACCGTTGCGGTAGTGGCGTAAAAAGCCTGTCGGGAAACAGCAAATGCGGCGCCGTCAATTACCCTGAACCAGTTCGCGCCTTCCCCCGGCCCTACTCCCTGCGGCAATCCAACACCATCACGGCATTGGACACCGGCACTCCTTGGGATCGATGCTCACTCCCTGCCGAAAAAATTCGTTCTCGGCATCGGTCTCTCAAGCGCCGCGTTTTCCGTGTTCAACACGGCGCGGCTCGTATCCCTTGGCTCGTGCTTTGCCTCACAGCGACGCGAGGTCCGGACCGCCGCCGCGGCCCGCGCGACCTCCCTCGAGGTCATCGGTGGCGGCTCGACATGTGGCACCGGCCGCAGTGCCTCTGCGTGCGCCCGCGCCGCCTCCTCAACGGCTTTCTCGAAGCCGGCCGGAGCCGGAACTGGAGTCCCGCTCAGATGCGTGCGGTCAACCTCCTGTGAGTTTGCAACGGCCTTCTCGAAGCCGGCGGGAACCGCGACTGGAGTACTCGCCAGATGGTCGCGGTCAACCTCCTGTGAGTTCCCTGTGGAAAATCCGATGACGAACACGCCCAAACCAATCGCCAATGCGAGTTTCATTCTTGCCTGCCTCCTATCCCCATCCCTTTATACTTCTGCCCGTTCCATGACGTTGTCAAGCTCTCACCATCCCCAGCCTCAACTCTCCATGACGGTTGTCCTGGCCGTCCGCGTCAAGTGTAGCGGGTGTGGAATTTCGGCGCTTCGACGAAGCGCCGCTACGCCCGTCCGGCCGGTTTCGACCGGCGCAATACGCGGGCGCTTACGGTTGGAGACGGATGTGGTAGTAACGGGAAGGAATGTTCGTCGCGCCATCCTGAAAATCGAACTGATCCTTTCTCGCCGGCATCAAGGCTGGATTCGGCCTGTGGAAAATGCTAGCCTCGCCGCGTCCTTATGCCCCAGCCATTCTCTTTCAGCCTGCCGCCCCGCGACGTGCCGGGGACGGTACGATTGCGCGTGCTGTTTGGCGGAATCCTTAACCAAATGGGATGGTTCTTCTTCGGGTTTGGGATGCTGTTCGTATGGCTCTTCCTTCCAAACGCCGATTTGACCTCGTTCTATCTATTCCGCGGCCCACTGGACCATACCCAGGCCACAGTCACGGCCAACCAAAAGACGCACTTCACGGAAGGCGGTTCAAAGCACCATTCGGGAACGCCCATTTACCGACATGACTACACCTTCACGGTTAACGGAAACCGTTATGACGGCGTTTCCTACTCGACTGCAAACAGCCTGCAGCCCGACACCCGCGTCACCATCGAATATCCGCGAGGGAACCCCTCCATTTCAAGAATTCACGGCATGCGCCGGGCGCCGGTTCCTCCATTTGTGCTACTCGTACTCATCTTCCCCCTGGTCGGAGCGGGCTTCCTCATCCCCGGCTTGATACAAGGATGGAAAGGGGATCGCCTCCTCGCCAACGGCAAAGTCGCCTTCGGCGCATTCAAATCAAAAGAACGCACCAACACCAGCGTCAACAACAAAACCGTCTACAAACTAATCTTCGAATTCACCACCGACACCGGCCAGACCTGCCAAGCCGTCACCAGAACCTACCAACCGGAACAGCTCGAGGACGGCCAACAGCACGAGGTCGTCTACGATCCGCTCACCCCTTCCTACGCCGTCATGGTCGACAGCTTGCCGGGCTCACCGCGCATCGACGAACGTGGCGTCATTCAACCCGCCGGTTTCGGGTCCGCCCTCTGCGTCTCACTGCTGCCCGCCCTCGTCATCATCGCCAACACCACCTGCCTTTGCCTCAAGCTTCTGCGATAGCACGTCAATCACAATCCAGAAAGCAGTGTGTCTGACCCCGGTTGTCCTGCCCGGCTTTCCGCACGCTCCTACACTCCACGCGCCTTCCCCGTCTCCGGCAACAGCCACGCCGACACCACCAGAAACCCATAGATCGCCGCGGACCCAATCCATTCCCAGAACCCCAGCTTCCACGCCGCCGAGTGCTTGAGCGCCCGCGCCAGCGGCTCGAACACCGGCAAATGAAGCCGGAGGACCAACATGAATACCATCACCACAATCCCCGGCCACGTCAGCCAACCCCACCACAAAACCAGCCGGCGACTCGACAACTCTCCCCCAGCCCGACGCCGACTCCTCAGCGCATGCGATTCGAACAGCACCATTCCCAAGCCGAGCCCGATCCCGGCAACCCGGGCCAACGCTGCGTGCAACTGGGGAACCGTCGCCCGCCCCTCCGCCGGATGCGATGTGATCACGCTCGCCAGGATCAGGCAGACCGCCCCCGAGAAAAAAACGCGGCCCCGGCCCGCACCACCGGGGAATCAACACCCAGTCCGCGCCGGATGTAGCCCGCAAACGGCAGCATCAATACCCCGCTCACGCCAACGCCCACTGCGGGAATGAAATGGTATTGCGGGTTCACCAGCGGATACAGCAATTTGGAAATGCTCATCGTCCGCCAGTCGTAACCCTGGGGAACGAGCGCCGCCGCCACCGCCAAGCTCCCAAAATAAAAAATCCCAATCAGCGGCACCACCACCCACAGCATCGTCTTCCTGCTGAGATTGCCGGAAAGAAAATCCACGTTGCGCCGATTGTATTCGCGAGTCGTCCCGCGCGCGAGTGCAATCCTTGCAGGGATCCCGTGGATGACCGCGCCGAAAACTTCGCCCGGCTTCAACGCCGTGCCAGCAGTCGAAGCTGGCTGCTACGTATTTCGCAGGCTTGCGAATTCAGGGCAAATTCGCATTCACCGAGGACAACGTATTATTGACCTTTTTGCCAAGGCCCTTCAGCACCATGATCGCCACGACCGCGATCAGTGCCAGAATGAGTGAATATTCCACCAAGCTTTGCGCTTTCCGCGACTTCAGCCTGCGATACATCCTATGTATGCCTTTTCGCATCTTGTGGTAACTCCGTGACCAGAGTTCCTTCTCGTTTCCTTGTTCCCCAACCGGAGTGCACATCATGTGCCAAACCTTGGCGGCAACCCTTCCTGTATTCTCTTGCATTCCACGCGCAGTTGCTCCAAAAACAGGTTTTGGCAGACTGGTGAGGGAGCCGAGTCGGAAGTGTGGAGAGTATATGGAGAAGCGGAGCCTGCTGGTTGTATGTCCCATCCTCAGGACGGCGCTTTGGACATCCGCGCCCGCGCAACCGATGATCACCAACGTCGCGCGGTTCGGCGCAGCCTTTGACCAGCCGGTCCTTTCATTCCCGTTAGCGCTCCCCGGTATGGTGACGATACAGTACGCGCAGTCCAAGGCATGACAAAACTTGACCATGGAAGGAGTGTAAAATGAAAAAGACAACCGTAACGATCGCCTTACTATTCGTCACCGGTTTGCTTACCGCCGCGCTTGGAGAATCAGTCGTAACTCTCAAATCCGGAGAGGTTCTCCGCGGAGATGTTGTTTCCGACACCAATGACGTTCTCCAAATCAGGGCGTTTAGCGCCAACCGCACCATTTCTTCGCTACGAAACGTTCCTCACGCTGACATTCAAAATATCTACAATGAAACTCCCGCCGAAGCCGCCGAGCGGATCGACTTCTTCGCCTTGTCAAAATTCCAGTTGAATCCAGACCAGGAACAATCCACCGAATTCTATACGCAGTGGATCGACGCCTTTGGCAAATTTCTAAAAACCTATCCCCAATCCGACAAAACCACAGTGATTCAACAACGCATCGAAGCCTGTCAGTCAGAACTCAAGCATGTGGCCGATGGAGAGGTGAAGTTTGAGAACAGATGGATGACTCCCGTCGAGAAAAAGCCGCTATCACTTGCCAAGCAGCTCGCTGACCTCGAACGACAGCGTGATTCGCTTGCCAAAACTGTCGCTGCTGCGCAAGGAACATTAGCGGGACTGCAAGCGATACTTCCAACCTTTTTTGACGTTCACGGCAGACCAATAGGTGATTACCAAGAACCCATCTATGGCACAAGAGATGATGGCAGCCCAAATCACTTTGCGGTGCGATATATAGCAGGCTACCGAACCGTCCAAAATCCCCAAAGAGTAAAAGTGCAAGCCGATATAGTCTCTGTTCAGCAGCAAGTCGCCTCAGGTGGACAGGCGTTGGCTAACCTTGATGCAAAAATCCAAGGTATTAAGATCCAAATTTCTCAAGCCCAACGCGCGTATGAGATCGCACTGGCCAAGGCCAGCCAAAAGCCCGCTCCCGTCATCGCCGCTCCGCCACCGCCTGCCCACGTGGCCGAGCCAGTCGTTGCGCCGCCCGTCGCTACGCCACCAGTCGTTGTGGCACCCAAACCGGGGATTGCCCGGTACTGGAAGGAATTCGCCGTCGGTGGCGGGGTTTTAGTGATTCTTCTCCTCCTGATCTATCCACTGAAACGCTTCCTGCAACGGTCGGAGCAAACCGAAGCCGAACGCGACGAGCAACGTCGGGTCGCCCGTGACAATCTCAAGAAGGTTTTCGATAACATCTTCGCGGAAGGAGAGAAACCGGCGGGGCCGAACACGCCGGACGGTGAAATCGTTCCCATCGGCAGAGGCGAGGACACTTATGGTGGAGGGCGATGGTTCGTGATTGGCGATTCTTATATCTGGGCCGTGCAGAATAACGGAAGACCCACCGACAATTGGGTCTATAACAATGTGGTCACCAAAGGGCATGGAGCCGTCGGCGCCAGAATTCCGATCGACACTGAACTGGCCGATTACATCAATACGGAGGCAATTGCCGCCAGATAACCTGCGGTGAGCCTGTCGAACTGTCGCAGCGAGCCGCCGGAATCATTGCGACTTGCGGAGATCAACCGAGGGCTTGTTTCAGAAATGAAACAAGCTGTTGTCGAAAGTGAATTGATAGGCGATGTAGAATTGGAATTCCGTCGGGCCGTTAATCGAGCGGCCAGCGGAGAAAAGCAAATGCTGCTGCTCGCTGAAATCAATGACCGTGCCGATGTTGAACGCCGTGTCGTTGGCCTTGCCGATTTGCCGCGCGGTTTGGTGATACACCTCCGCCCCAATCAGAACATTCGTCAATACCTGCCGCTGCAGCACCGCGCCGACGAAGCCCCAATCCTGATTGCCAGGGCCGGAATTAATGCCATAGCCGCCGCCACCGTAGGCTGTCCATGACCCCCAACTCTTTTGCAGCCACACCGGCAGAAACGCTTGCGTATGGCCGTTGCCAAGATTGTCTTTGGCGCTGCCGGTCGGGGCTTCCAATAAAGGGAAAACACCCACTTGCGGCATTCGCTCCGTCTCCTGAATGAAGCGGAATTTTACACCCAGTTCCGTGTCGCCATAACCGTAATGCGTGCTCCCTACCGACGGTGCGTCGTACGCCAGCGGCGCAATCACATGAAGCTGCACGTTGGAAACCACACCGTAGTTCACTTCCACATGCGGCGCGGTGCCTGACCAATCTCCAGCCGTCTTGAAGTCCAGGGAAGCAAGGTAAAACTCCCAGTGCTGATACTCGACCGGCTCCGGGTCATCCGTCAGAAACGGCGGTCCGGCGAACGCGCCCAGCGAGCCCAGCAGAACCAACATCCCCCAAATCCCACACTTGTTCATCAATGGCGGTTCTTGCTCGCTCTCAGCAGGTGGGCATCCATCGACCAGGGACCCGCGCCGACAATCAGCAGGAACACACAGCCCAGGATCATCGCGTAGTCCACCCGCGCCTCATGGGCCATCGCCCAGAACCCGCTCTTGATCAGCATCGGGATCTTCGTCGTGGCAATCGCCACCACCATGTCGATAATCAACGGGATCGCCGCCAGCCGCGTCAGCAAACCCGCCAGCAGCAGCACGCCACAGCCGATCTCGAACACCCCGACGAACGGGGCCATGATCTCCGGCGCCGGTATGCCGATCTTGACGAACCGTCCCACCCCCAGCGCGTCGGGGAACAAAAACTTCTGCACGCCTTCGGAAAGAAACACCCCGCCAACCACCAGGCGAATCAGAATCACCGATCCCGGCGCGCTGCTGGTCACGATTCTGTCGAACAATGTCTGTTCCGTGTTCATGCTTGCCGGCGCCAATGGGTGCCTCACACCGGTCTTACCGCCCGCGGAATCCGGTCCGCCGGATCGAACTGCTTCAATGCCGCGCGCGTCTTCGCCGCATCCCACCGACCGGGAATCGCCGTCCCGCACTTCGGGCATTTCCCGTCGGCGGTGAGATGATAACTCTGCACCTCGAACCCGTAGCGTTCGATGAGAAGCTCGCGGCAGTTCGGGCAGTAAGTATTCTCCCAATCGCCAACGTGTCCCGGCACATTGCCCGCATAACAGTAGCGCAGCCCCTCCTCTTTCCCGATTTCACAGGCGCGAACAATCGTCCGCATTGATGTGGAGTCGCGGTCACCCATTTTGTAGTCGGGATGAAACGCCGTGCAATGCCACGGGATGTCGGGCGAAATGCCCGCCAGAAACTTCGCAATCTGTCGCATCTCATCTTTGCTGTCGTTGAAGCCGGGAATGAACAACGTGACGATCTCCACCCAAAACCCCTTTTCGTGCAGCATCTCGACGGTCCTGAGCACGCTGTCGAGTTTGCCGCCGAGCTGGCGATAGCTCTTGTCGTTGAAACTCTTCAAATCCACCTTGTAGAAATCGACCCACGGCCGGAGGTACTCGAGCACCTCTTTCGTGCCGTTGCCGTTCGAGACATACGACGTGTGCAGCCCGTGCCGCCGCGCTTCCTTGAACACTTCCACGCCCCACTCGCTTGTGATCAACGGCTCGTTGTACGTGCTGGTGACCGTGTCGACGCCATATTTGACCGCCAGCTTCACGAACTGTTCCGCCGTCATCGGGATCGGCGGCGCCGTGCTCCTCGGGTCGCGCAACGCCTGCGACGTAAACCAATTCTGGCAATAACCGCAATGCAGGTCGCACCCCAGCATCCCAAAACTCATCGCCAGCGTCCCCGGCAACGCGTGGAAGAACGGTTTCTTCTCGATGGGATCGCATTGCAGCGCGCCGAAGTAGTTCCACGGAACCATCAACGTCCCGCCGCGATTGAATCGCACCCGGCAGATGCCGTCGTGTCCCTCAAGAATCAGGCACCGGTGACCGCACGCGTAGCAACGCACCTTCCGGTCGGGCAACTTCTCGTACAACTCCCCTTCTCTCGTGAGCCGCGACAGCGCCTCGCCCAACGTGTCCATCGCCCCGGTCGCCCCCGCCTTGCGACCTCGCGTCAAAACTGGATCTGACTTCGGCATGAAACACCAACTCCGATACAGACCACACTACCACTTGTGGGAATGCGTTTCCAACATTGCAGCGTTGCGGTACTGGTACAGTTTCACGATTCTCCTCGCAGCACGATACCCTCGGTGCCGCGGTGTCTTGTCCGCCGTAGTCGCCGACGCAGACGGAAGCTTCCGCGAAGGCGGCGTCCCCCGACTTCGAACACTCTCATTTCGAACCCGGCCGCCGCCCCACCGTGCCCCAATTGGGGTTCATCTTGGGTTTGTTTGTGCATAAAATTACCCTCTCAGCACTGCTTTCCTCCATTTATTTCCCGTTTTTTGCCCCTTTTTTGCAAAACGAACCCAACTCGCTTTTTTTCCTAACCTATTCATTCCACAATACTTCCACATTTTTCGGTTGGGTTCGTTTGGTAAAAACACCCTTTTTTGGAAAGTCCCATGCCAACCAAGGACGTTTCCCCCTTTGGAGTGCGGTGACTTGTCACCGCTTTGCCGTTGGTAGCGGTGGACGCCATCGCCCGACCGTCACATGAGACTTGTCTCATGCTTGGATTTTGGCACATCCGGCCAAAACCCGTTAGTGTACTTTGGAAGGTTTGGAAGCTTTTCTTTTGCAGCCCTATCCCGTTCCCGTTGTTGCACTTCCGAGTCCGACGGAGCCGAAAGCGGCAATTTTGCGGCAATCCGGCCACTGTCCTCCGTTGAAATTAACTCGGCTTCCGTGCGACAGACGATCCTATTCCTCGCCGTCGTAATAGTCCAGCGCCTCGGAACGTATCAGTCTGCGCTCGGGTGAACGCACACTCCATTTCTGGCTGTCGGGATAGTGGGTTGACTCGCCAATCGGATTGTCAGCCACCACGTAGATAACCAGATCCTCCGCGCCATCATTGGTCATCTGGTGCGGTTCGCCCGGTTGGAAAATGAATGCGTCGCCAGCTTCGATCGGCGTCGTCCCATCCTGATGTCGGACGACACCCTTGCCCGAAATCACATGGTAGAACTCCCATTGCGCGCTGTGCGAGTGATACGGATACGGCGTCTTCCCCGGTGCGATCCGCAAAATCTCCACGTCAAACGGATGCCGCTCCCTCAGGTCCATCGATTGCGGCTTGCGCCCCAATTCCTCGGAAATCCCCTTACCCGCCCCGACGAACTTCCCTTTGGGCGACGACCAGGTGTACTCCGCAATCTCCTTCGTGTTGATCTTGCGCATGCTGTCGAGAGAGCGTCCTACTTCTTCACGCTGACGCCGCGGCGGATGTATGTCGGCACATCGAGGTCTTCGCCGTTGTACAGCGTCGGTTCGCTCCGGTCAAACCGGCCCCGGCTCACGCCTTCCAGCGGCAACGTCTCCTGCTTCGCCTTCGCCGATGACTTCCGCGCCGTGACGGGTTCCGGCGTCGGCGCTTCGTCCGCAACGGGCTTCGTCGCGGGCGCCGTTAAACTCGCTGGGACCGGCGGCGCCGACGTGCGCGGGTTGCGCGACAACGCGGCATCGCCGGGACGCCCGAATGTCAATGGTTTCGTCGCAGCCGGCTGCGGCACGATACGTCGCGGCATGATGTTCGCCGCCGCGATCACCGTGACCGCCAGTTTTCCGCGGTACGCTTCGTCGATGGCCGCCCCCATGATGATGTGCGCGCGGTTTGCCAGCCGCGAAATCGGCTCGACCGCTTTCTGCACGTCCGCCAACGTCAAATCCGGTCCGCCGAGAACGCTCACCAACACGCCCTCCGACTTGGCCAGCACGTCGCCGCCGTCCAGCAACGGATTCTCCAGCAGCGCCTTGACCGCCTCGCGCGCCTTGTTCGCGCCTCCCGCCAGCCCGTACGTGAATATGCCGTCGCAGTGCTTCGACCCCAGCGTCGAGCGCAGGTCGGCAAAATCGAGATTGATCAATCCCTTGCGCGACAGCAGTTGCCACACCGCCTGCACGCCGAGAATGAAATTCTCATCCGCCCGACGGAATGCGTCCACCACGCTCGCGTCCGCGCCGGCAATCCGAAATATCTTGTCGTTGGGAATGCAAATGACCGCGTCGGCTTGTGCCTTGAGTTGTTCCAGGCCCGACAACGCCTGTTGCTTGCGGCGTTCGCCCTCGAACGAAAACGGCAGCGCGACAAACGCCAGCACCAGCGCCCCCTGCTCTTTCGCGATCCGCGCGATGATCGGGCTCGCCCCCGTGCTCGTGCCGCCGCCCAGACCCGCCGTGAGAAACACCACGTTCGCGCCCTGCGCCAGCGCCTCGATTCTCTCGGCGTCGTTTTGCGCCGCCCGCGCCCCAATCTCAGGTTCGCCGCCCGCCCCCAACCCATGCGTCACGGCGGCGCCGATTTGCAATTTCTCCGCGCCGTCGATTTCATCCAGCGCCTGCATGTCCGTGTTGATGGCGACCAGATCGACGCCTTCCAGCGTGGGATTGCCTTTCGACCGCGCCTCGGCAATCTGGCTGATCGTATGGCCCCCCGCGCCTCCCACGCCGAAAATCTTCAGTCGAATCCTTTGCCCGGGCGCCGATTTCTTTTCCATGGTCTCGCTGGTTTCCTGTTCTGCCGCTGATGGCGGGGCTGCACTCGCACTGTCTTTGCGTCGAATCGTCATCACCGTTCTCCCGGTCACATGTAGGCGCGCACTTTCTGGAGCAGGTATTGGAACGACTGGCCTACCTTGCGCAACGCCGACGGGGCCTGATGCTGGTCGCGTTGCGACCCCAGCGCGTAACGCACCAGCCCGATCGCGGTCGAATACTCCGGGCTTTCAATCGCCGAGGTCGGCCCGCCCACCGTCAAGCTGTGCCCGATGTGCACCGGCAAGCCGAATACCTGCGCCGCCAGTGCTTCCATGCCGTCCAACCGCGCGCAGCCGCCCGTGATGAATACGCCCGCGCCGAGATAATCGAATAATTTGTGTTTCTCCAGTTCCTTCTTCACCAGCGTCAGCGTTTCCTCCGCGCGCAAATTCATGATGCGGCAAAGCTGCTGCTTCGACACCTGCCGGTCCGGCAATCCGACCTCCCGCTTGAGCGTGATCACCTCGTCTTCCGCCGGGACCGTCACCGAGCCGTGTTCGACCTTCAGGGTCTCCGCCCGGTTCATCGGGATCCGCAGGCCAATCGCGACGTCGTTCGTGATGTGGTCGCCGCCCACCGCGAGCACCCCGCTGTGCTGGATCGTCCCCTCGCTGTACACGATGTAATCGGTCGTGCCGCCCCCCATGTCGATCACCACCGCCCCCAATTGCTGATGCTCCGACGTCAATACCGCCAGCGCC
>Ga0187861_10001310_pt1 | contig 26007 bp, 29 predicted proteins | sample June2016WEW_10_1_3_FD_132986 | JGI IMG/M metagenome (GOLD analysis project Ga0187861, IMG submission 132986) | Peatland microbial communities from SPRUCE experiment site at the Marcell Experimental Forest, Minnesota, USA - June2016WEW_10_100 | ecosystem: Environmental > Terrestrial > Soil >...
CCGAACAACATAACAAGACCAACAAGCATCAAATAGAAGCGGTAATTGTTGGCTTTACCAATTACTATTTCCCGTACAAGAATAAGAATACCAACCAACGTACCTATGGCCATCAAGATTGCACTTATAGTTCTTTGCATAGACCTCTCCCTTTAATATTTATTGAATTTCATGACAACAAAGTTGGCGCGCCACTTTAATTTACTTCTTTACGGCAAATTATTTTCTATTTCTTTAGATATCCAAAGCCGATTGTAATAATAGGAATACTTAAATATTTAATACCAATCTGATTCATATAAAAGGATAATGGCATCTGCATCGGGCTTTTCGGTAGAAATAACATCAAGTCAAGAGCCAAATTAATTATAAGCCAAAGCGATCCCAATAAAACTCCTTCGCGAACGAAGTTTGATTCTACTTTTTTGAAATAACGAGTCGCAAACCACACCACCGCAAAGACAACCACGACTACCATCAAAGATTCAAACAAATAGTAATTGCTATCCTTCAATTGAAAAAAAGCAAATGAAACGACAAACGGTAGTAGCCAATCGAAGAACCCAAGTAATAAAGCTGATTTAATAGATTTCATAATTCCTCTTAATTATTTAATATTTTCCTTAAGATAATTCTAGGATTCCCCCTCGACGTCAGTAAATTCAATGATTGTTGACAGCATAAATGTTTAGCCTGCTTTAATATTTCTCTTTACTGCGACAATTAATAGTGTCAGAAATATTAGGAATGATATACCCGCAAAGATAATTCGTAATAAATGCCCCGTGTCAAAAGATTTAATAAAGACCGATAATGTGATGAACGAGAATATCGCAAGAACCATTGTTGGTGTATATTTCTTTTTATCTTCGAGATTTTCCATGTTATTATCCATTTATGATTTTGCGGCATAACAGATGGGCGCCCGATAAATTGGGATGCCCCGCTGTTTTTGGCGGGGAGCGCCTGGTTAGGCCGTGCTCATTGATGACCCTTAATTACATTTGATTAATTTATTTTCTCATCGAATGGGCTAATCATTTAATCCCTTGCCATTGAGAATTTGCTGTATACATTTTTCAACCCTTGACTCCCGAGTTTTGGATTGTTTAGGTTGAGAAAAATGAAAAATGTATGCTCTTTGCCGTCCGGGCGTCAATGCATCAAAAGCAGTTTTCAAAGCAGGCATTTCATCCAATTTATTTTGAAATTCTTCAGGAATGATGAAGTCTGAAGTCTTTTTATATTGCACTTTCAAACCGGCTTTTTCCACTTCAATGGCTTCATGGATATAGGCTTTCAAAATGGGTGCCATCTTAACTATTTCCCGAACATTAGTGAACCGAATCTGGCGTGCCGCCTGCGTATTCCCTATTTTGCTTAGAACATCATTAGTATCATTTAACAAAACACCTTTGAAAAACATAAGCGCACAGTATTCTCTAAATCCTTGTATTATAACTATGTTACTTTGCCGAAACGTGTAACAAGGTTTACGCCACTTCAATTCTTCGGTAAGCTGACAGTCAAGAATGATCATCCTCAATTTCTCAAATTCTTCCTGCCACTTTTTGGCTTTACTAAAAAAGAAATCAGCTTTAGGATTCATTCTCTTTCTCCTTTCCTGCTGCCTACCAGATGGGCGCTCCGCCAGAAAGACGGCGGACAAGTAAGTTTATCCTCAAACTTGTCCTGAAATGTTTTTGTTCAGGATGTTTCTGTTGAGGATTGCGGCGTTGACCATCCTCAAAACATACTAAACGAAACAAGTTCATGCTGATAATTTTCAATTCTGTACTGCACCTATGCTCGCTATGAATTTCGCACCCATTTACCCGCCATGCTTTATCTTTTGGCGGGCGCTCATGGAGCCTGTCCCGTTATGCTTTTAAACGGGATCAGCTTGTCCCAAGGGGATCCCTTTGGGAAGCGCCTAGTTATGCCGTGGCGCATTTTTGTTGAACTATTTTGCCGAAAAGATGCGCCCTAAGCTTAAGTGGGGCAGCCCGATAACTTAATTGGTACATACATTTGATAAGTACTCATCGAGAATCGTTCTAAGGATCTTTGCCTTGCCTTTTCGGTCAGTTTGTTTAATATCTTCAGCTTTGATCTTCAACATTGCTTTGTCGATGGAGCTCTTAAGAGTTGTTGTGTCAAGTAATGCCGAGGCTCTGCAGTAATATCCTCTTGATCTGCCATCGTCATACTTTGTTATCATTATTTTGAGAAATCTCATGCGAAGCTTCTGTTGTACCAGAAACTTTTCGATGCCGTTGTTCTTGATGAAAATCAGATTAGACAGGATCTTTCTTACGGGAGGATAAGAAGGAGATTCTTTCAAGTGTTGATATTCTTCATGGGTCTTGAATTTCGAACACGGAAAGTCTGAACACTGAGCACACACCTCAAGACGTTTGTCCTTCACACAACAGGTAATAAAGGAACATGATGGATGTTTGGCAAAGAAATTAGGGCCAGCACACCCAGGACATCGCGAAGTACCGACAGTATAAAATCTGGGGCATAAGCCACAATCAAGGCCACATGCGGCGATTGTTGGGTATTTCTTTAAGCCAACATTTGATTTTCTCATGCTACATCTCCAATCATGCTGATCAAACTTGCGGCAAAACGTCACCTTAACTAAATCGCCACGGCCTATGGGATGGGCGCTCCGCCAGAAAGACGGCGGACAAGTAAGTTTATCCTCAAATGTTTCTGTTGAGGACTGCGGCGTTGATCATTCTCAAAACATACTAAACGAGACAAGTTCATGCTGATAATTTTCAATTCTGTACTGCACCGTTATAAGCTATGCTTAACGTACTCCCGCTCAAGGAGCCTGCCCCGCGCTCTTTGTGGGAAGCGCCTAGTTAGGCAACAGCGCGCTTTGCGTATAACATTGTTATGGGTTAAAGTCTGATTATGGTTGCTATAGTACTCTTGTCCTCATTCAGGTCAACTTGTTCAACTCTTGCTCGCATCAGAAAAGTGACCGACGTAACTCGACTTTTGATAAAAACCTTACGGACTTCATTGTCGCCTGATTTTAGTCGAAACAGGAGTGCCACAGGGATGTCGAATAATTCACGTTGCCGCTGCGTTACTTCCACACGAATGCGGTAATTATTCTCACTGAGAGAGTCTTGTCGAAAAGCGAATGCAAGAATAGGAAGAGTGTCACGTGAAAACCATTGCGCCAAGAACGTGTCGATGGACGTGGAGGTGAATTTCTGGATAGAGTCGATGAAAGCCTGTGGGCTGGTGTTCCCTTTGGTGCCGATGGTGTGATGGAGACTCTTTAACATTGCAAAGAAAAGCGAGTCGCCAAGATCAAATCTCAGCATGTGATAGATATAAGGAACGAAAGCATAGAAATAATCGTCTTGAGCACGATGGGTCAAAAAGACTCTAGGTTTCTTCAAGATTATGTTCGAAGCCTGTTCTACGCATTTGTCAAAGTAATCGTTGCCAAAAATGTGAGCGACAGCGAGCCAAGCTGAATATTCGGCCATCCCTTCATTAATCCAAGAATCGGGTGGCCTGACTATGGGACTTGTTATTGTCCAGAAGAAATGACCAATTTCATGGAAGAGATCCTTGTTGAATTGCCATGTTGCGCTGCCAGTCTCCAAATACGACCGCGTGTAGACAAACAGAGTAGAGCGGAAATAGGCGACGGTACTCTTACGCTTAATGGGCAAGGATACAATGGTAATGTCCTTACGAAGTCGCGATGTTCCATAGAGTGTCGTATAATAGCGAATGCATTCGGTAGAGTACTCGACCATTTTGAGTAACTCTTGCCTTTCGGCTTCGGTGGAATAGAAAATGAATCTCTGCGGCGATATTTGCTCTAGTTTCATTGTATCAGATGCGATTACTAAAAAGTCTAGCCAGAGTGCACCTTCATTGAGCCAACGCTTGACGTGTTTACCCTCGCTGCGATCATCCGCTACCATGAGTCCGCCTGAAGTGAATTCATATTCGGAGGGAAGCGTCAAGGAGAAATCAGTCTTAGTTTCAGAGTAATCGGTGGAGCCAAGACTTGGAAACCAATTAACATACATATTCAGTTCTGTAATTTTTGGACTGATGATCCCAAATTCTAATATCGTGTCAAGTGAACCGGCGTAGGATATTGATAATGAGATGGTATCACCGATAGGCAATTTGTGCATAGATATAAATTTATATAAGCGGCCATCGTTCCCTATCTGCCCGCGAATCAGTGAATAGAACTCATTGCTATTTAAGGACGCCCTTTGCACGGGAAAGTTTTCGTTGAGAGAAAATTCAAGAGTATCGCAGTTTGGAGTAAGGCACGCAAATGTCAAAAGGGCTTCCGCTTCTAGACTATGTTGTTCCGGAGCAATCGAACATTTCAATCGATAACCGATGCATCGAAAGAGAGGTTTGGTTTTTAAAGGCGCGGAAGTCGCAATTATACAAATGCTCAGCAGCAGAAAAAAGCAATTGAGGGCTCTTTTTGATGACGAAAACATATTGTTTCTCCTGTAATTTAGAGAACAACATTCATGATTTTCATGCAACGTCTATGATCAGGAAACGCGCTGCTGTCTAACGGACCGGTTCCCGATAAATCGGGATGCCCCACTGTTTTTGGCGGGGAGCGCCTGGTTAGGCAGCAGGAATATTTTAGATTTATTTTATTCTTCTATTTTGTGATTTAATAACTTGAAGTTCAATCAATGATTATTTTCGTAGAGTTCTGAATATTTTTCTGCATTGGATGTATCATTCAAAGCCCTGTAATTTTTCATTAAATATTGGTAAACTTCACGTTTTTGAGAATTGCTTAAATTATTTTGATTACTTTCTAATTGATGCCAGTATCTTAAGCTATTATCATATTCTTTAAGGTTGTAATATATATGTCCCAAATCTGTTAGAGCACCTTCTTTAACAATTGGGAAAATATTTTTATCCAACAAACGTGCAGCTTCATTCAATTCCAGAATCGCTTTAGATAGCTGCCCATTTTTATAAAGCATGTGACCATATAAGAAGTGATAAAAAGGATTTTTAGGATAATTAATGGTCAGGGAGTCATAAATTGAATAAGCTAATGTGTCTTCTTTTAAAAAAGCTGCTTTCCAAAACCATGCATCTGCTTTCGTCAACATTTCATTTTTTGAAGCCGTGTCAAGACTATTAAATGCCGATTCCCTGTCTCCCTTAATACCGAAGGGATAAAGAATCCATTTTAAAAATGTGGGCAATTGAGAAACCATCCCTTTATAAATTCCCAATCCTAAATGACACTCGGAAAAATCAGGATATTTATCTAACAGGTCGGATAATCCATGAAAGCCATCACGGCCTTCACTCATCGCACTGGTGACACTCCCGTCTTTTTGGGAAGCGTAAGTTAGGCCTAAATACCCCTGTGTCCCGGCCAGAAAGAATAGACCACTTTGATCATTTTTATTCTTTAATAACTCTTTATTCATCTGGCCATATTGGATGGATTTATCCGCAAACGAATCGTTTTTTGTATACGTAAAGCGCCAGAAAAATAATACCTGATTCAAGAAATTCTTTATTTCACCAGGACATCTGGCTGTTACCAACAGACTTTCTGCATCCTGAAATTGAGCATTATGGATGAAATACTGTGCTTGTCGAAATATCTGCACATCTGCTTGAGAAAGAATTTTGTTTAACGTCTGGCTTTGCATCAAAGCGGGAAGAAGCAAAACTGTTAAGACTGAGTTGAGCTTACATAACTTCATTCTCTTTCTCCTTTCCTGCTGCCTAACGGACCGGCGCCCGATAAATCGGGATGCATCGGAAAAATATTATTTACTTGACTTCTTCCTTTTTAAAATGGTTAGGCAACTCATCCAAGAAAAGCATGGATACGAGCTCGAATAATTTTGGAATATGGTTCTTCAGTTACAATGACTCCAATTCCAATACCTAATCCAATTAAAAAAAATTGCTCCATCACTTCGAAAACCCATTGAAAAGTAAAAGTAACCTTTCCAGCAACGATAAGAACCATAACAGTGAATATAAACAGGTTCCCAACTGCAAAGAGCATGGCCAATATTAATGGTTCAAGCAATTTATACGATTTCGATTGACCATAAAAGACTTTGAAGTAAAGATAGGTAACAGAAACTGAAGTGATGATGACAAGAAAATTGCGCAAGGAATATAAACCCCATGATCTCATAATAAGGAAAGTAAAGATCAATGAAACACATAATAAAACAGCAAGTGCATTTCGAAGACCAAATCGTAGGGAATAGAAGAATAATGAACTTATCGTTCCAATGGCAATGGTTAGAAATGCAGTATGACGATGATTGAAAATTGCTCCAGACCAAAAGATATAGGCAAATGCGATGCAGAATAGAACAGAGACAAAAGTCCGGAATGCAACATCCTTTACTTCGACTTCTATTTTCTTCATAGAGGACCCCCTTCCTTTGTTTTGAGTTGCCTAACGGACCGGCTCCCAATAAATCGGGATGCCACGCGCTTTTCGCGGTTTGTGCCTGCCCGCTGCTTCGCTTAGCAGGCGGGGAGCGCCTAGTTAGTCGGCGCTGTCTTCAAGATGTTGTCGGAGTTTAAAATTCCCTGAATTGCTAACTGTTGTTTATCTTTCTCCAGCTTTGAACTCCGTCCACGGCTGTGTTGGACGATCCTTGAGCAGATCGGTCATCCATTCAAATTGCGGATGTGCTTCGAGAAATTTCCTGGCGTTGAATGCTTTTCCGCAAGCAGAACTCCACCGTGCAAGAAAAGACATTTTCTTTGCCATCTTTGAGTCGACAACTTTTCCATCAACCGTCCCCGCCGGAGCAAAAGGAACTTCGTCGGCAGAGAATTGAGGATCGAGATCTTCATGAGCACATAGGCTCCTCATACCGGGAATATATTTTTTCAAATACGTATCATAATGATCGGACTCAAACTTTTTGGCAAGTTCTAGGTTAATTTTGCCCTTGTATTTTTTCATTAATTGTTTCCAGCGGACCCGGCGGGCAATGGGAGAAAGTTTAATGTTTGTTTCCCTTATTTTGGTTTCGAAGCGCAATATTCTTAAATCCTCAGCAACATTAGAGCCAACAAAATAGCCGTCCTTCTTTTTCTCAAATCCGACATATTTTAATCCAAGCTCAAGCCTTGCAATTTCATTTGTATTGATATCACCTATCAACCATGCATTTGCATACCCGCCATTGTTCTCTTTCTTCATAATCTCGCACCACTCATCAATAGAAGAAGAATATTGCGTGGCATGCCGCATTCGGGCAAATTCGGGAACACCCTTTTCATCGAAGACGAAGAAACCGGAAATTGTCGTTTCTGAGCCGACAAGTCCGGCACTTGTTACAAAAAAGTCTGTTCCGCTGTGAATGAAACCGGCCAACGACTGCATAATTATCCGGTGACCTTTATCAGGAAGGATATCCAGAATAATATTGCAGTGAGGGGGAAGATAACCACCCATCGTGTTGTGACCAAGTACGATGTCGCCATCGGCAGTCATACTTCCTGTTGCGATGAACGAGCTGCATGATTGTTTCTTTGGCTCAGGCGAATTGGGTGATATTTTGTTTTTCACAGTAGGCCACCAATACCACATAAGTTCCATGAAGCCATTGTATGCCACAATTTCATCCCGAGTCGTTGAATCGCCGGCTGCATTCATCCCTTCGACTATCCCATCGATTTCAGCAAGATTTTCTGTGTCAATTTTGGCTGTAAAAATATTTCCGGCTTCCTTAACAAGCCACTGCCACTCCAGGGCACTTCTGTATTTCCATCCCACACTCAATTCTCGTATCGCTTCCTTTATTTCTTTTGCGAGTAGGTACCCATGCTGGAATCCTCGTTCTTCCGGAGTGCCTTCGATATGGAGATAAATCCAGCCGTTCTTCTCGTGCCGATTGGCTTTGGAGAGCCATGATTTTTGCTGCTGTGTAAGGGGAGTAGTTGTTTGAGTATAAAGGAAATCTGGAAATAGGAGAATGAACAAACAGAAAAGGATAAGTTGTTTTTTCATTGTGACCCCCATGAATATGTATTCAAGTCTATATGATGACAACGCTGTCTAACGGATCGGCTCCCCATAAATCGGGATCCCCCCCGCTGTTTTTTGCGGGGAGCGCCTGGTTAGGCCGACACCCAAACAGCTATTGACTTTGACGAGCAGACTTAATCGTAAATTGTTGTTGAACCCGATTTGAATCCGAACCTACCATGATAAAAAAGGTTTCTCCTAGTTGCCAAATGTCAACGAATTCGCTTGAGTTCTTTGGCAACGGATTTGGAATAAGAATCTGCCCAACAGAAAGATCGCAAGAATGCGGCCCATCCACTCTTTCATGATTTCCCCATTTATAGAAATTGCATACAAGAACGTATTCTATTCGCTTATTTGTTGTATTGTCGACACGAACAAGTGTGTACTGACCGGTCGAAGAATCAAATGCTGTTACTTCGTAAAACACGGGAGGTTTATCATTCTTACTGCATCCAAAGAAAGTCACAATCAAAATGATGGTAAAAAAGCAAGCTATCGTTATAATCGATGATAAGAATTTCATTTGTTGCTCCTCCTGGGTAGCGACCTAACGGATCGGCGTTAATTGGCCCCGCGCATTTAGCGGGAAGCGCCTGGTTAGGCCTCAACAATCTGCACGATAACGCCAGGATGATTGCCTGAATCCCAATATATACCGTCGCCTAGCTTGTAATCGCTCTTGGAACTTGAGAGTGTATTTGAGTCTGATTCAAAAAGAGTGAATCTATAATCCTTCGAGGTATTTGCTCTCTTATCGGAGCACTCGACTGACACACGCAACTCGTAGTCTCCTGCCAGCCATATAAACTTCTCGTCAAACAAATGTAAGAAATCAGTCACATGATTTCTTTCGGCCTCAACTATTCGAGTCTTGTTTTTGATCAACTTCCGTTTCTCAAATATGTCCTTCTTTAGCAAGGCTTCTGCATCTCTATAGCGCTTCTCATCTGGACGAGAAAAGTAGTTCAGAAAACCTACGGTATGAGCCCATTCTTCCTTCGACTTAAGTGCGAACCCCACGAGTAGAACAGTTGCGGAATCTCCGGGATTCTGGTAGTAATTCTGTGCAGGTAAGACTGCGACGTCTTTTCCGTCTCGTCGAAAGGCAAGCGTTATTCTTTTGACCTTGATAGGCCTTCCTCCAACATTCGTGATTATCAAATGTAGTTGAGCATTAGGATTGCCGACTTTATGCGTAATATGCATTCGAGAATATAATTCTAGCTCAAGCTTTGCTCGCATTAGAAGAGTGTGGATGGGTGGGAGTTGCGAAAGTACGAGGGCAACCGCTGCGACTAGTACTGCCCAAAAAGACCAATCAAGGTAAAGCGGTGTGCTTAATGTTTGTGTCATTAATTCCTCCATTGTTGAGGCCTAACGGACCGGCTCCCGATAATTCGGGATACCCTGCTGTCTTTTGCGGGAAGTGCTTGGCTAGCCCGCAAGAAAACCTATTGTATTGTTTGGATTTTACGACTGAATAGAATTTACATTTCACCATAGGACCAATAATTATCATTTGATGTCCACTTTGCTTTGATTTCAGTCTTTATGATATTATTATTTACGTCCTTGTAAGAAAACCTAATTCTAAAATTTAGTGCCGCTGGCAATGGGAGTTCAATTGGCAGTTCCATATCAAATGTTACATTATTGGGCTGCGAAGGCACTAACGTTATTGTTGTATTTGCTTTAAACGCACTTTTCCATTCTTCATTTGGTAATTTAGCATCAATTTCTATCATGAGGTCAATAGCATTAGTTTTCCCCAAATTTTCAAAAGCGAAATATGGTTTGAAAAGTCTCGTGATAAATACTTTGTTTTTATAACCAATTCTATTCAACTCCTCTGCCACTTCATGAACGGTAAATACTGGATTAAAGCGATCAACTTTTTCCTTGGTTGTTATATCACGCACGCTAAGACAATATGGAATTTGATAAAGATTGGAAGCTTCCCGTAAGGAATAAATCGAAGGGTCATAACCCCAGTTAGTTTTCACCGCTTCTTCTTTAGTCAATTCCTTCCTGTTTATCATTTTGATTTCTTTAATAGCAATATTCGCGGCATTTAAATTATCCCAGCGACGATTCTGTTCCCATTGATTTACTAGCGTCCAAATAAAACCCACAATTGAAATGAATAATGCCAACAAAGACAACACAACCTTGGGATCAGAAAAGAAACTTGGAGAATTATTCATTGATAATCCCTTTCTTGCGGGCTAACATGTAATTAGATATGCCAAAGGTATCTGCCAAGAGCATGGCTTTGCCACCTTCGGGAGACTTAATCTATATTTTATCCGTAAGAATGGCCAATGGATTTCATTTGCCCTGTACAATGTCTTTTCTCTTTAAGATTTTTCTTAGAATTGGAATCCCTCATCGTATCACCAATAGCCCCACTAGTGAAACAACTGTCAACAAAGTACGTGAGAGATCAATCAAACGCAACACTATCGTGATAAAATACAAAACCCTCGACGTCACAAGTAAACATCGAGGGTTTAAAGAAGAAACAAAATGCACTATTGACTATTGCTGCATCGGCGTTTGTGGTGGAATTGTTGGTTTTTTCTTCCCCAAAATTCCGTATCCGATAAGCCCGCCAAGCATAGAAAAAATCGGATATAGAATCAAAGCATAAACCAGGGATCGAAGGATCCCGCCGATTGTGCCGCTCTCCTTGAGAGATTGTTCAAATTGATCTCGCATATTATCCAACGTGCCCGACGGAACAGATCCGTTGTTTTCTAACTTCTGTGTTAATTTCTCCATAAAGTTGCGCATCATTTGCGTCTCTACCGGACCGAGAATTAGAGTAATTATCGCACTGAGGCATGTCGTTATCAATGCACCGATAATACCTGCAACGATTCCCAAGATCAGAGCATCGGACGATTCCATTGGCGGCATCTCATTTTTAAATTCCTGTCTATAAAGATAAACCGACATTGCACCGCCCAATAAAATTCCTGCGCAGCAGCAGCAATTAAGCAGGTTTAAACCCGGGATACCCGAGATCGCGCCGATGATGAGTCCGCCAAGAATGGCTGAGCGTAGTTTATTGGGTTTTTCAATCATATGTATATGCTCCGGAATCTGGTGTGTGAATTTTCTTTCTATGAATTAACTGCGAACACGCCTCGATAAGAAGCGGAACAATGCACCACGGCATCACGCCGCCGAATAACAAACCTGTTGCCATACGCGTCATCGTTGTGCTGGCGTGAAGACCGGTACCGTTCAATACCACGTCAATAAACATAGGAATAATTACAGCAATCATTAGCATCGGCTTCGGAACGCGTTTTCGCTTAAGCGCACCTGATAACGGCATTAACAGCAGTCCTGCAAGAAACCCAAAATAGATTGCACTGCATCTAATGCACACGCCGGACTTTTCCCCTTCAATATGAAATGAACGCGCATCGTTCTGATGACAGATGCGTGAGAAAATGGAGTATGCGATGTCTGCACTGCCGTTCAAACCGGCATGCTTAAGCACAGGTGCGGCAAGAATTCCTGCACACCAGAAAGCGACAAGGATTGTGATGATAATATAAATTCTGATTGATAGGTTCATGATGTTGTGGTGATATTATCGGAACAAAAGCCCACTTTGTCAAGCATGAGTCAAGCGTGGGGCAAACGCTGGCAGGCTTGCTTTTCCAGCAGGTTTGAGATATATTGAAGCACAATTTTGGAGAAGGTATTATGGTAAAGGCACTCGATATCAAACGAAACTTTCTCGGTATCGAAAAACAATATTCTGCATTTGAGACATCAAAAGTCGTCGTTCTGCCGGCGCCGTATGAACATACAGTGAGCTACGGTACCGGAACTAAGAACGGGCCGGAAGCAATTTTGAAAGCATCGCGGCAAGTCGAATTCTTTGACGAAGAGACAAAACGTGAAATCTTTAGGGAATGTGGTATCGCAACTCTTTCGCCTCTTGTCTTCGAAAAGAAAAAGGATGAAGCTGCTCTGCAGCTTATTTACGACACCGTGTTTGAAATGGTAGAACGGCAAAAGTTTGTGGTGACGCTTGGCGGCGAACATTCAATCGCTTCCTCAACGATTGCCGCTCATGCGAAGCTGTATCCTAACCTTTCCGTCCTTCAGTTCGATGCGCATTCCGATCTCCGTCCAGAGTATTTAGGAAACAAGTACAGCCATGCATCGGTGATGGCAAGAGTTTGCGAATTTCTCGATCCGCGTCAGCTCGTGCAGGTCGGCATTCGTGCGCAATGCAAAGAAGAAGCGGAATTCATACGCGATCACGGAATCAATACATTTTATGCGCACGATATTCGCCGCGGCACTTATACAAAAGTGCTGAAGTACTGGGATGATTTCGTTGTTGAAAAACTTTCTGAGAATGTCTATATCTCATTCGATGTTGATGCGTTTGATCCATCCATAATGCCGGCGACAGGAACACCGGAACCAAACGGTTTATTTTGGGATGAAGTGATGAAATGCTTGCGGAAAGTTGCACGCAAAAGGCACATTATCGGTTTTGATGTTGTTGAATTAGCGCCAATTAAGGGACTGCACTATGCCGATGTAACAGCGGCAAAATTAGTTTCAAAGATTCTGAACTACGCGCTTTAATTAAATTGTGATTCCACATATCTTCAACTTTTCTTTTACAGGAAACAATGGAACAGACTTTTGAAAAACTTGAACGCGCAAGCGTTCCGGAATTAGATAAAATCCTTGGTGTTCCCTTCAACGTGTTGAATGATGGTTTTGTACGTGTCATCGACTATATGGGTTCTGATTCTTCTATCGTCCAAGCCGCACGTGTATCTTATGGAAAAGGATCAAAGAAGCTCCACGAAGATGAAGGACTTATCCGCTATTTGGTACGACATCATCACACGTCACCGTTGGAAATGTGCGAGATTAAATTGCACGTCCGCGTACCGATGGATTGCTGGCGGCAATGGATTCGGCACCGCACAGCAAGCGTCAATGAATATTCTACCCGCTACTCGCTCGCCATCGACGCAGCACACAATACAGAACCGGATGCATGGCGCATGCAAGCATCGAGCAATCGACAAGGAAGCGAAGGATTTTTTGATCTTGACAAGGGCAAAATATTTTCAGCACGCGAACATGAATTGCAGGAACTTGCCCGCACAGTGTACAACGAACGGATCGAAGCCGGGCTTGCACGCGAGCAGGCACGCAAGGATTTACCGCTGAGCACTTATACTGAAGCTTACTGGAAAACTGATCTGCACAACCTTCTCCATTTTCTTGCGCTTCGGATGGAACAACATGCACAATTGGAAATCCGCACGTATGCAACTATTATCGGCAGCGAAATTGTCAGCAAGTGGTGTCCGATGGTGTGGGAAGCATTCAAAGATTATCAATTCGGCGCAATGGAATTATCTAAACAAGAGATTGAAATTATTGCACGTTTGCAAGCTGGCGACCCGGATGGCGCACGAGCATTGGCGGTAGAATTTGGGTTCCTTCCGCCAAAGGGAGAAAAAATTAAATTCAATCTTGAACGCAGCGAGATAGAACAGAAGCTTGCGCTGCTTGGCATTCGCCCGCCCTGGCTTGAATCATAAGGGAAAAGAAATAAGCTGCATCCGTTAAGCCGATCAACAAAACCAATCGGTATGGGAAGTGAATTAAATGAAACTCATTATCATTGCCGCAATCGCCCGCAATCGTGTTATTGGCAAGAATGGAAAATTGCCGTGGCACATTCCCGAAGACCTTATCCGATTCAAACAACTTACTACCGGGCATACTGTTATTATGGGGCGCAGAACGTTTGACTCTCTCGATAGGCCATTTCCTAACCGCCTCAATATAGTCATCACCTCAAACGTCCTCAACGGTGTAACGAGCTATCCTTCATTAGATTTCGCCCTGCAAGCGTTGAGTAACAAGAAGGAAGTGTTTGTGATCGGTGGCGGGCGGCTCTTTGCAGAGGCTCTGAAGCTAGCTGACGAATTGCGTTTAACTCTGGTCGATAGAGATGTGGATGGCGATACGTTCTTTCCGCCATACGAAGATTACTTACGAAAAAATTTCCAACTCGTACATCAAGAATACAATACCGGGTTTTCTTTCGTCGATTATGTTCGTATTAAATAATGTGAGGATTTTTTCACTTCGGCAAAAACGCTGACGTTTCTATTCATTGAATCCCTTTTGCCGCGCTGCCATCCACTAAAAGATTTACACCATTTATGTAGCTCGCCTGCTCGGAAGCTAAGAACGCAATTGTACTGCCAATCTCTTCAGGTCTTCCCAGGCGGCCAGCTGGAATCGTACTCGCTATTTCCTTAAGATATTCCTCTAACGTCATATTCTTTTGCTTTGCGCGTGAAGCGCTAAGTTCTTCTTGCCGTTGTGTAAGAACATTCCCAGGACAAACTGTATTGATTGTGATATTGTCTTTTGCATGTAAATTCGCCAGCACTTTAGTAAGTCCGAGAATTCCTGGACGAATCGCTGAAGAAAGAAGCAGTTCATTAATCGGTTGTTTTGCGGCAATCGATGTGATAGTGATTATTCTTCCCCATTTCTGTTGAATCATCATCGGTAGAATTTCCCGCGTCAATCGAACCATGCTCATTAATGTCAACTCGTGACCTTTGTGCCAATCTTCATCGGTGAGCGATGAAATCGACCCGGTCGGCGGACCGCCGGCATTGTTGACCAAAACATGTACTGTACCGAATTGCTGTTTCGTTTCCGATACTAATCGCTTAATATCTTCCAACTTCAAAACATCAACAACCATGGGTACAATCGTTGCGCCGGTCGTTTCACGAATTTCTTTTGCAGCTTCAGCAATTTCTTTCTGACGGCGCGAGCCAATAACAACAGTCGCGCCCTCCTGAGCAAGCGCCATCGCTGATGCTTTACCAAGTCCCTGACTTGCCGCCGTCACGATTGCTATTTTATTATTTAGTCCGAAATTCATATTTTTTACTCACTAAAAGTATATGGTTAATATATTGCATCGTTAACATGAAATTCAAAATGATATTGGATATCTACTTTGCCGCAATCATCCCTGTCAGTCCAATTCGGATCATCATAACAGCAATTGCTGCCATAAAAAGTGCGGCAACTTTTGCAAACGCCTTCGATCCTGCTTCTCCCATAACACGAATAATGTAATCGGAATTCCGGAAAATCAGCCAGACAAGAAATAGATTCGCCAACAGCCCAATCACAGCCGCAAGATACCCATATGCCTCTACAATAATCAGCAAAGTCGTGAGTACGGCAGGACCGATAATAAGCGGAATACCAATAGGAACAACACCAACGGATGTCTGAGGCGCCCGGTTTGTTTTATCACCGGTAAAGGTAAGGTCGATAACGGCAAGCACCAATAGGACAATCCCACCACCGACACGAAAATCGTTTTCCGTAATTCCCATAAAATTAAAAATCAATCTGCCGCCAAAAAGGAACACCAGAGAAACAGCAAGCGCAGTAAATGTCGCATCTGTGATCAATTTCTTTTTCTCTGGCGGTTTCATATCACTCGTGAGTGAAAGAAAGATCGGAACCAGCCCGAGTACATCAATAGCAACAAAGATTGGGATGAATGAAAGGACAAATATTTTTAAATCAAGATACATGCGTTTCAACTTATAGTAAAAAGTTTATTAAGGGCATGAAATCAATGCCGTAGTTTCCTGCAATGGACTTAAGAAACCTTGATTCCTTTTTCCTCAAATCGTTTTTGAATAATATTGTAAATTTCTTCGGATGTTAGCGAACTGCGTACACCTGCTGCACAAATAGTCTGCAGTAGTGTTCCGCGCCGTTCACTCAACCAACCCCAGATACAATACCCAAGACGGTTGCTGTCGTTTGGTTCTTGCGTGGGAATTTCTGCAACGACATTGTATGCGAGTTTTTCCAGAGACTCCGCAGGAGATTCAACAACTGATGCTGGAGGTTTAGTTGACATATTTAGAACTTTTTTCGTTTGTAAGAAATATTTTGATATAAGAATATATAAAGTTTTCGGAGAAAAGACAAAAAAACAAAACGACAGAATATTGAGCACTCTAAATAGTCAACTATATCTATGATTTGTGCGAACAGGTTTGTACCTTTCAATAGTATTTAATTGAATTATTACTACATCGATAAATTTCACATGGCTTCTCTTTATCTCCATATACCCTTCTGCGAACACAAATGCATCTACTGCGACTTCTATTCTATTGCTCCTGCAGAATCGAAAGAGACACACGCCTCGCCGGTTGACGGATTCCTTTCTGCGCTGGAAACTGAAATCCAACTACGCGCAGAAGATAAGCGCTTCAACGAATCAGTTGAGACAATTTTTTTCGGGGGCGGAACACCATCTCTCCTTCATCCGTCTGAAATAGAAAAGATACTAAACCTTCTTGCGTCATGTTTCTCGATTGAATCAAATACGGAAATTACGTTGGAAACAAATCCAGGAACTGTAGACAAGCAAAAGCTCAAAGCGTTCCATTCCGCTGGCATCAACAGAATCAGCATGGGTGTTCAATCGTTTTATGACGATGACCTGAGATTTCTAACACGCATTCATACCGCAGCTGAAGCGAAGCAATGTGTGCTCGATGCGTACACAGCAGGATTTAAGAATGTCAGCTTTGATTTAATTTTCTCTTTACCGAATCAATCTTTGCGACGATGGGAATCAAATCTGGAACAAGCAATCGAACTTCAACCAACTCACATTTCATGCTACAGTCTAATTCTTGAGCCCAGCACACCGCTCTTTAATATGGTTCAATCAAAACAGGTCATACAGCTTGATGCCGATAGTGATGCTGAACTATATGAATTTACAATTGATTTTCTCACCTCTCATGGCTTAGAGCAATATGAAGTATCAAATTTTGCCAAGCCAAATTTCAAATGCCGGCACAATATTAACTACTGGAATCATTCAAATTATCTTAGCTTTGGTCCATCGGCACATTCATTTTGGAAAAATGAGCGCTGGTGGAATGTTTCAAACATAGCTGCATACATCGAACAACTGAATAAGCACATTTTACCATTATCGGGGGGCGAACATCTCTCCGAGACCAAATTGATGGAGGAAGCAATCTTTCTTGGTTTACGGAGCGAAGGAATTGACTTTGAACAATTTCGCATGCGTTTTGCACGCGATCTTTCAATAGAGAATTCGTTCATCATCTCCGAATTGATTCAACAAGGACATGCACGAATGGAAGCCGGACGATTTCGGCTCACTGCAAAAGGGTACCTCGTGTGCGATGAAATATGTCAGTCATTTTCATTAATCAATCCGTCTGAAACTTCTTGAAGTTCAACGCTTTTCATTATACATTAGCTGTGAAATTTTATATCGCAAAATTCATGAAAATGAGATAGAATTTAGAATATTTCTTTTCGACCTGTATAGGAAGATATTCGAATTGAAAAAGGGATAAAATGAAACAAAAAACAGCACTCATCATTGGCATTGCGGGACAAGATGGTTCTTATCTTGCCGAGTTCCTCCTTTCCAAGAATTACCAGGTAGTTGGATTAATGCTCAGGTCAATCGAACTGTCGAGTTCACTCATTGCACACCTCTCCAATAAAATAAATATTGCCTATGGAGATTTGTTGGATATGGGTTCCATCATGGAAACTATTCGTTCGTATCAGCCTGATGAAGTTTATAACCTTGCAGCCCAATCATATCCAGGCGAATCGTGGCGACTTGCTGTAGAAACGGCGGAAATAACAGGCGTTGGCGCGCAACGTGTTTATGAAGCTGTTCGAAATGTAAAACCGGATTGCCGAATTTATCAAGCTTCTTCATCCGAAATGTTTGGCACACCGACGATTGTGCCGCAGAATGAACATACTCCGTTTGAACCCGTTAATCCATACGGTGCCGCTAAACTCTATGCGCATTCAATGGCACAAATCTACAACAAGAGCTATAAACTTTTTATCGCTTGCGGTATTCTCTTCAATCATGAAAGTCCACGACGCGGAATACACTTCCTCACGCAAAAGGTTGCATACGGTGCTGCATGCATAAAATTGGGAATTCTTAACTCACCTGATTTGAATGAACAAGGCGAACCTATTGTGCAAAAAGGAATTATTGCCCTCGGTAATTTAGATGCGAAACGTGACTGGGGATTTGCCGGCGATTATGTAGAAGCAATGTGGATGATGTTACAACATAAAACGCCGGAGACATATGTGATCGGTACCGGAGATGTAAGAACCGTGCGGCAATTGTGCGAAGAAGCGTTTGGAAGCGTTGGCTTGGACTGGCAGAAACACGTTATTGTTGATCCACGTTTCATTCGGTTGACTGAAACCGGCACTACTGTTGCTGATGCAACAAAAGCGAAAACCGAATTGGGATGGTCGCCGCGCATATCGTTTTCCGATCTCGTGAAGATGATGGTCGAACACCAGATGAAACAAATTAAAATAAGACAAGAATAATTAATGCGAATACTTCTTCTCAATTGGCAGGACATTAAGAATCCGGCAGGCGGCGGTGCAGAGGTGTATCTCCAGCAAATTTTCAAACGGCTTGCCGCACAAGGACATGAGATCACACTTCTATGCTCGCAATTTTCCGATGCTCCAAAAGAAGAAGTAATAGATGGTATTCATATTGTGCGGAAAGGAAACCGCAACCTGTTTAATTATATCGTTCCGATTGAGTACGAGCGAAAATTCCACCGCGAGCACTATGATATTGTTATCGACGACATCAACAAAATCCCATTCTACACGCCTATATATGTTCGGGAACCTCTTTTGGGAATGGTGATGCACCTGTTTAGTACGAGTATCTTTAGGGAAGCTTCCATTCCGGCAGCATCGTATGTCTATTGTGCAGAACGACTTGCTCTGTCAGTCTATCGCAAAACTCCATTAGTTGCAATCTCTGAAAGCACACGCACGGAATTGCTTTCGCACGGCTGTACGCGGGAAAATGTTTTTCTCGTTCCTTGCGCCGTCAATCATTCAGCGTACCGTCAACTTCCCGGCGTGATAAAAACTGAACTAATGATTGGATATGTGGGAAGAATAAAAAAGTACAAAAGCGTCGATCATCTACTGCGCGCTTTTGCCATCGTTTTAAAAGTTCTGCCGGAAGCAAAGCTTATTATCATTGGTGAAGGAGACGGCAAGCCGGCGTTTGAGCAGCTCTCGCACGAACTTCAGATTAACCACGCTACAACATTTACCGGATTTCTTCCGTCGGAAGAAAAAGTTCGGCTTCTCAATCAAATGCAAATAGTCGTGAATACGTCCGCAAAAGAAGGATGGGGTTTGACAGTGACGGAAGCAAATGCATGCGGTGTGCCAGCAGTTGCGAGTGATGTTCCCGGTCTGCACGATGCCGTAAAAGACGGCGAAACCGGATTGCTCTATGAATACGGCAACATCGAACAGCTTGCAGAAAAAATTCTACTTCTTCTTCGCGACGAACACCTCCGCTCGCGTCTCACAAAAGGTGCATTGGAATACGCTCAATCCCTCACTTGGGATAAGTCAGCAGAAATTATGCTCGATGTGATTGAGCAAGTACTGCGGCGGCATGGACGCACTTCGTCAATACCATAGTCGCTTGTCATGCTGAAAGAAGATACAAAAAACCGATAATGATATATTATGGGAGATTCAAGCAAAATAAAGCTTGGGAGTGTACAAGAAACATTGTTACTTCCATTATGGGGAAGAGCAGTTGAAGCACAAAAGCAAAAGCCTCTTTTAGTAGACAACAAAGCCGTTTCCATAATAAACAGTATTCCTTACGATTTTACCGTAATTTCTAAAAATATCAATAAGTTAATTCGGGTTTCATGGGTTGCAAGAAGTATATTCTTTGATATAAAAATAAAAGCATTTATAGATTTACATCCGGATGCAACAATTGTCAATATTGGTTGTGGACTTGATACAACATTCGACCGTGTAGACAACGGGAAAATCCAATGGATAGACTTAGACTTACCAGATACAATTGATTTAAGAAAAAAGTATATATCTGAATCAGACAGAAGGCATTTCATTGCTAAATCCGTTTTTGATACAAGTTGGTATGACAGAATAGAGAAAAAAAATAATGTAATGCTTCTGATTGCTGGAGTGCTGTATTACTTTGATGAAAAGGATGTGAAAGGACTTTTAAACGATTTCCATACTTTTCTTCCAGGAGCAGAAATTATTTTTGATTATGCCTCTAAATTAGGTATAAAAATGTCAAACAAAAAGGTTATTGAAAAAGGGGGAATGGATAAATCTGCATATTTAAAATGGGGAATCAATAATATTCTGGAAATAGAAAATTGGGATACTAATATAAAAGTTATTAGCAATATGCCAATGTATAAAGAGCATAAAAAGAATTATCCGGTGATAAGAAGAATTGGCATGAATATAACTGATGCACTGAAGATAATGTCATTAGCTCATATTAGAATAAATTGATAAGATTAAAAAAGCACGAACGCACAAAAAGTGCATCCATGACACAGAATTTGCATCAACAACGCAATTCATAATTACGGTAGTTATCTGCCATTTGAAGTGCGCCGATATGAAATATTAGTTTTTATTATAGATAGATAAAATTCTTTAAATTGAAAATATCGCAAAATCATTTAAAAAATGAAGAAATTAAGTTTTCTATCCTTCGGACTAATAATAATATTGACATCTGCCATTTCTTGTTACAATAATCAAAACAATAATGAGCAGAAGCATGATCTGGCACAGGAAAAATCAGGCAAGGATTATTCTTGCTATATGTGGTATGGTAAAAGATTTGACTGGATATTAGACCTTTATAGTAAAAATCCTAATCAAAAAGAACACGTGCCACTTTTTATTAGGGAAATTGGAGAAGGTAAGGATACTATCTTAGTCATTCATGGCGGCTTTGGAATGGAGCATAGTTATATGATGGATGCGCTGCTACCACTTGCTGATAAAGTTCACTTCATATTTTATGACCAACGAGGTTCATTACGTTCTCCATGCCCTGATTCACTTATTTCATTTGCGGCACATGTTGATGATGTAGAAAGGATAAGAAAATCTTTTCAGCTTAGAAAAGTGAATATAATAGCTCATTCTATGGGTACTCTTATTGCAATGAGTTACTTGCAGAAATATCCTGAAACAACCGGCCGTTTAATTTTATTAAGTTCAATTGCCGTAAAGAATGATGATGCGAATGAAAAAAAGAGATGGAACGATTACAAAGATGAACATTTTAATAAGAAGATCTTCCCTCAGCAAATACAATACTGGATAGCTGCATTAAGACAATATGGACTTGACACTGCCGCATATAGACAAAAAAGAAGAGAAGGCCTGATAAAGGAAAGTGACTTTATGAAACTCCAACTTTTATGGTCGGCTTCTGGTAAAATATCTAATTATCAGAATTGGGATAAAGATATGACAGGGAGTGGTTTTTTGTTTAGTAATCGTGCGGCTAATGCTATATGGGCACAAAAAGATAGACCTGATTCATGGAACTTTACTTCTTCAATAAAAAATCATACTTCCCCCATAATATTTATTAAGGGTTCTGGCGACTATCTTTCACCACAGCTCCTCAAAGATCAGTTACCAAAATCAAATAACATAAAATATATTGAAATTGAAAATGCAGGCCATAATATATGGATCGAGCAAGAGAAAAAATTTAAAGAAATCATGCTTAAATACATATATGACAAGTAATCTAGTGTCTTGATCAATGATTTCGAGAAAAAAGTTTATTAAACAAAGAAAGCCATTGTTGTACCAAGGCGACTTTATTCTCATAAAAATAAAACAGCAGCTAACACGCCATATAAAAAATTGGGGCTTAACTGATTATCAATAGTTTTTACATCTAATCAACTTTCTATGCAGATTGTGATAGGTAATTGCTTCAAAATGCACTACTGGCCATATGTGAAACCGTTGTGGCCAATTATATGAGACCCAATACCATGAATGAAACAATAAAGAATATCTATAATCTTAAAACTACGAGAAGTAGTAATTTTAATAGAAAAAAAATCTCAAGTGAAAATTTTGAAGCTATATTAAAGTCTTGTGTACAAGCTCCAAATGCATCGAATAGACAAAGTTATTCTATTATTATTCTTGACGATGAAGAAAAGAAGAAGTTGAAACTAAATGGTGATAAAGTTTTACTATTTATTATTGACTTTTATAGGCATGAATGTCTCAAAGAATATTTAGGGAAAAATAATTCATTTATTCATTTTCAACCCTTTGTAACAGGAATAATTGATGTTAGTTTGGCTATTCAAAATGCAGTAATCGCGGCTAATTCACTTGATATTGGCTATTTAGTTACTAACGATACTTACACTAAAGACTTAGATATCATTTTTAACCTTTTTAAATTACCAAAAAGGGGTTGTTTCCCATTACTATATTTATGTCTTGGTTATCCTAAAGATAAAAAAGTAAGCAAAAAATCCCGAATTGATATTAAACATATTATACATTACGGGAAGTATAGGAGTTATACTCAAGATGAAACTATTTCAATTGTTAATGAATATGATAAGATTGAATTAGAACTCTACACAAAATGGAAAGAGATGGGATATAAAACATATCTTGATTGGTTTTATGATAAGTGGATCCCTTCATTGGAAAATAGGGAGAAGTCACTCAGACTAATAGATTTTGTTAGAAAAACTGGATTTTTAGATTAATGGTTTAGCTACACACAACAAGCAGTATAGTTAATTGCCGTCACAGCGCGGGATTCAGCGTTTTGACTGCTATTAGACATTAGTTTATCCTGATAGAAAACCGCTTCGAAATCGGCAACTATCCATAACGCAAAACGTGGTGCGTCATTTAATAAAGAATCTCTATAAAAATGAAAGCAATAGTTTATACAAAGTTTGGACCACCTGATGTTCTTCAACTTAAAGAAGTGGAAAAACCTTTTCCCAAGGACAATGAAATATTGATAAAAGTTCATGCTGCATCCGTAAATGCATATGACTGGCGTCACGTAAGAGCCGATCCGTTCTTGATCAGATTAATGGGCGCTGGGCTTTTAAAACCAAAACACAAAATACTCGGAGCTGACGTAGCTGGACAGGTTGAAGCGGTTGGCAACAATGTAAAGCAATTTCATCCTGGCAATGAAGTTTTTGGAGAAGGCAGCTACGGAGGATTTGCCGAATATGTATGCGTAGATGAAAATAGATTTGTGTTGAAACCGGCTGACCTAACTTTTGAAGAAGCAGCGGCAGTTCCAATGGCAGCACTCACAGCTTTGCAAGGTCTTCGCGATAAAGGACAAATTCAGGCAGGGCAAAAGGTTTTAATCAATGGAGCCTCTGGTGGTGTGGGTACTTTTGCAGTTCAAATTGCCAAATCATTCGAAGCTGAAGTAACTGGCGTTTGCAGCACAAAAAAAATGGACTTTGTGCGCTCAATTGGTGCAGACTATGTCATTGATTACACTCAAGAAGATGTCACTAAAAAAAGACAGCAATATGACCTGATTTTTGATACTGCAGCATACCGTTCGATTTTAAAGTACAAACGTATATTAAACTCTGATGGAATTTATATCTTGGCAGGAGGTTCTATGGCTCGAATATTCCAACTCATGTTCATATCAATGACTGGCGCTAAGAATATGGGACTTATGGTTGCGAATATAAACCAAAAGGATCTGCTATTCATTGTAGAGCTACTTAAAGTGGGCAAAGTTAAGTCAATTATAGATAAATGTTACCCATTAAACGAGACTGCTGAGGCCTTACGATATCTTGAAGAAGGACATGCCCGTGGAAAAGTCGTAATAACTGTGTGACCTAGTAATAAAAACCATTCAATAGATTATCGGCAAACATTTAACGACAAAATAATAAAGAACACACAACACGCGGCATAGACAACAATGGTTTCAAAAGAAAATTAGATAAGTTGTCGCTTCAAAAATGAAGCGCATTCCTCCGGCGAAGAAGTGCAGTGAATAAATTTTGTGCAATCGCCAACACCTTCCCACAACAATTCTTCGCGTAATGTCTCCACAACACCGCTCCAGAAGTCTCCGATAATCACAATCGGTTTCTCGGTAAGTAAACCCTTATTGATGAATTCCCACACGGCAGCGAGCTCAAGTAATGTTCCGGTTCCACCTTTCAACACAACATACGCATCGCCCAATTCCACAAGCTTCATCATCCGATCGATTAAAGCAGGAACATGAATATTTTCATCAATCCATGGATTTGCTACACGTCCCTTAATATCAAAAGTAACTCCGATGGTCTTGCCTCCTGCCTCTTTTGCACCGCGAGCTGATGCCTCCATAATACCACCGAAACCACCATTACATACGGTAAAACCGGCAAGCGACAATTGTTTTCCGACTTCGTATGCTAATTGATATTCCTCATCGCCTTCCATAGGTCGTGAGCTACCAAAAATTGTTATTATTTTATTCATTGTAATTCGAGGGTTTTTATTTATCTGAAAGATAGGAATTGCGTAAGAATTAAGAACTGAATACCAAACTTAATGAGCGCCCTCGCCGCGTGTATCTCGAAGCATTAAGTCCAATGTCGCCTGGCGTGGATTTTTATCTTCAAAAAGTACTTTATAGACTTCTTCCGCCATCGGCATATCGACGTGATGCTTGTGCGCAAGTTGATGAACAGACTTCGCAGTGGCAACGCCTTCTGCAACCATCGTCATATCGCTCAGCACTTCTGCGACATTTCTACCCTTCCCAATTTCCTCACCGACAAAGCGATTGCGACTGTGGTGACTCATACAAGTGACAATCAAATCTCCCATACCGGAAAGGCCTGCGAATGTAATTGGTTGAGCTCCCATTTTAGCGCCAAGCCGTGTAATCTCATAGATTCCACGCGTCATAATTGCCGCCTTTGTATTATCTCCAAAACCAGCGCCATCGCTCAGGCCGGCTCCAATTGCAATAACATTTTTTATGGCGCCGCCCAATTCAACACCGCGAATGTCTTCGTTCACATATACGCGGAAGTAGTCATTCACAAATGCTTCCTGTACAATCTTTGCAGTTTTCAACTTAAAAGAAGCCGACACGACCATCGTCGGTATTTTCAAGCTGACTTCTTCCGCATGACTTGGTCCAGAGAGAATTGCAATATTCTCACGGCGTTCATGCATGAGCACATCCAATAAAACTTCGGACATGGTCATCAAAGAACCATTCTCTATGCCCTTGGCGACATTACATATGACCGTATGTTGTAAATCGAGATGAGCGATGCGTTGGAGAACGGAACGAAGAAATTGAGATGGCACTGCCGCGACAATCATATCGCGTTCGTGGCATGAAGCTTCGATATCGGTTGTGATTTTTATTTCAGCTGGAAGGACAACACCGGGAAGAAACTGAGGGTTCTCATGCTTCTTGCGAATGAGGTCTGCTTGATCACTGTCAAACGTCCAAAGATTGACGTCGTGATGATTGTCGTACAAAACGAGAGCAATCGTAGTTCCCCAACCGCCTGCACCAAGAACAGTGATCTTCATATCATTGACGGCACATTAGATTAGAAATTCAGTGACTTCCTCAGAACTGAACGTAGTTTAGGATTCGACCGAGTCAGTCCTGCTTTTAGAACTTGTAATTTTCCGTTCAGTTCCTTCAATCAATCGCTTGATATTGGCGCGGTGTGAATAAATAAGGAAGAGTGCAATACCGGTACTGAAGAACACCAATGTTTTATAGCTGTGAATTTCATCCGAGAGAATATTGTATCGAATGATGAGCGATAACGGAAACGATGCCGCCGCCATAATGGAACCGAGCGAGACATATCTGAATGCATATAAAAAGATAAGGAACACTGCTATAGAAACCGCAAATTCCGTCGGTGCAATGCCGATCAGCAATCCAG
>Ga0187861_10001328_pt1 | contig 25765 bp, 20 predicted proteins | sample June2016WEW_10_1_3_FD_132986 | JGI IMG/M metagenome (GOLD analysis project Ga0187861, IMG submission 132986) | Peatland microbial communities from SPRUCE experiment site at the Marcell Experimental Forest, Minnesota, USA - June2016WEW_10_100 | ecosystem: Environmental > Terrestrial > Soil >...
CATTTTCGTACAAGCCGCTGGTGAAGGTAGAAAAAGTATTGGTGACGGGAAGCTTCAATAATTGGAACAAGGAAAAGGATCGGTTGGTTGAGACGAAGGAGAATGGCGTATATGAATTGACGCTGCTGTTAGATCCTGGAAATTATATTTACAAATTTATCGTCGATGGTAAAGAAATTGTCGATCCGGCGAATCCCGAAAAGGCACCGACAGGGTTTGATGATTTCAATTCAGTTCTGCGAATCAGCGAGACAGATACTATCCAAACATTTCTCCACAAAGGTTCATTTAAAGCGTCGAAGGATCGAGTGTCGCTATCCTTCGTCTATGAAAATTCTTGTGATCTTTTATCTCTCCATGAAAAAGAGATAATCGCACTCGTAGATAATCAAGAAATAGACTCGAACAAAGTTACGCTCGAAGCAAACACGATTCGCGTTCAATTAATAAAAAAAGAACTCAAAGGGGAAAAAACGCTCCGTGTACTTGTTTCTCAGAAAGGCAAAACAACCAATGTTCAGCAGGTTATTTTGCACAATGGAATTCCTACGGGAACCTCAACATCTCCATGGTCTTGGTATGACGGTTCGATCTATTCTATTATGATTGATCGCTTTGCTGATGGCGATAAAACAAACGATAAGCCCGTAGTAAACGATTCCATCTTTTATCCGGCAAATTATCAGGGTGGAGATTTCAGGGGAATCATCATTAAAATCAAAGAAGGGTATTTTGATTCGCTCGGAGTGAACACACTATGGATTTCTCCTGTGAATGACAATCCGGATGAGGCCTATCGTGAATACCCGGCTCCGCATCGGTGGTATAGTGGATATCATGGATACTGGCCGATTAGTGATACAAGAGTCGAAGAAAAATTTGGATCAATGAAAGATCTAAAGGAATTGGTTGCACTAGCACATCAACATCACTTGAAAGTACTGTTGGATTTCGTTGCTCATCATGTTCATATTGAACATCCGTTTTACAAAAAGCATCCGGAGTGGTTTGGAACACTGGATCTACCGGATGGAAGAAAAAACTTGCGTCTCTGGGATGAACAGCGGCTGACAACTTGGTTCGAACCGTATATGCCTTCATTCGATTTTACAAAATCGTCAAAAGCGTTAAATGTGGTCTCTGATAATGCGATCTGGTGGTTGAAGGAAACAGGCGCTGATGGATTTCGTCATGATGCAGTAAAGCATGTTCCTAACAGTTTTTGGCGGACACTGACACGAAAACTCAGAGAGCAAATAGAGTTACCGATGCATAAGAAAGTGTATCAAATTGGCGAGACGTTTGGTGAATATGGCCTCATTGGATCATATGTAAACAACGGCCAGCTCAGTGCACAATTCAATTTCAATCTTTCGTATTTCGCCATTCCGGTCTTTCTTGAAAAGGATCGGTCATTCTCAGCTATCGACTTCCATATGAAGAAATCGTTTGACGCTTTTGGTTACAATAATATCATGGGTAATATTATGGATAGCCATGATAAGGTACGCTATATGGCGTACGCTGATGGCAAGGTAAAGAATCAGGGAGTTGATACTCGTGAGATGGCGTGGAATAATCCACCCACAGTGGATCATGCTTCGAGCTATAAGAAAGCAGAATTGTACTATGCATACATGTTCACGATTCCCGGATTGCCAGTAATTTATTATGGATCTGAGTTTGGCATGACGGGCGTTGATGATCCGGATAATCGCCGGATGATGCGCTTCGGTGACCAATTATCAATCTTTGAAAAGAGAATGTTGAAAGAGACTAGTAAGATTGTGAAAATGCGCAATCAGCACTCGGCATTGCGCTACGGCGACTTTTACACGTTGAAAGCCGACACTGCGGTATATGCATATGTGCGTTCGGATTTCAATGAGCGACTACTTGTAATCTTAAATAAGACTGAAGAAACTCAGAATGTTGTTCTTCATTTTCCTAATTTGTATCAAGCTCAAATGTTGACTGACGTACAAAGCGACGAGAAAGTGTGCGTCCAAGATAATCAAGTAAGCATTGCAGTTCCGTTTATAGGATGGCGCGTATTTAGTATCAAATAAAATCAAGTTACGATTGGAATATCATGACTAAACCACGACTTAACTTTTGGCAGATATGGAACATGAGTTTTGGATTCCTTGGAATTCAGTTTGGTTTTGCATTACAAAATGCGAACGTCAGCAGAATCTTCGAAACACTCGGAGCGAAGATAGACGACATTCCGATTCTCTGGATTGCAGCACCCATTACTGGCTTGATCGTTCAACCGATTATCGGACATATGAGTGATAAAACGTGGGGAAGACTTGGGCGACGACGGCCGTTCTTTTTGTCAGGCGCAATAGCCGCATCGCTTGCATTGCTGATAATGCCGAATTCTCCAGTGCTTTGGGTCGCCGCTGGAATGCTGTGGATTATGGATGCATCCATCAATGTCTCAATGGAACCATTTCGTGCATTTGTCGGTGATATGCTTCCCTCAGAACAACGAACGATTGGTTTTTCAATGCAAAGTTTCTTTATAGGTACCGGTGCAATAATCGCTTCTGCATTGCCCTATATGATGACGAACTGGTTCGGGATTTCAAACACGGCAGCCGCTGGTGCAATTCCAGATTCTGTGAAATATTCATTTTACTTTGGCGGTGCCGTGTTCTTCTGCGCAGTACTCTGGACAGTCATCAGCACGAAAGAATATTCTCCAGATGAATTAGCAAAATATTCAGAAGTAGATAGTGATTCTTCAAAATCAATGCGTGCTGGACGATCATCTTCTTTTATCTCATCCGAGAAATTCCGTCGTAATGGATTTATTTGGCTTATATTTGGATTAGCAGGTTCATTGGCGCTATGGTTCATCTTCCATCAAACGGATTACGGTTTGTATGTCTTGTTTGTTGGCTCTGCAATTTTCGGAGTTCTTCAAATGATTGTCTCTGTTCTCACTCACCAAGGAAAAACTGAAGGTGGTATGGTGACGGTGTTCAACGATTTCTATCGGATGCCGAAAACCATGAAACAATTGGCAATTGTGCAGTTTTTTTCATGGTTTGCATTATTTGCGATGTGGATTTACACTACCCCAGCCGTCACGCATAATATCTTTGGTGCTACCGATCCAACTTCTGAACTCTATAATAGAGGAGCCGATTGGGTAGGTGTATTGATGGCGGTCTACAACGGTTTTGCTGCAGTGATGGCTTTTATGCTCGTATGGCTTGCGAAGAAGACCAATCGAAAAACGGTGCATATAATCAGTCTAATTTGTGGTGGATTAGCCCTCTTTTCGTTCGCCGCCATAAAAGATCCAAATTATCTTCTCATCTCTGAACTTGGAATCGGACTTGCATGGGCTTCCATTCTTGCAATGCCGTATGCGATTCTCGCTGGCTCACTACCTGCACAAAAGATGGGCGTGTATATGGGAATATTCAATTTCTTCATAGTCATTCCACAAATTACCGCGGCGGCAATTCTTGGCTGGTATGTAAAGCATTTATTTGGCGGAGATGCGATCTATGCTCTTCTCCTGGGTGGTGCTTCGATGCTCATTGCCGGTCTTCTCGTTTTACGTGTCAAGGATGTAGATGAAACAGTAGCGAGGGAAAAATGAAAAAGATCATTTCATTAGTTGTTGTTTGGTTGATTTATGCAGGAGTACTTCCAGCACAGCAAGAACAAAAACCTCCTATCAATTATTCGGCACTCCAGGCGCGAGAAAGTACAACCTGGGTAAAAGATGCTATCCTGTATGAAGTGTACCTCAGGTCATTTTCAAAAGAAGGAACATTCCAAGCGCTGGAAAAGGAGATTCCCGAATTGAAAAAACTCGGCGTCACAGTCATCTGGCTTATGCCAATTCATCCCGTGGGTAAAATCAACCGCAAGGGCACTCTTGGCAGCCCTTATTCAGTACAAGATTACTACGCGATCAATCCAGAATTTGGAACGTTGGATGACTTTAGATCTCTCGTGAACACAGTTCATCAACAAGGATTGAAGATTATTATCGATCTTGTTGCCAATCATACTGCGTGGGATAATCCGATACTCAAAGAACATCCGGAATGGTATACGCATGATACATCTGGAAAAATCATTTCGCCAAACCCAGATTGGACAGATGTCGCTGATCTGAACTATGATAATCCAGAATTGCGAAAGTACATGATTACAATGATGGAATATTGGGTACGTGATGTCAGAATAGACGGATATCGGTGTGATGTGGCTGAGTTGGTGCCGACAGACTTCTGGGAAGCTGCTGTGAAAGAACTCAATGAAATCAAATCTGTGATGATGCTATCTGAGGGAACGCTTCCGGAACATCATATCAGAGCGTTTGATCTCACGTACTCGTGGAATGTGTATGATGTGCTTGGAAAAGTCATGGATGGTTCGACACCGGCAACGATCTTTCATGATCTATTGAAAACGGAATCGTATCAGTTTCCTAAAGGTTCATTGAGGATGAGATTTAATACAAATCATGATAAAAACGTGCAGGATGGACCTGCGGTGGAAAAATTTACTCCGCAAGGGGCAAAAGCAACTGCCGTACTTATGTTTACGTATCCAGGAATTCCATTAATATATAATGGTGAAGAAGTCGCGAATAATAAGAGATTGGGGTTATTTGAAAAAACAGATATCGATTGGTCAAAGAATACTGAGTTCAGGACGCTGTACGAAGAATTGGCATTACTTCGCAAGCAGCACCCGTCATTGGTAAACGGCTCGTATTATGCAGTACAAAATTCTGAGAATAGGAAAGTATTATCCTTCATTCGGATCAAAGGGAGAGATTCAGTGCTCGTAGTGATAAATTTCGGTTCCGCGATGAAGTGTACTTTTGTGCTTCCATCAAACTCAAACAATACGTGGAAGGATTACTTCAATGATATAATTTATGAGCCGACAGAGAACCGGTGTGATGTTGAATTACCCTCATTGGGATTCGCTGTTCTTCTTCCAGTAGAAAAAATTCGATAGGTGATACGAATGTCCAAACCGAACTTGAATGGCAGATAGGTCAATCCCCTCGATTCCTTATACTTCTTTGAACTAATATTTTTTCAATTTCTTTTTAAATCAAAAGACACCAGAATCGATTTTTGAACATTTTGTTGATAGATGCTCAATTCCAGAATCGGGCCAGTCATAGGACGTGGTTTACTGCCAACACCTGCGAACGGCATGGTGTCTTCCTTTTGTTCAGTCTCTGAAATCAATGTCATTTTATAAGAGGAATTGGACTCCAGCATTTTCCCATCGATTTGTATGTTTTCTGGTTTACTTTTTGCAGGTAAGTTCAGCCGAATGACCCAGTTCCGAGATGAGATAGCGCCTTTATAGCTTCCTTGAATTTTGTCCACTGATAGTTGTACTCTTTCATTGTCTCTGGACAACGTCACCGATGTTTTACAGAAAGCGTCTTTCTGATAATCGGGTGAAAGTCCATCATCCTCATAAAGAATACGCGTTGTGCTTGCGTTTTGTTCTATTGGAACGAAAGCATCGACAAAGATTTTATCCCAAGGATGCTCGGTCGTATATTGCATTTGCGGCAATGAGAAAACAATACCACCATTCCGGATATAGATAGGACACTTCCACAATATTGGATCAAGATTTTCGAGCCTCGGACCTTTCAGAATTTTTCCTGTCCAGATATCCTGCCAGTTCCCGGGTGGAATCCAGACAATAAAGGCCTGTTTAACATCGATAGTTTGGATTGCCTGGAATTGAGCACCACCCATATTTTCAAAATATTCAATTTTAATAGAATAGGAACGGCCGGGTTCTAAATCTTTTGTTATCGGATAATCAGTGGCAGGCTGATCAAGCCATCCATCGACGACAAGGCTATCGTCTATCCACACACGTGCTCCATCATCTGAGACCACTTTCAATTTCGAGATTTCTCCTTTATTGGGAGCATGAATCATCCCTGTCCAACGTACCGAGAAGTGATCGGGAGGAATTCGGGGATCCGGACTTCCCGTTCCCCAGATAAAATTCAACACAGGATCGACGCGGATAAAAACTGGTTTTCCTTTTAAATCCTGGTTATCGAAGTACTCACCAGTAAGCCCTGGCTTTCCATCAATGGTCTGGAAAAAATCAGACGATAAGGGAATGTCTCTCGTTTTACTAAGTGCGAAAGGAGCGATCAATAAATCTTCTCCAAAGAGAAACTGTTTGTCGCGTTTGGCTTCGGGTTCATTAGGCCATTCCGAGTCGCAGCGACGCATGATGGGTGTACCATCTTCATACGAGCGACGTCCGGCAGCATAGAGAGTTGGTAATAAACGATATCTCAGACGGATATATTCGGAAACGATGCGCTCAGCTTCTTCGCCATAATCCCAGGGATAACGTGTCAGCCCGCGAGTGCAATGAAGTCGTGTGATGGGTGAAAAGACTCCATATTGAACCCATCGTACATACTGGTCGGGTTCCGGGTTTCCCGATGTATGCCCTCCCAGATCTTCATTAACATAGGGCATCATACGATAGATGCCGCTATTGATACCGTTGGCTACTCCCATTTCGAGATACTCCCATCGGGACTTTTGATCGCCTGTCCACCAGATAGGGAAACGGTGAGATGCAGGATGTGACGGTGTATTCCAGAATCCATTATCGATGCCATCCACATTTGACATAATCAAAGGTCGCCTGTCAGGATGAAATTTTTCTGCAATATCATGATATAGGCGCATGCCCCAGACTTCTTTACTGATACCGTGCATCGGTTCGTGGAGACCGGTGGACCAGTTGCGGTCATACCACCAGACATCGATACCTTTCTTCAAGAGACTCGTAAGACCGTTCCACCGGTATTGAATTTCTACTGGATCCAACGCCGATCCGGTTTGTGCTTCAGGATGATCGTTGTACATAAGACGCACATGCTTCTCATGCGCTCTATCGATAAATCTTTTCATATCAGGAAATAATGTCTCATTCACGGCATAACCGTGTGAAGCACCGAGTCGCCAGTCGGTATCGATGACGAACATATCCAAAGGTATTTGCTTTTTCCGGTACGTGTCGATGATCTGGAGTGCTGACTCTTCTGTATATGCAAAATAACGACTATTCCACAAACCAAAAGCAAAAAGCGGAGGTATAGGAGTCGGTCCTGTGAGTTTTAAGAAATCGCTCCTAAAAGTATTATAATGTCCTTGTTCAATAAGAAAAATATATACATCCTGCGCGTCATTGGTTGTGTCCCAACCTGAGGAAGGATGATTATAAAATTTTTCCGGTGGCGGTGTCGCACCCCATTCAGGTGGAATCAATCGTGGGCTATCGGCGAGAAACCAGAATTGATTATCGCTCGCAGGTCCAGGAAAAAAGCTCGCGACTGGCATTCCCGTGAATTGATATTGGGTTTTCCCATTCTTTAAACGAATGAGAATGCCTTCCAGTGAGTGAGCGTGATCTTGTATTTCAATCATGCATTTAGAGGTTGTGAGGATTGTCTGATTTTCTTCTTTTTGAATCTCAATTAACGTCCCGGGCCAGTTACGATCAACCACGGTAAAAGTGTTACGATCTTCAAATCCTTTTGGTCCTTTTTGCTCGATCCTGATGAGATTTTCTGAAAGAGCTTGAATTCGTATGTCGCCCACAATCACTCCATAGGATTGGGACCAGGCAGGTGGCATTAGAAAAATTCTGGTAAGGAAGAAAAGATAAAGAAATGTCTTTCGCTGTGATTTCACGATATTATTTTCCGACTATTTGAAGAAATAGTACATAGTTTCATTTTCAGATGCAACAAGCATGCAACGAATCTTATTCAATAGTCTGTTTCCTCAACGATACGGCTAGCACATAATATTTGATCCTGAGATTATTAAAGTGCATATGAAAATAATTAATAGATAACCCGGGTTATGGATTCATTTCGGGGTAAAAAAAAGCCGAAACTTTTCAGAATCGGCCTTTCCCGTGACGGAGGAGGGATTCGAACCCTCGATCTGCGGATTATCTCGTTCCTTAGGAAAATATGATAGTAGGGGATATAAGCTTCTAAATAATGCGGGACTAACACTGTGTTCATGAAATGATGGTAAAAGTAAAGAATTCTTTTCGGTTTCGATAGAAATTTAACACAGGATCAATCTGAAAATCCATGTGTCGAGGGTTCCCCGCCCGACCGCCTGTAATCAGGCGGGCAGGAATTCCTCCCTGTCCACGAGAAGCGCGTTCCCATTTGTGGCTCCCTTTTTTGGTTACCCCGTCTTTGTTCGCAATTTTGTCTACAAATATTTTTGAAAAAGTAGCGATTCTAATGTTCTCATTCAAAAAACAAAAAAGCCAACCTTATTAGGGTCGGCTTTATCTGATAGTGAGTCGATACACACTTGTTTAGCTCAGTTTATCATAGGTTTGTTTTTAACATTTCTACTTTGCCGCTTAAGTTTTAACTCTCGGAGTGGAACCGAGCATTGATTTTTTTGTAAATCAACAATCTCAACCAATTCTTTACCCAAAGTATTATCAATACACCGTAGAATAGTAACCTTTTGGTTATTCCAATAAATATGACCTATAATCATCTATACCTCCTGTAATTGTTTATTAAGCAATTAAAAGATAGTCACGAATTCTTACTTAAATCAAGTCTCATCAACCTTGAATTTGATTGTATGTGCTTCAAACCTGTATTTTATCAACCGCTGACTGTAAATGAGATGGTATTAGAGAGGAAACAAAAAAGCCGACCACAATGGGGTCGGCTTGTGCCAATAGTTTTGATTTTATTGCTTCACTTCAGCAAAACCAGTTTCTTCGTTTCTGTAAATGAACCAGCTTGTAAACGATAAAAATATATTCCACTTGGCAAACTTGCAGCGTTCCATTGCCGAGAGTATGACCCGGCAACCAACTCTTCAGATAATACTGTAGATACTTCTCTTCCCAAAGCATCATATACTTTCAGTGATACAAATGCTTTAGTTGGAAGACTAAAGGAAATAGTCGTTGATGGATTGAAAGGATTGGGATAATTTTGGTCAAGGCTGAAATGGCTTGGCAGGTCAGTCGGCAATCTATTCACTGATGTGGCCATCTCCGATAAGGGTCGTCGGTATATGTTGGTATCAGTCCCGGCAAAGAGATACGTACCGACGACGGCAAGAGACCAGACATTAGTGTTCCCCAAACCTGTATTGACCGTACTCCAGCTTGTGCCGTTATTGGTTGAGAGAAAAACACCGTTGCCGTCAGTCCCTGCAAAGAGATTTGTACCCGAGACGGCAAGAGGCCAGACATAAGTATTCGTCAAGCCGGTATTCACCGCAGTCCAACTTGTACCGTTGTTAGTTGAAAGAAAAACGCCGTCGCCAGTAGTCCCTGCAAAAAGTTTTGTGCCTGAAATAGCAAGAGCACGGATATATTCCTTCGTTATGCCGGTATTGGCCGCACTCCAGCTTGTGCCGTTGTTAGTGGAAAGAAAGACGCCATCGCCGTCAGTCCCAGCAAAGAGATTTGTGCCGGAAATAAGGAGCATATTGACATAAGTATCCGTCAAGCCAGTATTAACCGCACTCCAGCTTGTACCGTTGTTAGTGGAAAGAAAAACGCCGCCGCCATCAGTCCCAGCAAAGAGATTTGTGCCGGAGACGGCAAGAGTACGGATATATAGATTCGTCAAGCCGCTGTTGACCGCAGTCCAGCTTGTCCCGTTGTTTGTAGAAAGAAAGACACCTCCACCTTTGTTGGTCCCGGCAAAGAGATTCGTGCCGGAAACTACGAGTGGAGCAACACTGGAATCCGTCAAACCACTACTTTTCGCAGTCCAGCTTGTGCCGTTGTTAGTGGAAAGAAAAACACCGCCGCCATAAGACCCAGCAAAGAGATTCGTGCCGGAGACAGCAAAGCCCGTACCAAGACCATTGATGTTAATGATTTTGACCCATTGGGCATGCAGTGGAACCGTAGTGGTAAATAAACAAACCACCACAAAGAGGAATCGGAAAATGTTTTTCATATAGTACTCCTTTCATGAGGTGAGGGATTAATTGCTACATAACGATTTCAATCTTTTTGAAGAGTATTTTGTTCAAAGCCCGCTATCCACACATTGAGCACTTTTCATAGGTATGAATGAATTGTTGAAATCTAAATTTAAAAAATGAATTTTGTATTCTATTCTGTATGTCAAATATCTAACAGTTTTAAACTTATCATATCATCATCCTATGATGCTGAAGATAGTGGAATAATATTTATGGTAAAAGTGATGGTATCAAATGATTGATAAAACGTGGATGATGCGAATAGAAGAAAGAAATAAAAACTCCCAGATTTCATGTTACACCTCTATAACAACGAAATATTCGAGAGAAGTAAAAACCGGATAGATGGATATAACAATGGTAGTCAATCTTCAAGTTAAAAGCCAATTCAAAAAGTTAGCTTCGCTCTATTAATAGTATTTGTTTTAAACCTGTATCTTATTAATCGCAGACTGTAGATGTGAAGGCGATAAATGCGAATAGATTTCAGTCGTTGTGATATTAGAATGACCAAGCAAAGCTTTCACGGCATATAAGTCTACACCTGATTGAACACAGAGAGAAGCAAAAGAATGTCGGCAACTATGGAGATGAATGTTCTCGGGAAGACCAGCTTTTCTGGAATAATGTTTAAATCTGTGAGTCACATATGCTCTACTGTATCTGTGATTATGGCTCTTCACAAAGACAAATTCAGTAGACTTACCCATTGTTGAAAACAGTTCTTGAACCTTTTGATGGAAAGGAATAACTCTCTCTTTACCCGATTTCGTAATAAAATCATCACTATTACTTATCCGTATTTGATTGTTTTTAAAGTCAATGTCTGACCATCTAAGATTCAATATTTCACTGATTCTTGCTCCTGTGAAGAAAGCAAAGAGGAAAATGCCTTTCAGCAATTGATTGTCTGTTAGAGATATTATCTTCTCTAAATTAGAAAACGAAAAATATGATGGTGTAGATTTCGGTTGCTTAATCTGTTTTACGTTCTCAAATGGATTACTACTGATAATATTCTGTTTGCAGGCAAAATTGAAAAGTGCTTTGATTGTTCTGGTATACATATTCATTCGTGTGACCGATATACCACTAGCTATTTCTTGGGCTCGTGATTGCTCAAATTGAAGAGAGGTATAGGTGTCAAGAGGTTTATCAGAATTCAGTTTTACGAACTTATCGGCTAATTTTGTGTATAGCTCAATAGTCGATTTTCTGATTACTGATGACTGAATTGACTTGTAGGTCTTGAGGAACTCGGAAAATGAAGGGACATGAGTGTCTTTAGAAGTAGCGAGAGTTTCTTCGTAAGTTTTTAAGAAGTTATAAGCTTCAGGCTTCCTTCTACACTTAGTTGACTTCCAACCTGTCTTCCAACCAGCCCTACCATCTGGATATTTAATACAGATGTAATAGAAACCATTTCTTCTTTTTGTGATGTAAAACTTTGTTTGCAACATATACTCACCTTTTTGATTAGAAGTGAATGAAAATGTTGCTGTAAGAGAGTCTAAGAAGGCCTATAAAAATTGTATAACTCGCTTAGGAGTTTTATACAATATTATTCTGTGGATGATTTGAAATCCGCTGATTTCAATGAGAAGTGTGTGCCCCCAACGAGATTCGAACTCGTGTTCCAGGCTTGAAAAAAATGTGTTCCGCGTTATCACAAGACGAAAAGGGGGCGTAAAATTCTAACAAAGAATCTGGTGAACACGAAACTTTGACGACAGTAAATTTCATCTGTAGAAAGAATTGTAGAAGAAGGAGAATCTGCAATGTTATCTACAGACAAGATTTATTTAACAAAACGTAACAATGGAATTTATTACGCAGGCCAAAAGATAAACGGTAGAATTCGTTGGCGGACAACGAAAGCTACCACCAAATCTGATGCTTTTCTCTTCATTAAAACGTTTGACATCAAAGCTGAAGATAAAGCAGTCGTGCCTACCTTGTCTCAATACTTGACTGTAGTTTTATTACAGGCAAATAATCTTCGAGAACAAACGGTTGGTATATACAACAGGGCGCTCAAGTCATTTATCCAAGTGTTAGGCGATAAGCCGTTGAATGAATACACGGTCACTGATATTGAGAAATTCAAATCGTTTCACGTTGAACGAGGTATCTCACCGCATACAGTGAATATTTTCTTTCGAGTTGGAAAAGCCCTGTTCAACAAAGCCATTCGGCAGGACATCATTCAGACAAATCCATTTTCTAAGTCTGAGTCAATCAAAGTTCAATATAAATCACCTCAGTATCTATCGAAAGATGAATTGCGAAAGATTATCAGTTTTGCCAAGACGAAAATGCTGAAGGATATTATACTGTTCGCAGCGTTCACTGGAATGCGAATATCTGAAATATTAAATCTACAGTGGAAGGTCGTTGACCTTGAAAAGAAGCAATTGGTCGTATCGAACAGCGATGACTTTGTGACGAAATCTGGACGTGAACGTATCATTCCATTGAATGATACGGTAGTAGAAATACTATCTGCGAGATTCGATGCCGGAAGAAAATATGTTTTCGGTAAATTGAATGATACAATACTGAGCAGAATATACGTTTCACATCAATTCAAGAATTGTGTCAGAAAGGCAAGAATGTCAGAAGAGATACACTTCCATACCTTACGTTCAACATTCGCTGTATTGTGTCTTTCAACAGGCACGGACATTTTTACCGTATCAAAACTTTTAGGTCACTCAGGTGTTCAGGTTACACAACAACATTATGCCAGCGTGATGCCGAACCTACTGCACGAGGCAGTGCAGAGAATGAAAATCTAATGTAGTAAAGACAGTGATTCAGAGTGCGGCGCTGAAATGCAATCGCACTCTGAATCAAACGAAATCAACGTTCACTATAGTCTTTATCTTCTTGCTCTTCTTCGTCTTGGCGCAGGGCAGACTCTTGTTCGCGTCTGAAAATCTCGTATAGCTCTGCGAGTCGTTTTCGTTCTTCTACTGTTAATTTTGGCGGTATTTTATAGAAATTGCGTGTCATAACTTATCTCACTTTCTTTTTCATTAATTGTTTGATTACGTAGCTTCTAACACAACGGGAAGTCTGTTAAAAATTTATGACGAGAATAATTCATACCGAATTTTTCTTTTAACATCTTGTTGCGTTTGCGTTTCTGCTTTCGCATCTCTTTTTTATATCGGTTGTAGGTATCAACTTGTTCAAGATACAGGGCGCAATCTTCATCGGTCATGAATCGGAAAAAGCCGTCTGTATATTTTTTTACGGGGGGTTCTGATTGTGGTGCAGTGATTGCATCAGCGTTGTCTACTACTTCTGTTTGCATATAAGTAACTTTCGTTTATAATGATTGATTCTATAGGCTTGATGACCTAATCACCTATAAATATATTTTTGAATGTCCAAACGCTAGGATTTTAAAAATTATTATGCGCATAAAAGCGCCGTCTTTATTGGCTATTCTGCGTTCAGTGAAAATACTTTTGTTGGAGATGTTAATTCGTTCAAATGATATGTCAAATATAGAAATATCCGGATAATGATACACTGGAAGACATGCAAAAAGCCCTATAATACGTCAAAAATGGCATATTAGACTCTCTCTTGATTCAGTCCAAGAAGCTGAATCGCGCGGAGTAAAAGTAAGATAATCTCAAATCTAACAATAGTCCCAGACTTGAACACGATAAAAACCAATGAAATCAATGTCTTTATGCGATTTCTTCGAAATCGGCGTGACACTTATAAATGGTATAAGCCCCCTGGGGGATTTTTTCGAGATATATTTGATTCTGCTGCGCTGCAATGGAGATTTTCACTCTCTATTATAGTCTACCGGAGTGCCTATTGTGAAAGACCATCGTGCCGATGGTTTGGCAACAAACGGGTTTTCAAATCTAATGAATATTCAGTAGTCGGAAGTGAATAATAAACAATAATATCAGGGCTTTTATGAGCTTTCAGAAAACATGGCGTATCACTTATAAATGGTATGTGCCCAGTGGCTCTGTGGTATATAGTTGCAGTAGTGTTTTTTACTAGGAGTATTTCCCTACTAGGGTATTTCCAAGATAATTAGAATTGCCCAATAAGAGATAATGCCAGATATTAGACTATGATGAAGACCTCGAAGAGTTTCAAACCCAAAACGAAAATCACCACGAAGTGCCTCGCCAGAGAATTTATTGAAATGTATTACGCCGGGCAGAAGTATCTTCAACCATCAATTTTGGATTCTCTCTCTGGTATCATCGAAAAGGTGATACTCATATCAAATAAACATGAAGGCACAACCGAACTAGATGATGCGGAGTTCATTGATTTCATCAAGGCCAGTTCGATGTCTGTGGATTTTCTGAAGAGCGAACTGAAGAGAAATTATTTACACATCGTTGAAATGTTCTTTACATCTTCAGGGTATATCAAAAAGAAGAGTATTGCCAGAGCCTATAAACTGAAAGAATCTGTTCTTCAACAGTTGCTAGAGTTCATTTCATCGACCAAAGACACTTCGGCTGAATGGGTATCTGATAATAATCGGGTTATCAACAAGATAGAATACGGCATACTCACGACAGATGAAAATCATAAGAGAATTAAATCTACCATCTGCATAGATGGACTCGTGCCTGTCAATGTTGATTTGCTGGACGTATATATAAACAGAATTCTAAAAATCATGACGCCTCAGCCAGTGCCAAGAGATGAAAGAATAGATTTAGAAAAGAATGGCTTTGGCGTTGGAATATATGACAGAGGTGGTAGAGAAGTGCGGTTGCAGAGTTTGTGGAAGCTCTACACACTGAGAAGATTGAGTCTAAAACACAAAGCATTTCCACAGATATATATTGAAACAGACAATGGCAGGATTGTAGGTATCGGATATAATCTTCAAAATACGATTGGTAAGAGAATACGGCGCATCGCTCTCTCAAATCAGAATATGTATGACTATGATATGGAAGCCTCAACGCCTACCATCTATGTGTCGCTGGCAAAGAAATACAATGTGGCTGTTCCAGCGATGGAAAAGTATTTACAGAACAAGAAAAAGATTCGAGAAGATTTATCAGAGAAGTATGATACTTCTGTCAAGGACATAAAAGGGGCGCTGAATGCTTTGTTCTACGGTGTTGGAACACGAACCAGCGGGTTCAGTAAATACAAAACTGGATTGATTGAAGTATTCAAGAGTAAATCATTAACGGAAGAATTTCTAAAAGATGATTTCATAAAAGATATTATTGCTGAACGAAAAATATTATTTGAAGAGATTCTCAGCAATGCAGATATGCCACGAGGCAAGACGCTGGTTAATGTGTTGGGCAAAAGTGTTTCACTATACGAAACAGTGAATGGAAAAAGACAGAAATGCAGAGAGAACAGTCTTATCTCTCATATCGTTTTTGGTTACGAGGCGCTGATTATCCAAACGACATTCGAGGTGCTGAAGAGTCTTGGTATTAAAGTGTATCTACTTGTGAGTGATGGTTTCGTGGCGGATGAAACATCTGACATAACCAAGATTGAATCTGCCGTCAGGGACAAGCTGAAAGATGATTTGCCGAATCTGAATCTGAAATATTCGATGGAAAAGCTCTGACAAGATACTCTGCAACATAGAATCACCGCCAGCCCCTAGACAGTGGAAACCATCAAAATCTTGTCATTCCATCATCATTTCTATCTACAGCCCAACTAAAAAGAGTGAATTTACGTCAAAAACAACGGTAATTACAAAACATTTAGTTTTGTAACCCGCACTAACTCGTTCTGAACTATCAGGAATCTACTTGTTTTCGTCTGACCTTCTCAGAACACGACCCCCGATGAAAAACCCTCTCATAAGCCGACCTCGTTCGGTTTTGACGGTCACCTCGTTTACACTTCGACTCTCTTTTTCAACTTCAGTATGAAAGAATATTGACAAGGGGGTGGAGGGCAAAATTTCTTGTAGATTGAAAAAGTAAAAATGGAATAATACGGTGACCACGCTCATTAGCCTTCCGAGGTCGGAATTCGCCATGGGAAAAAGACTTCTCAAATATTTATACTAAACGGAGAAATGCGATGAACAGTAGTTCTAAAAATGAAGAGATTGGCAAAGCAATCAAGCTCGCAGATATTATCAAACATTATATCCTGAATAATCTATCTATCGCCGAGCGAAAGCTCGCAGAAGAAATGAATGATAATGAAATTACAGGGAAGGATAACCTCATACAGCATCTAAAAGATAGATTGCGAATTCAGCAAGACACCATCACCAGTTTAAGAAATCAAATCAAAATGGTGAAGGCAAAAAAGAAAGAATAAGCAGTGAATGAATTTGAATGATAGGAAGAATAAGAGGCGACCTCATTCGGTAGATTGAGCGGGCAAGGTTAGGCGGTGGAATATTTTATTTCTTGTATCTACGAGTATTGTGATATTCGATGTACTCATTATTTATAGGATGCTCATTGATATAATTATTGATTTTTTTGGTGTCAAGTTCTATCGCTCCAAGGTCGAGCTTTGCATGACAATTTGGACAGACACAGAGGATATTATCGCGTGAATCCGGTCCATTATGAGGAGAGCCTAATGGTTTTATATGATGACTTTCTGCATAATATTGCCCATTACCATATTCTATGCGATAATTACAAAGTTGACAACGATATTGATAGAGTTTCTTTATTTCAATGGAAATTTTTGTATCACGAATAATTCTTTCTTCTATAATTGTTTCTCTTTCTGGTTCTACCGGTGGAGGTTCGTTCTTTTCGCTAGGAGATTCCTCTTCCGGAAGATGCGAAAGGATATTAGTCGTAAATACATCAGAAACATTTTTCATAGAACGGAAATTCGTACTTGGAATACCCACCTCGCTCAGCGTGACAGGTCTCGGAAATATCTGAAAATTATCTAGTACAATTGCAAGAATATTACTATCGTATTTACGTTCACTATATTCTAGTACTTTTGATGCTTGTTCTACCCATTCAATTTCAGTATTTGCTCCGAGGGCTGTACTATACTTTGCCCATGCATCTTTCTGATGAATCTCTTCTTGATTGACGATTGTGCCATAAGCATAGATAGAGCGCGGTTTTCCCAATATGCAAAATAGATAATTATGACCATAAGACTTCCTTTTGAGGCTAACATAAAATACAACACGTTTGCCAATAGAATGCTTTTGATGGTAATGTATCCAGTCGATATTTGCATGCATCAATATTCCGGGCATAGCATCTCCATTTGTTTCTGCCGCCTATTGGATGGCGGCTATTCTGAAGCACTGATAACTTTCAAATTGTATCAAACGAAACAAGTTCATTCTGGTGATTACCAATCCTGCAATGCGTCTCCGCCAACCATACTTAAAGTATCATTACTCATTTCAGCAAATCGAATTGTTAGTAAGCCGGCATTTAAGGTTCTTTTGAATATTCCTTGAACAAATCTCTTATTTTATTATCCTTCGTGCGCACCGTTCCTGTTTGAAGAAGGGCAACGAATTCTTCTTGGTCACATTCGATGGTATCAACTACTTCGATAGCACTTTTATTTTTGTTCGGACGATAGAGTTTAAATTTTATTAAACCGTAATCCATCCGTTCCTTTTTGATTATTAAGCCGTCAAGTGTTTTTTCTTGGGGCTTGCTTGATTCACTTCTGCCTTTGACTGTTGCCTTAACATCTTTTGATTCAATTTCGATGGTCTCAGAAACTATACATTGGGAAGGTTTGACTTCCTCAATTTGGAGAGAGAGTTTAATGTGTTTCAATGCTTCGCCCCATTCAAGGTCATAAGCCAAACGTGTATCATAGAGAATGGAACCTTGGTTAAAATTAAATAATTTTCCTTGAGTAATAACGTTGACACTGCGATTCCCAATTTGTCTCGGAGTAGATTTTATATCTAGGGCATCTTTGAATGCTTCGGGAACAGCGAAACGCCACCCGACAGTATAACCATCAAGGAAAGTAGCTATCAATATTGGACTTCTTTCATTGCGGAATGCATTTATATCCATTACTTGATTCCTTCTTTAAGTAATCGTGCAAGTTTGTGTTTAGCAGCAGAAAGTTGCTTCTTAGCGTTCGCAATAGCCTTTTCAGTTTCCCTTTCAGTCTGTCCGAGTTCGTTTAGCAAATCGGAAAAAGAGGTGGATTTAACCCAAGTGTAAACATTGTTCAGTTCTTCAGATTGTTTAGAATCGAAAAGCATCGAACTATCATTCTGTAAGAAGGCTAGTTTATGTTTGCAAAGCTGCCCAAGTTCGCCTGCCTGACAATCGCAGTTAACAGACAATGTTTTGTTGTTCCAAATAAACAAAACAGAGTAGGGTTCCGGTCTACTACTACTCTTCGCTTTTAATCTTATTTCCATATTTTAAAGTTCTTTCCAAATCTAATATGACAGATGCAGCTAAGTTGCGACAATGTGAACTTTCAAGTTTGTTGTAAACGAAATGAGTGTTTAAGTTGATAGCTTCCAAAATATACTAAACCTCACAGTAAGGGTTGCTTAAACTTAAATAAATGGAAGGTCATTGTCAAAAAGTAAAATTGATGAGGATATTCGTGTTCTATTTTAAAATGCAGAAGGGCAACCTTTCGATTGCCCTTCTTGAAAACGTTCACATTATGCCTGAGTCCGTCTGATTGCTATGCTCACGCCCTTCGGCAGATTCAACACTGTGCCAATCTGAGATTTGACTTCTCGATTTTTCTTCTCGACTTCCTTTAGTTCTTTTCGCTTCACTCCAATTGTTTTTTGCAATTCAGATTGTGAGGCGATAAGTTGTTCGAGGTTGACTGCTGGTGTTTCTTTTCCGTTACCCATTGTTGATACTCATTAAATGATGTTTGACTTCTGTTAATTGCGGGTGCAATGGTAACGGCTAAGCAGCAATTTGTCAACCCACTACAAGAAATATTTTAAAAATATTTTATTCCGCTTGACAGAGAATGGAAGGACGATTACCATCCATCCAATCAACAGACAGTTGAGAAACAGAAATGAGTTCTTTTACAGATGAGATTTTACAAGTGTAGAAAATTGTAGAACGAAAGTTCAGACTTTTCTACACTTTGTCAATCAGAGAAGTGTGTTCCTTGTGAAATCTTTTAACCTTCAGTGCCCCCAACGAGATTCGAACTCGTGTTCCAGGCTTGAAAAGCCCGTGTCCTAGGCCTCTAGACGATAGGGGCGAGAAATTTTGAATTGTCATTTGAAATTCACAACTCGTTTGGGTGACCAGTGGGACTTGAACCCACGACCTCCAGGGCCACAACCTGGCGTTCTAACCAACTGAACTATGGCCACCATGTCCCAATTTCACATAACTTAATGAACTAAGCGAAATTAAGTTATATGTGAAATTACGGATCCCGCTGAGCGAAGCGATAACGGGATTTATATATAAGCACCTATAAAATCTATTCCTTACAAAAGACAGCAAAGCCCGTTATTTGCATAACAGGCTCACCTGACATATAGAAAAGTACCGAATTATACCCCTAAAGGCAAGACTATTTTAATAAACGCTAATGTGCAGACAACTCATGTAGATATTAAGAGTATTGACAATTACATTAAAAAGGAATGGTTGAATATAGATATCATTTATTGAGCTTAGCAAAGAATTAAAAGGTTCCGCAATTGTTTTTCAGGGAACAGAATAGATGTTTTCTATGTTCATTAAAATAGAGAAAAAATGCATCGGATCATTCAAAAAGAAATTCTGGCACCGACAATTACAAAGTATTTGATTGAAGCGCCTTACATCGCACGGAAACGTAAAGCTGGCAACTTCGTTATCATTCGAGTAGAAGAGACTGGCGAACGTATTCCCCTCACTCTTGTTGATAGCAATCCCCACGACGGTACTATTACTTTGATTGTACAAGCTATCGGTAAGACGACGAAAGAATTAGCTTTAAAGAAAGAGGGCGATTTCATAATTGATGTGATGGGTCCGTTGGGCAACCCCACACCGATTGAAACAGGCAAAACGATTGCTTGTGTTGGCGGCGGCGTTGGTACGGCAGAATTGTATCCAATCACAAAGGCGTTAAAGGATGCTGATAACACCATTTACACAATTGTTGGGGCGCGTTCAAAAGAATTAGTGATTCTTGAACAAGAAATGGAACACATTTCAGATAAATTTTATATCACAACAGACGACGGCTCATATAAACGAAAAGGATTTGTTACAGATCAACTCAAAGAATTGCTCGATGCAAATCAAGGCATCAATATGGTCTATGCTATCGGTCCGCTGCCGATGATGAAAGCGGTTTCGAATCTAACGAAATCCTATAATGTTCGGACACTGGTAAGTTTGAATGCTATTATGTTGGACGGTACAGGCATGTGCGGCGGATGCCGTGTAATGGTGAACGGTAAAATGAAGTTCGCATGTGTAGATGGTCCGGAGTTTGAAGGGCCTGAAGTTGATTTTGATGAAATGCTTCTACGCAACCGAAGTTATACGGATATGGAAAAGATTTCGAATGATCGTTTCTTCGAGGAGCCACATGTATGCAAAAGAGAAGGGATGGCTTCATGATCACAGTGAACAAGATGAAACCCTCAGAGAGAATGAAAATTCCGCGGCAAGTTTCCATTGAACAAAATCCAGAAGAACGAAATCGTAATTTCACTGAAGTTTCGTTTGGTGTAAATGAAGAACGAGCTTTGGTCGAGGCGGCGCGTTGTCTTGAATGTCAAAACCCCATTTGTCAGGAAGGGTGCCCCGTCAACATTGATATCCGTTCATTCGTTCAATTGGTGTATCAGAAAGATTATATCGGAGCGATAAATAAAATCCGCGAGTCAAATTACCTTCCCGCTATTTGCGGGCGCGTATGTCCACAAGAAGAGCAGTGCGAATTAGTCTGCACACTTGGAAAGAAACATGATCCTGTTGCAATTGGAAAGTTAGAACGCTTTGTCGCTGACTATGAATTAAAAAACAATCTTTTCACTCCGCCTATTATTAATGAGAAACGATCTGAGAAAGTTGCAATCGTTGGTTCCGGCCCAGCAGGACTGACCTGCGCTGCGGAATTGGCAAAACTTGGCTATCAAGTGACGATCTTCGAAGCATTACATGCTGTTGGCGGAGTGCTGAGGTATGGTATTCCGGAGTTCCGGCTTCCGCGCAATATTCTTGATTTAGAAGCAGAACGTATCAAGTCGTTAGATGTAAAAATTGAAACAAATTTTCTAGTTGGGCGCACAGCAACCATCGATGAGTTTTTAGAAGAGTGGGGTTTCAATGCAATCTTCCTTGGAACAGGTGCAGGCACGCCGCAGTTCATGGGAATTTCCGGCGAGAGTCTCAATGGCGTTTATTCGGCTAATGAATTTCTGACCCGTGTTAATTTAATGAAGGCATATAAATTTCCGGAATACGATACACCGATAAAAATTGGAAAAAGTGTAGCAGTTATTGGAGGCGGTAATACAGCGATAGATGCAGTACGAACATCAAAACGTCTAGGTGCTGAACATGCATACTTGATCTATCGTCGCTCACGCACTGAAATGCCTGCACGTGCGGAAGAAGTTCATCACGCAGAGGAAGAGGGTATCGAGTTTATGATGCTAACGAATCCAACTCGTATCCTTGGTAATCAAAATGGAAGTGTCTGCGGCATCGAGTGCCAGAAAATGAAACTCGGTGATCCCGACGAGTCGGGACGCCGTAAACCTGTTCCATCCAGTGATCCGAAATTTGTTGTGGAAGTTCAGAATGTTATAGAAGCTGTTGGACAATCGCCAAACCCTATTATTCAATCGACAACTCCTGGTTTGAAAACAGGACGGAAAGGTGTTGTCGTTACCAATGATGTTCAGTGCACAAGCCGGGTGGGAATTTTTGCAGGAGGCGATCTTTCCCGTGGAGGTGCAACTGTGATTCTCGCTATGCGCGATGGGAAGGTAGCTGCGAACGAAATTCATCAGTACCTTCTACTGAAGAAACAATAAATCTCTCTCTTTTTAAGTTAAAAGGACATACATAAAACATCATGTCCTTTTTTATTTACCGATTATTTCTCTCCAATCGCCGAAATTCTTGCAACATTTCTATGTTACTATAGTATTTTAGAAGTGATTTCAAAAACAGGAAAATACTTCATATCCATTATGAAATTTTAATAATAAAATAGTTGACACAAATCGCAATATTTATTATACTGTATTGTAATAAATGACTATAAGTCAGTAATTAAGAGGTGATAAAGTGAGTATAATAGAGCGAAAAGAACGTGAAAAAGAGCATAGAAAAGAGGAAATACTTGACGCAGCTCAGAAAGTCTTCTTTGAAAAAGAGCTTGCTACTGCAACAATGGATGAAATTGCTGAAACGGCGGAGCTGAGTAAAGGAACGTTATACCTTTATTATAAGAGCAAAGAAGATATGTATCTTGGCGTGCTAATGCGCGGGATGGAAGAATTGCATATAGAGTATGAGCGTATTGGATTATCCGATATCTCTACGGTTGAGAAGATGGTAAAACTTGAAAAAGCTTACGTAGATTATTTTTATAAAAATAGAAAATTTTTTCGGATGACTAATTTTTTACAATCTCCACATTTTCATAAGCAAGTCTCAAACGAAATGAAACAAAGCTGTGATGCAGAGGGGCAAAAAGTGTGGAATGTTATTGATAGGGTTTTACAACGCGGAGTGGAAGAGGGTGTGCTGCGTCCGGATATTAATCCTATTGAACTCGGTGTGATTATTTGGTCTAACATGACTTCTCTTTTATCTCGGATAGACAATGAGGGCGAATCGTGGAAAAAACGGTTTAATATTGATTTGGAACATACACTAAAAATATCCAATAAGTTGTTGTTTGAATCGATCCTAACAGATCGTGGTCGTACTGAATATGCGGCTTTACAGAAATGAAATGTTCAAAATATTTATTGAATGAGGATACGATGACAAAGAAAGCACTATTAATCTTGATTACGTTAGTCGTATGTAACAGGTTACTGCTCGCGCAGGAAAAGAAAATATTAACAGTTGAACAGGCAATTGAAATCGGAATGCAGAATAGCAAAGCTCTCCGGACATCGCAATTTAAAGTGCAAGCCGCAGATGCGAAAGCCAGCGAAGTGAATACGCTGGGGTTGCCGTTGCTGAAATTCAACGGAACATATACACGATTGAGTAATGTCCCGGAGGAAGCGGTAACACTTCCGGCAAATTCCTTTGGTCCGGGTTTTCCTCCTAGCGATGTTAGCATGGTGCTTTCTCCTACAATTCTTAATAATTATGGGTTAAAAGCCACTCTACAACAACCGCTGTTTACCGGTGGCAAAATATCCGGTGCTGTTGATGCGGCTGAATATGCCGCAAAAGCGACACAAGAAGATCATAAAAAAGATCAAGCAGATGTGTTATATAACATCAAAGCTGCGTATTGGAATTTGTATCGTGCAATCGAATTTAAAAAGTTCGTAGATGAAAATGTGGATCAAATAAAATCACATGCTGTCGATGCAGAGAATCTATTTAAGCAAGGACTTTTAACAACCAATGATGTAATGAAAGTGCGCGTTCAACTTTCCGATGCATTGGTTCGTCAGATCGATGCAAAGAACGATGTGCAATTGGCAACGTACGTGTTAAACAACACCATCGGATTGCCGTTGCAAACGGAAATCGAACTTGCATCAACGATTCGTATTACGGATCGGGAATGGGCATCGGCAGATGCGCTCATTAAGGCGGCATTTGAAAAGCGTCCGGAAGTGCTGGGCATGAATGCCCGAGTGAAAGCAAGCGAAGCAGGTTTGACTTCGGCCCGTGGTGGGTGGTGGCCGCAAATTTATCTAGTAGGCGATTATAACTACTTGCGTCCGAATCAACGTTATTTTCCTATGACAGATGAATTTAAGAACTCTTGGGATGTTTCGCTTTCGGTTTCATTTGATCTCTGGAATTGGAATCAGACCGGACACCAAACAACACAAGCGCAGGCGCAATTGGCGCAGGCACAAGAGGGCCTTTCGATGACGAAGGACGGCATTACATTAGAAGTAACGCAGAGCTATCTGAATATTCAAAAAGCTAAAGAACGAAAGGTTGTCTCCGAGCAGGGCGTAGCTCAGGCAGAAGAAAATTACAGAACAATGGATGGGAAATATAAACAAGGCCTTGCTGCAAACTCCGAGCTCCTTGATGCTGAGGTGGCATTGCTGCAAACAAAATTAAATTTAACACAGTCATTAGTCGAATACGAACTTGCCATCGCGCAGCTTTCTAAAGCAATAGGCGAGTAATTAAATTATTACTAAAAGGATGAAAACAATGAATACATCAATGAAATATATCGCATTAGGACTGGTACTGGTCGCTCTTGTATTTGGCTTCTATTCGTGTAATAAGGCTAAAAGCGACGGGCAAAATAGTACAACAGCGACGATTGCAACTTCCTATTCTGTCTCTGTTATTAAAGCGGCAAGACAAGATGTCACAGACAGCTTTTCGCAAGTTGGTACAATTGTAGCGTATAACGATGTGGCGGTGGTTTCCGAAACATCGGGACGTGTGGTAAAAGTGGATGCCGAAGTCGGCAATTACAAACCAGCAGGTTCGGTGCTTGTCGAGGTCGACAGCGAACTTAAGGAAGCCGCATATAAAGCAGCAGACGTAACATACGAAAAAGCAAAAAAGGATCTTGAACGATATGAGGCACTGTATAAGGAGGGATCTATTTCTGATTCTCAAATTGAGCAAGCACGATGGAGTTACCAATCGGCAGAATCGCAGTACATTGTTGCACGGCGTCAATTGAGCGATACAAAAATTACAACACCGATTTCTGGTATCGTAACTGCGCGTTATGTAAATGTTGGAACTATGGTCATGGGTGCGCCCCAATCGACAATAATTGCAAATGTTGTGGACATTTCTCGACTTAAAGTAAAATTGAACGTTGCAGAAAAAGATGTTATCCGCTTAAAGGTTGGTGAAAAAGTCGATGTAACAACAGATGTGTATCCCAGCTCTGTCTTTACCGGTTCTATTTTTACTATTTCCTCTAAAGGCGATGAAGGTCACACATATCCGGTTGAAGTAGTGTTAAAAAATTCCAAGCTGCAATTAAAAGCCGGGATGTTTGGACGGGTCGTGTTCACACCAAAGTCGGCTGGAAATCTGATTGTTATACCTCGTGAATCCATTGTTGGAAGTGTAAAGGATGCAACACTCTACGTTGTCAATAATAATAATGTAGCGAAAGTTCGTTCCGTGGTAGTGGGCAAAGAGGCTGGAACGAACATTGAAATCTTGAGCGGTTTACAGGAAGGTGAATTGGTTGTTGTCAATGGGCAGAATAATTTAAGTGATAACGCTCCGGTTATTATCCGTAAGTAATGTGAGATAAGGAATAAAAAAATGACGATTACTGAATTATCCATTAAACGCCCCACGCTTGTTGTAGTTGTATTTACCGTAATAGCTGTTTTGGGGATATTTAGCTACTTCCAATTGAATTATGAGTTACTTCCCAAAATGTCCATTCCTGTCGTCGTGGTGCAAACGATTTACCCCGGTGCATCTCCATATGAAGTAGAAAACAATGTTTCAAAAGTTATTGAAGATGCCGTGTCCGGAATAGATAAAATTGATGCTGTAAGTTCTAGGTCGTATGAGAATATGTCTCTCGTTATTATCGAATTTAAACAGGATGCAAACATCGACTTTGCA
>Ga0187861_10001337_pt1 | contig 25676 bp, 25 predicted proteins | sample June2016WEW_10_1_3_FD_132986 | JGI IMG/M metagenome (GOLD analysis project Ga0187861, IMG submission 132986) | Peatland microbial communities from SPRUCE experiment site at the Marcell Experimental Forest, Minnesota, USA - June2016WEW_10_100 | ecosystem: Environmental > Terrestrial > Soil >...
CTGTTACGGGTGTAAGGGAAAACGACTTGAACAAGGAGCAGCCAACAGCATATCGGCTTTCTCAAAACTATCCTAACCCATTTAATCCAGCAACAACTATTTCTTTTAGTCTTCCATTTAAATCATTTGTATCGCTAAAGATATTTGATGCTTTGGGAAGAGAAGTATCCACTATTCTGAATGAGGAATTATCTGCTGGGTTATACTCTCGACAATGGAACGCTGCAAGTTTTCCAAGTGGAATATATTTCTATCGTTTACAAGCAGGTTCATTTACTGAAACAAAGAAACTTGTTCTGCTGAAGTGAATCAATAAAATCAAAACTATTGACACAAGCCGACCCCAATGTGGTCGGCTTTTTTGTTTTTTAGAGGAGTAGTAAAAAGTGTCGAACCCCCAAGGTGGTATGCTTTAAATGGCATAAAGGTGAAAATCGGAAGAGGGTACTGGTAAAAGTTCTCCCCAGATTTTATTAGGCCAGGGGTAAAGCCTATGAATATATACCTCGCACGGACGGCGTATAATATATAATTATTTTTTTATAAAAATTGGGCGGTGGATAAGACTCTCCGCCGCCCGGAAAATTGATTCGTTGTCGCATAGGTTTACATTGTCGATAATAATTTCTCTGCTTTCATTCGGATAAAGGCATAATTCAACGCAGGAAGGCTATTAAACTTTGCTGCTTTCTTGCAGAATTCTTTAGCCTTCACTTTATTCCCCATCGCTTGATAGACAAGTGCAATCCGATACGAATTATAAGGATTCTGTTGGTTCGACTGCAAAAGTTCTGCAACAGCCGTGTCGTACTTTTTCTCACCGAATGCAATCCTCCCCGCAACTTGATGTCCCAACTGCATTTGATTTAAATTCTTTTTCGCTTCCGCAGTTTTACGAAATTCCTCTGTTTCTGCTTTTGCTTTCTTCAAGTCCTTTGTTTCCAGCGCTACTGCTGCACGTTGGATATGAAGAGTGAGCTGTGCGTTGTCTTTGAGATTCTGTGAGAGGTCTGACGATGAAATCACCTGTTCCGATTTTTCGTATGCAGAAAGTGCATCATTATATTTACCCATTTCCAGAAGAATGGCACCTTTATAACCGCAATCAGCAGCCATAGAGGCAACATCGTTTATCTTTTCATCCTGCATATACAGTTTATCCAATTCCAGCAGTGCCAAGTCCATCTTGCCCTCATCAACGTACAATACCATTTGTGCAAAAGACACTTGCCGCCGTTCGCCATCACTGCGAGCATTATCATAAAGTTTCTTCAATTCTGCAGACCCGTTCTCATATTCCCCTTTATACATATAATTCGCTGCAATACCTATACGGGAATTATAAAAGTTCGAGTCTGCCTTCAGTGCTTTTTGATAATTTGCAATGGATTCATCAAATCGTCCCATCTTCATTAAAAGCTCAGCGTACGAGTCGTAAGGATTTGGTTCGTTGGGAATGAGTTCGATGTATTTCTTAAAAGCATTTTCAGCCTCCGGATAGTTTTCGATTTGTCGGTATGCATACCCAAGTATATTATATGCTGGCGAATATCCCGATGCAATCTCAACCGATTTTTTGAACTGCTCGATTGCCGGTGTGTACTCTTGCTGGCCTTGGTAGTACAAACCGAGATTCAAATGCGCATGTTCATCGTTTGGATAAAGTGTGATGAGTTTATCCAAGCACTCTTTCTGCTTTACCGTATTTGCACTCGTACCTGCTTCTGTAGAAAGAATTAGAAGTCGTTCTCCTTCCGTGCATTGGTCTTTTAGTGCAACTGCTTTCTTTAAGTAAGAAAAGAAATCTTTGTTCGTTAACGAAGCATTTGCCCGTTCCAGATATGCTGAAGCAAACGCCGAGTCGAGTGCGATAGCTTTTTCAAAATGCTGGATTGAATTTGTAGACAGGGCTTTCTCTGCAAGGTCTCGTCCTTCTAAAAACTCCTTTTTTGCATCATCAGATTTTGTAGTTATTGGAATCTTTCCATCATCAACTTTCTTCGCACAGCCGGTGATTCCAATGATAAGCATCGCAATCAGTGTCAATGATATGAGTGTTCTCATCGTACCCTCCGAATAATTGGTTAAGGATTTGGAGAATTGTGTGACGTCCGGATTGTTCCAAATATGAAAATTAGCCATAGGAATGGTTAGGTATGTTTTTAAAATTGCGGTTAAAGTGCTAAGGCTTACCAGGTGTATAACTTCCTGAAACGCTATTCTCTGGTGATGGGAGAATACAAGGTACAAGCTTTCCTCGGCACCTTGCCATGTCAAATATCTTTCTTTTTTCAAACAAAATCAAGTTTGAAAAAAGGCATTGAAATATTATGAAAGAGAAGACAACGCAGATATCCAGCCATTTACAGCAGGAACGCTTACATTCGGAGGTGAACAAGATTTCTGTATCTTTGAAATGAGATAGTTGCCTTTATCGCAAATATGGAAGGATAGCACATGATCTAGAGGGGAGTAGTAAAAAGTGTCGAACCCCCAAGGTGGTATGCTTAACACGGCATAAAAGTGAAGAATTAAGAGGGGGGATAAAAAAACTCCCCAGATTTCATTAAGCAATGGTAAAGCCTATGAATATACACCTCACACGGACGGCGTATAATTTATTTTTGTATAAATGAGTATTCCGTATAGTAATGATTAAGCAATTAGGTATAACAAAATCATGGAAATTTATTGAGAGTATTTAATAATATAAAATGAATGTGGAGTAGCCAATATATTGCGATTGCCATCGCGAGTAGATTTTAAGTCAAAAGTCGAGATTGGCATTTGCGTTATCTGAGATATATAGAATAGATTATCAATGTAGAATTCGGATAAAAATTTCTCGTCAGTAGAATATGTAATGTATGAGCGAAACGACAATGGTGAGTTCTCTTTGCTAAATTGACTAAAGGATAAATGTACCTTTATCGAACCAGTGACATAAGTACCGTCATAAACAATTGTTCCCTTTTGTTTTCCATACTTAATTGTATCAACGTGTTCAATCGCCATATTTTTCAGTGTCGTATCTTTTTGCATTGTCGGTTTGACTATAATATCATTATTGATTATTGAAAAATCAGCTTTGCATATCGTCGTATGAGGTGGAATAAATGTTATCCGTTCTGGTCTTGTCATGATAGAAGTTGATGAAGAAAAGGTCTCCGATTGCTATGCACTCACGCTATTTATTGATGATTTTGAAGAACCACTTATTGATTCAAAAAAAATGGAGAACCATGATTTAGTTGTACTTGTAGTTTCCGATTCGGAAGAACCTGATGCAGTTGACGAACTTGATGAATTCATTGTTGTTATGTCCTGCCAATAGTCCTGCTTTGTACCCTCGATCGCCTGTGTTATAATCTGACATATCAAAGTTGTAATGAAAGTGGAAGGTTTGACAGTCTTTTTCGGCGATTAGCATTTTAAAACGGTGTTTCAGTTGAACAGATTAAAAATGCCATAAAAAATAGATGGTAATTCTGTAATATCTGCGACAATATTTCTCAATTGATTTCTGTAAAAAAATTTCTTATTATTAAATGCAAGTTAATTCAATCGAAACTTCCAGAATAAAAGAATTATGGATTACTCTCTATTGCTTGCAACGCATTGGAAGTGCGTGACTGAACGATAGAGGGCATTCCGTTTTTTAGTAATAAGGCAATGCGAAACACTTCACACAAACTTCATACAAAATTATGCACGAAACGGCGCTTTGAAGTGCTCGCAATGAAAACATCTTCGGCAGAAGCTGATTGTCATTATTTGATAATCGCCCTGTGTTTGTTCGGTAATACAGAACAAGCTTTCGATTTTTAAAATGTGCGAGTGTGTAGCTCAGGGGTAGAGCATCTGCCTTTTAAGCAGAGGGTCGGTGGTTCGAGCCCACCCACGCTCACGTTTCTTTGCCCGGATGGTGGAACTGGCAGACACACCATCTTGAGGGGGTGGCGCCCGTAAGGGCATGCGAGTTCAAGTCTCGCTCCGGGCACTTACTAAAGGGACGGCATTTAGCTGTCCCTTTTTCTTTTGCTTAACTTTATTGCATGTCAAACGCATTCATCGTAATTTGGCATCAACCATGGAAATTCGAGCGCATGTATTAGTGAGTGGATTAGTTCAAGGTGTTGGATATCGCTACTTTGTCTTCGATCGGGCAATAAGTCTCGGGCTTGTTGGGTATGTGAGAAATATTTTTTCAGGTGAGGTGGAAATCGAGATCGAAGGAGATCGCTCGATGATTGAAGAATTTATTAAAGAAGTGAAAGTTGGTCCGCGTGTAGCGCATGTAAAAGATTTGAAAATAGAATGGCTCAAATGTACGAAATCCTATAAAAGTTTTGAAATACAATAAACGAGATTATATTGCTTAATATAAATGACAATTCAAAAAAGTGAAATAATTCGATTTGGTTTGGGTTATGATGTTCATCGTTTGATGCAAGGACGAAAACTTGTCATAGGCGGCGTTCACATTCCATCAGACATTGGACTCTTAGGACATTCTGACGCAGATGTTTTGCTTCATGCTATTTGTGACGCACTTCTTGGTTCAATTGCTCTGGGTGATATCGGAAAACATTTTCCCGATACCAATAAAAAATATCACAATATCTCAAGTCTTAAGCTTCTCAAACAAGTCGGAATAATGGTTCGGAAAAGTGGATACGACATTAACAACATCGATTCAACAATAGTTCTCGAAAAACCAAAAATTGCAAAGTACGTTGATGTGATGCGACAGAGGATCGGAAAAGCACTCAATATCTCCACTCAATTAGTTTCCATTAAAGCTACTACACATGAGGGGCTCGGTTTCTTGGGCAGGGAAGAAGGTTGTGCCGCATTTGCCATTGCTTCCATTCTGCAAAAAGAAAAGAAATAAACTATGGAACAATTTGTCAATTACCTTGCAGCACTTAATCCTATATGGATATATTGTGTTGCTGGAGGTATTGCTTATATAGAGAATGTGTTTCCGCCCATGCCAAGTGATGTTATTCTTGTAGCTGCTGGATCACTTGCTGGACTTGGGAGAGTAGATTTTGTTCTTTTACTTGTTCTTTCTACTATAGGAAGCACAGCAGGCTTCCTCACGATGTACAAAGTGGGTGATTGGTTCGGTGTTCGTATTTTGGAAGCGGGGAAATTCAAATACATTCCGCTTGAGAAAGTTCATAAAGTTGAAGCATGGTTTAAGAAATACGGGTACTGGGTTGTCATAGCAAATCGCTTTTTGGCCGGAACAAGGGCAGTCGTTTCTTTTTTTACTGGTATGTCTGAATTAATGTTATGGCGGACGGCTATCCTGTCATTTCTTAGTTCATTGCTTTGGAATTTTATTCTCTTATTTGCGGGGAAAGAATTGGGGAAAAACTGGAGAGAAATATCTTTCTATCTTGTAACTTACGGCAAGATTATTACGGTTGTTTTGATTCTCGTTATTATAATATTTGTAGGTCGGAATTATTATAAAAACCGATATTTGCATAACCCTTCTGGTAACTCAACTTCTGCAAAACATTCAGACTAATAATTAGAGAGAAGTTCGTGGTCGATTTTCTCAATTCTATTGATGTCGCATTGTTTCATTTCTTAAATAGCTCAGTGTGCAATTCCGTATTCGATTTTCTCATGCCGTTTATCACTGACTTAAACAAGCAACGCATCGTCTTGGTCTTCGTTGCTTTAATTCTTCTTTGGATGCTTGTTCGTGGAAGACGCCATGTCAGGATTGCGGCTATTCTTCTCATTATTACTATTGTCATAAGTGATCAATTAAGCAGTTCTGTGATCAAGTATTGGCTAGTACGCCCACGACCATGTTTTGCTCTGCAAAATGTTCATTTACTTGTCAGCTGTGGAAGTGGTTATTCGTTCCCGTCTTCGCACGCAGTCAATAATTTTGCTGGTGCCCTTATATTGGCTTTCTTTTTTCCGCGTACTAAATGGTGGTTCTTTGGATTTGCAGCAATTGTCGCATTTTCACGTGTGTATGTTGGTGTGCATTATCCGTCTGATGTGATTGGAGGTGCAGTTATCGGATTATTTTGCGCTGGAAGCGTGCTTCTAATCTTTATCGTGTTAGAAAAACTTTGGTACAACGCTCTGAAAAGAAAAGTGTAATAAGAAAGTTTTTGATGAAGGATTTCCAATTAAATCAAACTCGTGAAAGATTGTGGTCAAACGTTGGTCTTGCAGTTGCTTCCGGAATTCTTCTCGGTTTCTCTTTTCCTCCTTCTCCATTTTATTCTCTGGCATATGTTGCATTCATCCCAATGTTTTTTCTTTTCGCCAGATTAGAATCTTTCTACCAAGCCGCAAAGTATTCCTATTTGTTCCTTCTAATATTTCATCTATTAACAGTGTATTGGACAGGAGGTTTTGTTGTCGGAAAAGACATTTGGATGATGACGGCAGGCACTGCAGTCATATTTATCCATCCGATATTTTTCTTGCCGATCGTCTTGCTTGCATTTGTTGCCAAGAAAAAACTTGGGCTTGTTCATGGACTGATTGCTTTTGCCTTGTTCTGGACTTCATTTGAATATCTTCATTCACTGGGAGAATATTCATTTCCGTGGCTCACGATTGGAAATAGTCAAGCGTACGATCTCAATAGAATCCAGATTGTTGAGTATTCCTCTGTATATGGATTAACACTTCAAATCTTTGCATTCAATATTATAGCGTTCCTGTTAATAGTGAATCACGCTGGCGGCAAATGGAACTTTCGATCAAGAAAAGTTCTGTCTTTAGTATCAGTACTGGTTGTTTTGTATTTTGGGTCTGCTCTATACGGTAAGTATGTTATTAGGAAGCAATCGATAGATACAAAAAACGGAATTTCTGTTGGCATCATTCAGCCAAACTTTGATCCGTGGGGTAAATGGGGTGGAAGTTATGACGATAAATGGGAATCCTACTTTCATCAACTCAATTATTTCTTTAGTGAGACTAAGCAGCTTTCCAAATTTAAACCAGATATTATATTCTGGCCTGAGACAGCTATTCCATTTCACATACTCTTACCGCGATATTCTCTCTTTCTTTCAGAACTTCTTTCGCTTTCTGATACACTGAAACTTCCAATATTTACCGGGCTTCCGACCGCAGAATATTTCGATTCGTTGCATGCGCCCGCGACTGCTGAAAGAATTGGAACATCAAATTCATATGTTGAGTCATATAACTCTGCGGTTTTAATTCAGCCCAACCGCATTGTTGGACAAATTCATAAGAAGTCAATCTTGGTTCCATTTGCAGAACGTATTCCATATGCCGAAACATTTCGTTGGCTTATCGAACCGTTAAAATGGAATGTGGGCATCTCAAGCTGGGGAAAAGGTGCAGATACCGTTGTATATTTATTGCTTTTGAAAGATGGTCGTCAAACAAAATTCTCTGGAATGATCTGCTATGAATCGGTCTATCCGAATTATGTAAGAGAATTTGTGAAGCATGGCGCAAACCTTTTAGTTATTATAACAAATGATAGCTGGTGGGGTAATACATCTGGTGCATATCAACATGCTGCGTTTGCATCCTTAAGGGCAGTTGAAACGCGTCGCTGGGTAGTTCAATGCGCAAATGGCGGTATATCCATGATTGTTGACCCAACAGGCAAAAGACAATTGACAACGAGTTTGTACACAAAGACTAAGTTTATTGCCGATATTGGTTTATTATCAGATGAAACGTTCTATGTTAAGTACGGAGATATTGTAGCTCAGATCTGTCTTGTGGCATCAATAATGATGCTGATTGCAGTGGCATGGAAAAATAATATTTTAAAAAGGCACTGATATGGAAATAATCGATCTGCGAAGTGACACAGTAACTAAACCGTCTCAAGAAATGAGAGATGCAATGCTTACTGCTGAAGTTGGCGATGATGTGTATGGTGAAGATCCGACAGTAAATCGATTGCAGGAAAGAGTGGCTGAAATTCTTGGTAAAGAAGCGGCTTTGTTTGTGCCATCTGGAGTGATGGCAAATCAACTTGCACTCAAAGTTCAAACTCAACCAGGTGATGAAGTCATCGTAGAAAGTGAATCGCATGTCTTTAACTACGAAACGGCTGGAGCAGCATTTCTTTCTAATGTACAATTGTGTACAGTTAAAGGAAACCGTGGTATCTTAAATGCAGAGCAGGTAGCTCAAGCAATCCGTTCAAATATTTATTACAACCCAAAGACTTCGCTGGTCTGTCTTGAAAATACACACAACAAGGCAGGCGGGACAATTTATCCGCTTGAAGAAATTCAAAAAATACATGACTTGGCACGAAACAGAAAGCTTGCGCTCCATCTTGATGGTGCGCGTCTCTGGAATGCCTCTGTTGCAACAGGTATAACTCCAAAAGAATATGCTCAGTATTTTGATACTGTCTCGGTTTGTTTTTCAAAAGGTTTGGGCGCTCCAGTTGGATCTGCTTTAACAGGAACACGTGAAAGAATCGAAATGGCTCGTAAATATCGAAAAATATTTGGTGGCGGAATGCGCCAAGTAGGAATTCTTGCTGCGGGAGCATTATTTGCACTTGACCATAACGTTGAGCGTTTGAAGGAAGATCACGATAAAGCAAAATTGTTGGCAAAAGAATTGAGCAAACTCCCTGCAATTCATCTTGATCTAAATTCTGTGCAAACAAATATTGTCATCTTTAATATTAATGGTGGATCGGAAAGCGCTGAAGAGCTTATCGACAAATTGAAGGCCAACGGTATACTTATTTCAGAAATGGGTATTTCTACTCTTCGTGCTGTTACGCATCTCGACGTCAGTATGGAACAAATTAAAAGAGCTTCGGCAACGATAACATCACTTCTCGGTAATTAAAAGGAGAAAGTATGGAAACTAACAATACAAACCATCAATCTCGAACAGATTACGACGCGCAACAAGATCAACAACTCCGTGGGCTTCTCGCAGCGCAAGATGATGTATGGCGTATTTTTCGCGTAATGGCAGAATTTGTCGATGGGTTTACGATGATGGCTCGACAAAAAAATCTCGTTTCTGTATTTGGTTCTGCTCGATTGGAACCAGATTCGCGTTATTACCAACTTGCAGTACAAGTGGCTAAAGAACTTGTTAAGCATGGATTCAACGTGCTCACCGGTGGTGGACCCGGAATTATGGAGGCGGCAAATAAAGGGGCACAAGAGCAAAGAGGAAATTCTGTCGGTGTCGCCATAGAGTTACCACATGAAGAAGACGCGAATAAGTATGTTGATCGAGGTCGATTGCAAACTTTTAGGCATTTCTTTGTGCGAAAAGTGATGTTTGTTAAGTATGCACACGGATTCATTGTTATGCCTGGAGGATTTGGTACGTTTGATGAATTCTTTGAAGCAATGACACTTGTGCAGACAAAAAAAACAAAAGCGTTTCCGATTGTCCTTATGGGCTCTGATTACTGGAAAGGCCTTGTTGACTGGATCAAAACAACGGTTATTCAGGAGAAAATGATTTCTCTGGAAGATTTAGATATATTTCACGTGACAGATGATCCGGTCGAAGCAGCTACAATTATTGAGGATTTCTACAAGAAAAATGTAATGGTTACTAATTTTTAATTATTTGAAGGTAAAATTTGTAAATATCAAATTTTCTTGCTTCTTCAATAGCCATTGAGTATATTATATACAGTTGATGTAGATAGCCCGAGGTAGACGGGCTATTTTTTTTGGAATACTGAGTTGATGGATTTACAACAAGCGGTCGAAGAAATAGCGACTCCTTTTCTCAAGACAATCGATGCTTTCATCGTCGATATTCATATTGTAAACGGTGAGCAAGGAAAAGTGATTCAGTTCTTTGTTGATACAGATAAAGGTATCACGATTGGTCAATGCACCGAACTGAATCGAAATATTGGAGAAGCGCTTGAACTCCAAAACATTATTCCAAAATCGTATATATTGGAAGTGTCTTCTCCTGATTTAGCGAAGCCGCTTAAACTGTTACGGCAATATCGTAAAAATATAGGAAGACAATTTCGCGTGCGTTATCGAAAAGACGATGGAGTTGTCAAGATCAGTGCCAAACTTGATGGAATAGAAGGTGATAGTTTGAATTTTATCACGAAAAGTGAAGGAACCTGCAAAGTTTCTTTTAATGAGATTATTGAATCAATTGAAGAGCTTCCCTGGTAGTGAACAGAACGAATGCTCTGTAGCATGGAGGTAAGATGAATCACGAAATTGTTGAATCATTTGCACAGATGGCTCGCGAAAAAGGCATCGACAAGGATATCCTCATTGGGATTGTGGAAGATATTTTTGGGATGATGGTAAAGAAGAAGTATGGACCTAATGTAAAATATGATGTTGTTGTCAATATGGATAAAGGTGACATCGAAATCTATCTTGAAAAAGAAGTCGTTGAGGTGGTAGAAGATCCATCCACGCAGATTTCTGTTGCGGATGCGCAAAAAAAATCTGGAGATAATTTAGCCCCTGGAGAAGAGTTCGTCGAAATCGTTCCATTAGAGGACTTTGGCCGTCGTCTTGTGATAAGTGCAAAACAAAACTTAAATCAGCGTATCAAAGAGATCGAACGCGAAGCGATATTTAATGAATACTCTAATTCAATCGGAGAAATTGTTGTAGGTGAGATTTATCAGATTCGCAAAGGTAAAGGTGAAATTCTTGTCATACATAATAAGAATGAATTGCTTCTGCCAAGAAACGAACAAATTTATAAAGAACGATATAAGAAAGGTGACACAATCCGTGCTATTGTAAAAGAAGTTCGCAAAGGAGCAGGTAATCCAACGGTTGTTATATCTCGGACAGATCCTGCTTTTCTTATGAGGTTGTTTGAAATTGAAATTCCCGAAGTCTATGATGGTATTATTGAAATTAAAAGAATTGCACGTGAACCGGGAGATCGAGCCAAAGTAGCAGTGCTTTCACACGACGAACGCATTGATGCCGTTGGGGCATGCGTTGGAATGAAGGGTGTGCGTATTCATGCAATCGTTAGAGAATTGAATAATGAAAATATCGACGTAATTAATTATTCTGAAGATCCTATGGTATTTATCCAACGTGCACTTGCACCGGCTAAACTTAAAGAGATTCAGATGGACAAGGAAAATAAAAAGGCAGTAATCAATGTTGCCAACGATCAGGTTTCTCTTGCCATCGGCAAAGGTGGACAGAATGTTCGTTTGGCGTCTAAGTTAACAGGATTTGAGTTGAATGTACAGAAAGAAGGCGGCGAGGAAGAGGAATATGACATGGATCTATCGGAATTCCGTGAAGAACTTGGCGATGTGCTTTTCCATAAATTCTTCGATGAAAACTACAAATCGGTGCGCGATATTATAAAAACGCCAAAAGAAGATTTGGTCAATACATTAGGTATAGAACCGGAAAAGGTGGACGAGATTCTTGTAATGTTGAAGAAGGGTTTTGAAGAAGCAGAAATTGAGGTTGACGAGGAAACGGATGCTTTGCTTGCAGAGATTGATGAATCAGAAAAAGAAGGGAAAACCGAAAAGGAAGAAATCTCTTCGGACGTAAAGATGCAAGAAGAAGAGGCTGTAAGAAAAACAGAAGATGCTAAGTCGGAAGGTGAGTAAAACACTAATTTCGTGTGTAACGAAAGAAGATCAGAATGCCTGAACAAAGTTTTAAAAAAATGAAGATCTTCAACCTCGCAAAAGAACTAAATCTTTCAAGCGAAACGATTATTGACTTCCTAAAGAAGAAGGGCTTCGATGTGAAGTCCCACATGTCCTCTGTGACCGAGGATATGATGCCTGTTATTATGGGCCATTTTAAGAAAGACAAGGAAGTTGCAGAGAGGCATCAACGTAAAATTCAAGAATTCCGTTCTACACGAAAGAAAGAAACTCCTGAAAAAACAGAAATAGTTGAGAAAGTTGAAAAGAAAGCTTCAGGAAAAGAAGAAATTCCTGTGCCAATGGAAGAGCAGCAACCAACAATAGAGGGGCCGTTGGTTCAAGCTGAAAGAGAAATTCCACAGCCACTTGTAACAGATAAAGTAAAGATTCCTGTTAAAGAAATTCCACAACCTGAAGTAGAAGGAGTTGTAACTCCAGAAAAACCGACTGAACCTCCGTTGCCTGTCGTTGAAATAAAATCAAAAGCCGAGAAAGCAAAGGGAGAAACTCCGAGCAAAGAAAAACCTGCAGGACGAGCAAAAAAGCAATTGCAGACTCCATTGGAAGCTGTTGTTGCACGTTCACAGCGTGGATTAACAATTAAAGGAAAGATAGATCTAACGCCTGCTCGAGGTGCCCAAAAACCGGATATAGAAGAAAAAAGAAAAAAGAAAAAGAAAAAAGTCCATGATGAAATTAAAAAGACTAAATCGGCACCAGGCAAATCGGAAGATGAAGAAGAATCGAAGTCAAGAAAGCGCAAACGAGTTCGACGAGCCGAGGTCAATGAAGATGAAGTTGAAAAAGCAATTCGGGAAACTCTTGCCGATTCAGGCGACGAGTTAGCGATTGCGCGTGCAGCCATAAGGCGAAAGAAAAAAGAAAAACGGGAAGAGGAAGAACAGAAAAAACTCGATCAGATTGAACATGATAAGATGCGCATCAAAGTGACTGAATATGTTACTGTTGGTGAACTTGCCAATCTAATGCAGGTAACTGTGGCTGAAGTTATACAAAAAGTAATGGGTCTTGGCATTATGGTGTCTATCAATCAGCGTTTAGATAAAGATACGATTACACTAGTCTCTGATGAGTTTGGATTTCAAGTAGATTTTGAAGAAGAGTTTTCGTCAGAAGCGCTTTCGGACATTGAAGATGACGAAGTGACACTTCTTCCGCGCGCACCGGTTGTCACGATTATGGGACACGTAGACCACGGTAAAACATCATTGCTCGATCATATTAGAAGTGCAAATGTTGTCGCTGGTGAAGCAGGAGGAATAACACAGCATATCGGTGCATATGAAGTCACTGTTGAGGGTAATAAACAGATCACGTTTCTCGACACACCTGGGCATGAAGCATTCACCGCAATGCGTGCCAGAGGCGCTCAAGTTACGGATATTGTTGTATTGGTTGTAGCTGGAGACGATAGTGTAATGCCTCAAACCGTAGAAGCCATAAGTCATGCACAAGCAGCAAACGTTCCGATAATTGTTGCGATTAATAAGATCGATAAACCAGAATCAAACCCTGAACGGATCAAACAGCAATTGGCAGAACGTGGACTTCTGGTCGAAGAATACGGGGGAAAGCATCAAGCAGTAGAACTTTCGGCGAAGAAGGGAACCAATGTCAATTTGCTTCTCGAAAAAATCTTGCTCGAAGCCGAGATGCTTAATCTTCGGGCAAATCCAAATAGAGAAGCACGCGGAACTGTTGTAGAAGCTGAATTGGATAAAGGTAAAGGAATCATAGCAACAATTTTAGTGCAGAAAGGTACCCTGCGCATTGGTGATTCGTTCGTTTGCGGTGTTTGGAGTGGGCGGGTAAGAGCCATGTTTAATGAGCGAGGTCAACGAGTTGAAGCAGCTAAACCATCGCAACCTGTCCAGGTTGTCGGCTTTGATGGAATTCCACAGGCCGGTGATGATCTTATTGGCATTGAGGATGAACATCAGGCGCGTGAAATTAGTTTAACTCGTCAACAGTTAAAACGAGAACAAGATTTACGGCAAAACAGACGTGTGACATTGGATGATATTTCACAACAAATCAAAGAAGGACAAGTGCGCGATCTTCCGGTTATTGTCAAAGCAGATGTGGATGGTTCAGCAGAGGCTCTTTCGGATTCTTTGATGAAACTCTCGACGGATGAAGTAAAAGTGCAGGTAATTTATAAAGGTGTCGGCGGTATTTCTGAGTCAGATGTATTACTCGCTATGGCATCCAGTGCTGTAATTATTGGATTCCATGTGCGTCCGAATCTAAAGGCGCGCCAGCTAGCACAGCACGAAGATGTTGATATTAGAATCTATAATATCATTTATGATGCCATTAATGATGTGAAAAAAGCACTGGAAGGTTTGTTAGCTCCAACTGTAACAGAGGAAGTTACAGCGACAGTAGATGTTCGTGATGTCTTCAAAATATCTAAAATAGGAACAATTGCCGGTTGCTATGTTAGAGATGGCAAAATCGTGCGCAACAATCATGTACGTCTTGTACGTGATGGAATCGAGGTGTTTGATGGAACTATTGCATCGCTGAAGCGGTTCAAAGATGACGTAAAAGAAGTCGAACAAGGATTTGAATGTGGTATTAGTCTTGAAAACTTCAACGATATCAAGAATGGCGATATTATTGAAGCTTATAAGACTGTTGAAACCAAACGCAAATTGGAATAAAGGATAGGATGTGTCTGTTCGATCTGAAAAAGTTGGCTCGCTAATCAAAGAGGAATTGGGCCTATTGTTTCAACGTAACTTCAGCATGAACGATTACGGTTTCTTAACTGTGACAGAAGTGCTGATGAGTCCTGATCTCAAGATTGCAAAAGTCTATTTGAGTATTTTTGGTGACGAAGAACAAAAGAAAAAAAGCTTTGCCAGACTCGAAGCACAAAAACCATCGATCCGTTCTATGCTTGGACATGCAGTACGACTGCGCTTTACACCCGAGATTATCTTTTATTTAGATGAAACCCTGGATAGGGCAATGAAACTAGAGAATATATTTCATAAAATCCATGAGAATGATCCGAAGAGAGAAGAAGAGAGAAATTCGGCTGATGCATGAATGAAGAGAATTTTTTGTACCGTGATTTTTCAATTGAAGGTGAAGTTCTTTTAATCGATAAACCTTTGAATTGGACGTCGTTTGATGTTGTTAAAAAAGTAAGAGTGCTTTTTGATGTACGAAAAGTAGGACACGCTGGAACTTTAGATCCGAACGCAACTGGTTTATTGATTATCTGTACCGGCAAGAAAACAAAAACTATTGCACAGTTTGTTGGATTAGAAAAAGAATATATGGGTACTTGTAAACTTGGAGTGCGCACTCCAAGTTTTGATACAGAAACAGCGGCTCATGAATGGAGAAATTCTTCTGCAATAACAGAGGAGAAAATAAAAGAGACAGCTCAAAGTTATATCGGCAAGCAGCTCCAAGTGCCACCAATGTACTCGGCAGTGAAATATGGCGGGAAACCATTATACAAATATGCACGAGCCGGAAAAGCAGTAGAACGCGTTGAGCGAGAAATAAATATTTTAGGTTTTGAAATTGCTGATATTCGCGATTTATTTATTGATTTTTGTATTGTTTGTTCAAAAGGTACATATATTCGTTCTTTGATTGATGAATATGGTCTGCGACTTGGATGCGGTGCAACATTGACAGCACTGAGACGAACACGTATTGGCAATCATCGTGTTGCTGATGCTATGACAATAGAGCAATTGATTAATTGGCGGAATTCCATCTTCATAAATAATTAGAACGATTATGAAATTGGCTCGAGACATTAAAGAGATTCCGTTCGATAAGAATTCAATTATTACAATCGGTACATTTGATGGCGTCCATCTTGCACATCAAAAAATTATTAGAGAAGTCGTTGCTCTTGCAAGTAAAAGAAATGGCAGAAGTGTGGTGGTAACTTTTGAACCGCATCCGCGAGAAGTTTTGACAAATGCAAATACGAAAGTGCAACTTTTAACGACCTTGCGCGAGCGTCAAGAATTATGTGAGAAATTAGATGTCGATTGGTTTGTTGTGATTGAATTTGATAAAGCATTTTCAAATCAGAGCTTTCGAGATTTTTATGTAACATACATTATTGGTAGCATTGGAATGAACGTAGTTGTAGAAGGGTATGATCATCACTGGGGAAGAAATCGCGAGGGAACGATTGAGTCCTTGATGCAGTTGGGAAAAGAATTTGAATTTGATGTTGTAAACGTTGACCAAATTACTCATAACGGTAATCCGATAAACAGTTCAATAATTCGAGATGAGTTAAACCAAGGAATGGTAGGAAATGCTGCGGAATTATTAGGCAGGCCATATGCTTTACGTGGGAAAGTTGTTGCAGGTGACGGGAGAGGACGTCGTCTCGGTTATCCAACGGCAAATATTAAACTTGATTCGCAAAAAAAGCTTGTTCCTAATGACGGTATTTATTTTGTGAAGGTTAATATAGATACGGAAAATTATTTTGGTATGACGAGTATTGGAGTGCGTCCAACATTTCAACCGATGGGTAAACGCACTATTGAAGTGAATATTCTTGATTTTAATGAAGATATTTATGGGTCTGATATTCAAATAAATTTTTTGCGTAGAATGCGCAATGAATTCAGATTTGATTCCGCTGAACAACTTATTCAGCAGATGCACAAAGATAAAGAATTGAGCCAAGCTTTACAGCATGAATATAGTAAAACAGAATAAAACGATTGTATTACAATTAAATTTACGAGGAGCTAAAATGCCAATTACAACAGAACAGAAAAAAGAGTTGATTAATAAATACGGTAAAAATTCTTCAGACACAGGCACTCCTGAAGTTCAGATTGCCATTATAACTGCAACTCTCAACAGTTTGTCTCCGCATCTTGATACATTTAAAAAAGATCATCATGCCCGACTGGGTTTGCTGAAATTAGTTGGCAAGAGGCGCCGGTTGCTGGACTATTTAATGAAAAAAGATATTGCACGTTATCGGAGCATTATTCAAGAACTTGATATCCGTAAGTAAATAATTACGGCATAAATGATGTCATTTTTTAGTACGAGGTTCTTTAGAAGAAAGAAGCAGGTAACCATGATGGTCACAAAAGAAATACAACTTAACGGAAAAACATTCACACTGGAAACTGGCAGGTTTGCCAAACAAGCACACGGCGCGGTGATGGTCAGGTATGGAGACACAATGGTACTGGCGACAGTAGTGAGCGAATACGAAGCCACAGAAGGTCAGGATTTTTTCCCGTTACAAGTTGAGTATCGTGAAAAGATAGCGGCCGCAGGAAAAATTCCTGGTGGTTTTTTCAAACGTGAAGGACGTCCGACTGAAAAAGAAATATTATCCTCTCGCTTGATAGATCGTCCTATTCGACCAATGTTTCCTAAAACCTATAAAAACGGAACACAAGTTCTCGTTACAGTTTATTCTTCTGATATGGAACATGATGGCGATGTTCTTGGTGCGTGCGCGGCATCAGCGGCTTTGATGATATCTGATATTCCATTTGATGGCCCAATTGCAGAAGTACGTGTAGGCCGTGTTGGCGGAAAATATATTGTGAATCCGACATTCAAAGAACTTGAATCTAGCGATTTAGACATTACGGTAGCAGGAACGACCGATTCCATTGTCATGGTTGAAGGTGAATCTGCCGAAGCTTCAGAAAATGATTTACTTGAAGCACTGCGAATCGGTCATGACGCAATAAAGAGCATCTGTGATGTTCAGGTTGAGCTTGCTAAAGAAATTAGTAAGCCAAAACGTCAAATTATTGTACCGGAAATCCCGTCTGGCATGATAGCTGATGTTAACAGTCTTGCAGAAGCCAAGATGAAACAATTAAGCCGAACAGTGATGACGAAAGAGGAACGATCTGAAGCAACGACCAAAGTGCGTGATGAGATCAAAGCTTCTTTGGCGGAAAAATATCCTGAGAAAGAACTTCTTATAGACGAATTACTTCACGATATCGAACGTGATGCAATGCGGTCAACCATCCTCAATGATGGTAAACGGCTTGATGGACGCGGTTTAAAAGATATTCGACTGATTACATGCGAGGTTGGACTTCTACCTCGTACGCACGGTTCCGCACTCTTTACTCGCGGCGAAACACAAAGTCTTACAACCGCTACACTTGGTACAAAAATGGATGAACAAGTCCTCGAAGGTCTTCTCCCCGAAACAACTAAACGTTTTATGCTCCATTATAATTTTCCGCCATTTTCCGTTGGTGAGGTCGGAAGACTTGGTTCGACTGGACGGCGTGAAATTGGCCACGGAAATCTTGCTGAGCGTTCACTTAAGAGATTGATTCCGGCCGAAGCAGAATTTCCATATACCATTCGCGTGGTTTCAGATATTCTCGAATCAAACGGTTCATCTTCAATGGCAACTGTTTGTGCCGGTACACTTGCACTTTTTGATGCTGGAATTCCGATGAAAAGGGCTGTTGCCGGTATTGCAATGGGTTTAGTAAAGGAATCTGATAAGGTTGCCATTCTTAGTGACATTCTTGGGAACGAAGATCATCTAGGTGATATGGATTTCAAGGTTGCTGGCACAAATGCTGGAATTACTGCATTCCAAATGGATATCAAGATCAAAGGTATCTCATTTGAGATTTTTGAAAAAGCACTTGCTCAGGCAAAAGAAGGACGAATGTATATTCTCGATATAATGGCTACATGCCTTCCAACAGCTCGAACTGAAATTTCTCAGTATGCACCACGTTTGGAAACAATAAAGATTCCAGTTGATATGATCGGAGCATTAATTGGACCTGGCGGAAAGAATATTCGTCAGCTTGTTAAGGATAGCGGTGCAGAAATCAACGTGGAGGATGACGGGACGGTTACAATTGCAGCGGTAGAAAAAGAATCTGCAGATAAGGCGATGCTCTATATTCGTGGTCTTGCTGAATTACCGGAAATAGATAAAGTGTACAAAGCAACAGTGAAAAAAATTACGGACTTTGGCGCCTTCGTTGAAATTCTTCCGGGAAAAGAGGGGCTCGTACACGTCTCTCAGTTGAATGTGCAGCGTGTTGAAAAAGTGGACGATTTTGTGAAAGTAGGGGACATTCTTGAAGTTAAATTAATGCACATCGATCCAGATGGGAAAATGAGCCTCAGCCACAAAGCATTGCTACCTGGCGGAGAAAATGCAGGCGAGGAAATGAAACGTTCCCGTGAACGAAAAAAGACTGAACATCGTGGAGGTAGAGACGACCGGCGTCCGCGCCGTTAACTAATTCAATATACAAGGAGCACATATCCTCACATCACAAACAATTTCTAAACGATGTGAGGATTTATTTTATGAATCTTACAATACCACAGATAAAAGGATTTAACGGAAGTCTACAAATCCCAGGGGATAAATCTATTTCGCACCGAGCCATTTTAATAGGTGCAATCGCAGAAGGTGTATCAGAAATAAGTTCATGCTCGCATGCGGCAGACCCTCTTAGCACATTTTCATGCGTTAAACAGCTTGGAATTCAAGTTAAAGAACGCGGCAATCGAATTCTATTATATGGAAAAGGACGCCGTGGATTACAGGAAGCGTCCGCACCATTAAATGCCGGCAATTCAGGTACGACTATGCGATTGATTTCAGGCATTCTTGCTGGACAGAAATTTCATTCAGTGCTTATTGGGGATTCTTCGCTTTGCCAACGACCAATGAAGCGTATTATAGATCCGCTTCGGCAAATGGGTGCAAATATCCATGGCACTGAAACAAATACTGCACCGCTGTTTATTGAGCCAGTTGAACAACTTCATTCAATTCATTATACCTTGCCTATACCAAGTGCACAGGTTAAGTCTGCGTTAATATTTGCAGGTCTTTTTGCCGACGGTCTGACAACGATTATTGAAAATTCAAAAACACGCGACCATACTGAGCGAATGCTAGGCTTGCGATCAAAAACAAAAAATGGCTGCAATATTGTTGAAGTCCATTCTGATATGAAGATTGACGGTAAGAAGTTTTTTGTTCCCGGCGACATGTCAGCAGCGGCTTTTTTTCTTTCTGCTGGATTGATTGTGCCGGAATCAAATCTCAAAATACAAAATGTCGGGCTTAATCCAACACGCAGGCACATCTTGGATATATTCAAAACAATGGGAGGTAATATCCAAATTGAAAATGAACGAATCATTGAAGGTGAATCTATTGGTGATCTTGTTGTTAGATACTCAGAGTTGAGAAGTAATATTGATCTGCGTGGTGCAGAGGTGGTTAATCTTATAGATGAAATTCCAATTCTCTCGGTAACAGCTTTGTTTGCAGAGGGCAGTTTTAGAATTCACGATGCGCGAGAACTAAGAGCGAAAGAAACTGATCGAATTTATGCTATTGTGAATAATCTGCGTTTGTTGGGCTGTGATGTAGAGGAATATGAAGATGGATTTGCTTTTGAAGGGAATAAAAAGTATTTAGGTGCCTTAATTCCTAGTTATGGTGACCATCGAATTGCAATGTCATTCGGTGTGGCGGGGCTTAGAATTCCTAATATTACTATAGAAAATACCGATTGTGCAGATATCTCATTTCCTGGATTTTGGAAGAAACTGGTTTCTTTGAAAATGGAACAGAAATATTATTAAATATTAGTAGTTCAAAATGGTGAATAGGCTAATGTCATTTTTTATTCAAGGTTAATAATCTGGTGCATAAACTTATCGAGAACAAGTTCACTGCGCAGCCAGCGTAATAATTCCAATCCATATTTGTTTAAAAAATAAATAATATTCATTTCTCGTTCTTGCAAGTTGGAATTTGGGAAGAGACTAATTGCTACTTTGTCCAATTGACGAAGTGATATTTCATGCTGACGTACTTGAGCAGCAAGAGTTTTTTCTTTTAAACCATTAAGTGCCCCTTGCATTCGTACAAGAGTGTTTTCCATTGCCGGGACAAGTGTTGGATCAATTGATTCTAAGCCATCCTTTAGACTGGTTAAACTTTCGGACACGGTCCCAATCGTATTTGAGAACAATTCTTCAACTTTGAAATCCGAAATTGATTCGGTTATTCGTCCCTTGAGAGCATCTATTTCAGTAAAGAAATCCTTTGGTTGAAGGCCATATTTATTGATAATCTTTTGAATACGTTCTTCCACGATAGTTGCACTGCACCGAGGATATATGATGGGTTCAGGGATACTAAAATTCTCGTAGAGTAACTTAAACTGTGCAAAATAGGCAACTTCAGATGGCCCTGCAACATATGCGAGAGTTGGAAAGAGGTAATCCTGACAGATTGGGCGGAGAATAACGTTCGGACTGAAAAGATTCGGATCAGTATTTAAAAATCCAAGCATTTCTTCTTTACTAAAAGTGCGGCGTGTTCCCTTCAAAGAGAATCCATGCTCGTGAGGTTCTATGGCATATCGCCCGCCATTATGGAATAGAAAAAGATTTACAGCCCGTGGTTTAACTTGTGCGTGATACTGCTTCTCCAAGAGCTCACTTTGCGTAATAACAAGACGGCATGTGTGTGAGATATTGTTTAATTCTTGTTCAAAGATCGGCTTCAATATTTTCTTTGTGTCAGGATTGTGAGGGTCGAAGAAAATCAGCCCAGAGTCTTCAAGTAAAACATTGATGAGATGAATAAATGCTCGGCTGAAGGTCATCCCTTTTTGATATGCTGTTTCGAATAACTCAAAAACTTTTGACGAATATTCTGTCGGTAACAATGCTTGATGAAGACTGCTGAATAGCATTCCTATTGATTCATCTAAATGAACATTGCCAACTGCACCTAAATTATTCCCAATCGTTTTTTCTTCAGAGGGATAGCGCAGCTCCTGAAGTTCATTTGAGGCGTTGAGGAAAGAGAAAGAACTTACTTCTTCGATATCGTGATCTTCCCCTTCAAGCCAAAATATTGGGACAAAGTTGAATTCAGGATATTGTCGGGAAAGTTGTTCAGTAAGTTTGAGAGTGGTCAATATTTTATACAAGGTATAAAGGGGTCCAGTAAAAAGACCAACTTGCTGGCCCGTAACGATAGCAACCGTATTATCACTCAGAAGAAGGTCAATGTTTGCTAATGTCTTGATGCCGCATTGATAATCGCGATTCTGGTTTAAAAGAACTTGAGCAAGCGAAGATCTATCAATCTCTCGATGTAAGACCGCATTAATTTGTGATTGCCATAGTTTCTTATCACGGAAATCGCCTAGAAAAAAATCTTTAACGTTCGAATAATTGTCAATATAGTCGACAAAAAGGCGGGAGAATCCTGATTCCCCGGATTGGAGTTCGTTGTATGGTATACAATTCATAGGCATTCTAAGAAAATAAAATGTGAAAATAATGATTTATCAATTGATTGAAAGAAGAAGCTTCTCCATGAGCTCAGAGAATCGCTCCTTCACATTGTTTGCTGTTTCTGTGACTTCAATATGTGAAAGCTTGTTCTGAGAAATACCGGCAGCCAGGTTTGAAATGAGTGAAATTCCAACGGTTTTCATTCCTAAACTATAGGAAGTGTAAATTTCAGGAACAGTTGACATACCAACAGCATCGACACCGAAGCGCTTAAGCATCTGAATTTCTGCTGGTGTTTCATATGATGGACCTTTTAACCAGCAGTATGTGCCTTGTTGCATCGGTATTTTAAGTTGCGCTGCACATTGAAGAACCATTTGTTGCATCTTATGGTCAAAATATTCATTAGGAATATAAGTCGAAAACCTTTTTTTATCGCTCTTTGAATGATGCTGTGAGAAAGTGAGATTGAAGATATCTTTGATAAGCATAAAATCACCGACAGAAAAACAATTGTTCAAACCACCAGCAGCATTTGTAATAACTAGTTTTCTAACGCCTATATGATGCGCGATAATTACCGGGAATACAATTCGGTCAATAGACCCAAATTCATAGAAATGAACACGCCCTTGAAAAATGAGAAGAGGCATTGATTGAGCAGAATCCTTTTGTAAATAACCGAAAATTAGCTTTCCTGCATGACCCTGTACAGATGAAACCGGGTAATTAGGAATTTCTGATGCCAGAATTGAGGAGACTACCTTAATATTCTTGGAAAACTCGCCTAACCCAGATCCAAGAATCAATGCAATCCGAGGGTTGAAATCTGTGACACCGCGAATAAAACTCAATGCGTCTTGGATTTTCTTTTTCGTAATCAATTTCTTATCAATCAAGGAACTGCAAATGGATTGTGCTCCGCATTTATTCCTTCGGAGGTTTATGACAATATCGGCACCTTGCTTCATAAAGATCCTTAGCACCAACGACAACACGCTCATGTTGTTCACTTTTTCGCTGAGTTCTATCTGCAGGATTTCCACATACTACGCAAATTGCTAAGGTTTTAGTGATATATTCTGCTATAGCAAGAAGTTGGGGCATTGGGTCGAAAGGATTTCCTTTGTAATCTTGATCGAGACCAGCAACAATAACTCGCTTTCCCTGATCTGCTAATTGATTACATACTTCGACTATGTTCGCTTTAAAGAATTGCCCTTCATCAATTCCAATCACTTGTGCATCACCAACTAAGTTTAGAATTTCATCAGCATCTTCGATTACTTGGGCATTTAACGATTGTTCGCTGTGTGAAACAATATGCTCCGGACTATATCGAGTATCAATTTTAGGTTTGAAAACAACGACCTTTTGTTTTGCAATTTGTGCTCGGCGAAGACGACGTATGAGTTCTTCAGTCTTTCCACTAAACATACAGCCGCAAACAACTTCAATCCAACCGGTGTTACGCGGAATATTATGTAATTCAGATGTATCCATTTCTATTTTTTCACTTTAAGTGGACATTTCAAGTTTTTTCCAGTAAATGCAAATGGCAGAAGTGATTTAAGTTTTAATATTTTAAATCGTTCTTTGGAATCTATCATTATGAAATCAATATCTCCTGCCAAGTCTGATAGCACTTGCCGACATGCACCGCATGGAGATGTAAAACCAAGATCATCTGAAACAATTGCAATAGCCTTGAATTTTGATGCTCCTGATGAAATGGCATTAAAGATTGCAACTCGTTCTGCACAGATCGTAAGTCCATAGGAACTATTTTCGATGTTGCACCCTGTAAAAATCGTACCATCCTTGGTAAGAAGCGCTGCACCAACTCTGAATTTGGAAAAAGGAGAATATGAATTGAGCTTTGCTTTTTGAGCGGCATTTGCGAGTTCTATATATTCTCTTTTCATAGATTATGCCATGATTGATTATTAGATGATAATTGTAAAAAATATATAGAAGATTAGACTGAGAAGCAATTTATGAAAATCGTTTAATGAACATTGTTATAAGTTTGTTATGAAGCGAACTACCGCATCGCAAATCTCGCTGCACCGATAATTCCTGTAGTGTTTCGAAATCTTACTAAAATTATTTTAACCTTTTGTAAAGGAAAAGCGTAATTATGTTTCTTTAATTCATTTCAGACTGTTCAAGAGTCAAAATACTCGAATTTGCGATCCTATTGCTAAAAGTGGAAGCACATTGTTATTCAATCCATTAATAATTATATTCGAATGTTAATAGTATTGATTCGTTTATGAAAACAAATAGAATTAAAAAAATAGTAATACCATTCGTCATTGTTGTAATCATTGGACTTATTATTTTCTTCCTTTTCGACAGTATTCTAATGCCTTTGTACGTACAAAAGGGAAAGACAGTGAAAGTACCCGATGTAATTGGGTTATCTCTCGAAGATGCAAAACAGAAAATCAAGGAAGCTGGATTAGATCCTAAAGAAGCGGAATATAAAAATGATAAACGGTATAAGATCGGTACGGTAACGCTGCAAAACCCAATTGCCGAATCAGAAGTAAAACGAGATAGAGGGGTATATTTAACTATCAGCGGTGGAGAAGAACTAGTTGATGTTCCAAATTTGAGAGGCAAGTCTGTGCGAGAGGCTGCTTTCAATCTTGAAAAATTTAATCTCAAACTTGGAACAATTTCATATGAGCCTTCAGAAGAAATATTTGCAAACACGATTATTCGGCAAGAGATTCAGCAAGGCACGAAAATAAGAAGCGGCAATAGTATCAACGTCACAGTTAGTCAAGGGCGCTCTACGGATAAACATCCAGTGCCAGATGTTTCGTTAAAAACCTTAAATGAAGCCGAGAAAATACTAATCGATAATGGGTTCCAAATTGGTAAAACAACCTATCAGACGAATATAGATGTCCTTCCCAACACGATTCTTGAACAAAATCCGAAAGCTGGTGAACTTTTTCAGTTGGGACAAGCCATAGATCTAATAATTGCGCAAAAAACAGAAACCAAAAATTAAATCGAGAATTAATCATATGATCAGAATTGCGCCTTCATTGCTTGCCTCAGATTTTACTATTCTTGGAAAACAGGTTGTTGCAGCTGAAAAGGGAGGTGCGGATTGGATACATCTTGATGTAATGGATGGACATTTTGTTCCTAATATTACATTTGGTCCGCCTCTTGTCAGTGCAGTTCGGGGATGCACAAAACTACCATTAGATGTGCATTTGATGATTGAAGAACCGGAAAAATTGTTTTCCTCATTTCGTTCTGCTGGAGCAGATATTATCACAGTTCATCAGGAAACTTGTCCCCACTTATATCGAACTATTCAAACAATAAAAGAAAGCGGTAGCAAAGCTGGAGTCGCACTTAATCCATCAACTCCAGTGTCTACAATTCAAGAAATAATCGATGAAGTCGATCTGATTCTTATTATGACTGTTGAGCCGGGGTTTGGTGGCCAGAGCTTCATCAAAAATTCTCTTAAAAAAATTCAGGAAACAAAAGAAATGATTAACCGTTCAAAAAGAGATATTTTTTTGGAAGTTGATGGTGGAATAGATCGAAACACAGCGTGTTCTGTTATTGAAGCAGGTGCTAACGTTCTTGTTGCCGGAACATCGGTGTTCAAGGCAAAATCTATAAAAAAAGCGATAATGTCTCTGCGAAATGCGGTCAATGAATAATCGCTGTTCAATGA
>Ga0187861_10001348_pt1 | contig 25551 bp, 20 predicted proteins | sample June2016WEW_10_1_3_FD_132986 | JGI IMG/M metagenome (GOLD analysis project Ga0187861, IMG submission 132986) | Peatland microbial communities from SPRUCE experiment site at the Marcell Experimental Forest, Minnesota, USA - June2016WEW_10_100 | ecosystem: Environmental > Terrestrial > Soil >...
AAATAAACCGATTTTAAGTTCAGATTTTAAATTTTTTCGTAAGACTGATTGTTTTATCAAGGCATGTGTCACATTGTTCATATGATATAAGTTGACCGTGCGTTTGGCCGTTTTCATTATATACCATTATATAAATAATGATTTTTTTTTCGGAACACATTGTTCCACTCTTCAGTCCTCTCCGGCAGATATGTTTTCATCGGAAATGAATTTGCAATGATTTCGCGTCCGGATTTTATCGATTTGATCTTCTTTTTTGCAATCGCCTGCACCAACACATTCCCGATTGCCGTTGCTTCCGCCGGCCCTGCAACGACCGGAATTCCACACGCATCGGCTGTGAACTGATTCAGCAGTTCGTTCTTCGAACCGCCGCCGACTACATGAAGCTGTTCGATGGAAGCGCCGGTTACGACACCTATATTTTCAAGAACGGCTTTATATTTTAACGCAAGACTTTCTAGAATACAGCGTGCAAATTCATCTAGTGTTTGCGGTGCTGTTTGACCTGTTTTACGGCAAAATGCCTGTATTGCGTCAGGCATATCTGGTGGATTAAGAAACGAATCGTCATCTGGATTAAGAATAGAGATAAATTTTTTCGATTTAAGTGCCAGTTTTATAAGTTCATCATATTCACACGCATTACCTTTTTGTTGAAAACTTTTACGCGTTTGTTGAAGCAACCATAGACCCATGACGTTTTTCAGAAATCGGATTGTTCCGAAAACGCCACCCTCGTTTGTAAAATTATTTTTTAAAGATTGTTCGTTGATAATTGGTTTTTGCGTTTCAATTCCAATAAGCGACCACGTGCCGGAACTTAAATATGCCCAATTTTTTTTCTGCGCAGGCACCGCGGCAATTGCGCTTGCCGTGTCGTGGCAACCAACCGCAACAACATCAACATCTCCCAGTCCGGTTTCCTTACAAATTTCCGGCAGTAATTTTCCGATAACCGTTCCAGGCATAACAATCGGCGCAGTTATTTTTATCGGCAATCCGAGCGATGAAAATATTTTCTTGTCGTATGCTTTTTTTCCGGCATTTAAAAGTTGTGAAGTGGAAGCGATTGTATATTCGTTCTTTACCACACCTGTTAACAAAAAGTTGAACAAATCCGGCATAAACATTAAACTGCCCCCGCAGTTTAATGCGGAGTTTTTGGAAAGCTTGGCGCTGTAAAGTTGAAAAACAGAATTGAATTGCATAAACTGAATGCCGGTAATGCTATATAGTTCTTCCCGCGAGATTTTTTTTGACGCTTTTTCCATGATTCCGTTCGTACGCACATCACGATAGCAGTATGGGAACCCTAGCAGCGCATTGTCGTTTCCGACAAATCCGAAATCGACTCCCCAAGTATCGATTCCAATGGATTGAATATCGGAATGCCCTTTTTGAACAGCGAGTTTCAACCCGGATTTGATCTCTTCAAACAATGCGAGAACGTCCCAATGTAAATGTCCAAGAATTTTTGTTTGCCGATTCTGGAACCTATGAATTTCTTCGATGTGGAATGTACCGCCGTCAAAAATGCCTATTATAGCGCGACCACTTTCCGCACCGAAATCAAACGCAAGATATTTTGATGATGCCACAGTCTTTTCTACGCCTTATATATGAGGTTCTTATTCAGAGCATTCACAATCACTTTATTCTGATCTGTTTTGGTAAAGTTTTATGTGCGCTTCTCGTGTTAACATGGTGATTTCATTGACACAGGGTATTCTGCCAAAAGTTGACGCACCTCTGGCTCAGTGAATTGGTCATGATACCTGGTTCATTTTTCTCCGGTAATTTTCAATCTCCCAGGTGTCAATGAATTGTATCTGTTCATCGGACATACAATGTGGGCCACCGAAGTTTTCGGTGAGGTAACACAACTTCATCATATCTTCAAATACCTCCATGGTTGTTCCTGCTGTTTTCAAAGAATCACCGAGCGCTATCACGCCATTGTTCTTCACAATAATAATCTTTGGGAGATGACCGAATTCCTTTTCAAACGATAGTATTTGCTTAATTAAATCGTTTCCGTTTTCAACAAATAGGTAATTTGATTTGCAATAAACAATAATATCAGGCGTAAAAGGGCGTGCGATCTTTTGAAACTTTTTATCGTCAGAAGCAAAATGTTGAATGAGTTTACTGTTTGCGCTTATCACGGTTTTTCCGGTTTCAGATGCAATCGCATTGCATATTTGTTCAAGTGTATTTGCATTGTGCGACGGATCGGGATACATTTGATGTAATTCATTCTTTATTTTCTGTTCAATGGACCCGTACGTGTTTTTAATGTCATCAATTGTTTTACCAGCGACAAACACACCATGATTCTGAAGGAAAATGATTTCAGGTGCATGATCGAATCTTGCCGTAAATTGCTGAATATGATTGTTAACCTTTTTAAATAGAACATACCCGGGATCAGTATATTCAATATACAAAACAGAATCGCCGAATAAATGATTAACGGTGTCTTCTGCAAGCCTTGAACACATCACGGCATTCACAAGAGTCGGATGTGTATGTACCACAAATGGAAAGTTGATGCAATCATGCAACGATGTTTCAACAGATGGTCTTTTATCTGAAGAAGAGATTACGCAAGACAGCATATCTTTTTTCACTTCCTCTTCGCGTGTATTTACATCACTACTGTAAGTATTGGTATAAATTTTTCTCAGACACTGTCGCGATAAACATATAAGTCCATCTTCTGTTAATTTTGCCAAAGGAGTACCACTGGCTTTAATCCACAGGTGTGAATCATTTTTATATGATGTGTTTCCTCCTCCAGCAATCACATAACCATTTTTCTTTGCGTAGAGGTGCGATATATCAAGCAATGCTTTTATTTCTGGATTCATCAATATGCTTCACTTTTTTATGAAACATTAGTTTTATATGCTTGAATTTATGCATTGAAAGAATTAATAATATGGATGAGGGCTAAAAATCACCTGATAAGGTGTAGTGTTTGGTATTACAATACAGCGAACAATAAAAGCTGAAATTAGGATTGTTAGTTACCATTTTGCGTTCAAGATGCAATATTGGTTTGTTGTTTTGAATTTGTAAATATTTTGCGATTTTTCCCTGTGCATTAATAGCTCTAAAACGCTGTCTCCCTCCTCTGATCTCGATTCCATAATATTTGCTGAGAATATTAAATAAAGACTTGTTTTCAAAACTTCGTCGGCAGAATCTACTCAAATTGATATTGGGTAAGAATGTAGTTTCATAAAAAACAGGCACATTATTTATTAATCGTATCCTCTCCATTTTTATGCATCCGGATTCCATTTCATGTTTCGAAAGCTCGAAAAAAAACGGGTCGTCCCATCTTGCTATATAAGGTTTCGTAATTATTTTTGTTCGTAATCCTTTGCCTATCGCCGATGATGTCCCTTGTATAGAGAGAATCCCCGCTTCCTTTGAGGGAATCGTAACTATACTCCCTTTACCGTGATGCTTATTGATATATCCTTCTCGGACCAGCTCGTTTAATGCTTGTCTCACTGTTGGTCTGGTTACATTATGAGTTACACACAATTCGTTTTCACTAGGTAGAAGATCGCCTTCCTTGTATAAGCCTGTAATAATATGTTCACGTAAAATACTATGTAATTTTTTGTAAAGAGGTATTTTCATAATAAATGATATCGTAGAATTCGATAATTTCCTGCTAATTATAAGATAAATATAATAAAAAAGTCTATAAAAACATTGACAATAATAGTATAAATTACTTGTAATTACAAGTTGAAAATTCTATATTTGTATTATTAAATATTAAATAATCAATAATTCTTGACACAAAAACTATATGACGACACCAATAATATTGCCCAAGGTTGGTCAATCTGTTGAAACATGTATTCTTACCACATGGTATAAGAAGAAAGGAGACGTAGTAAAAAAAGGTGATTTACTGTTTTCGTTCGAAACGGATAAAACAGTATTTGATGAAAATGCAACAGTAGATGGAATTTTACTAGATATTATTTTTGAAGAAGGTAGTGAAGTGCCTGTGCTGACTATTATCGGCGTTATCGGGCAACCAGGTGAATCTGTGGAACAATCCAGAACGGCTAGCACAACCGGACAAAAAAACAATGAAAGCACAACAGTCACTCAGGAAAAGCTGACGCCTGATACCGGCAATGCAATTATTCCCTCCATACAGAGGCAATCTACTGATAAAATAAAAATATCGCCGCGAGCAAAGAATTTAGCCGAAGGTAAGCGGATACTATATGATTCAATACAAGGTTCCGGGTCTGAAGGCAGAATTATTGCGCGTGATATAGAAAGTGCTGGTTCCAGTTTAACATATGCTGCATATGAACAGGCCAAAAATACAGGAATGCATGCCGGAGAAGGTACAGGAATAGGAAATAGAATCACTTTACAAGATTTAGACTCGAAAGAACAAGTGGGCGAAGAATTTATTGTCAATAAAATATCGAACATAAGAAAACGTATTGCAGATGCTATGCAGAAGTCGCTGCAAAATTCCGCTCAGCTTACCCATCATATCAGTGCAGATATCAGATCCGTACAAGCAATCAGAACACGACTTAAGGCAAAGTCGAATGTCGAAATAAACATCACGATTAACGATATGGTCTGCTTTGCAATAATAAAAGCTCTGAAACAACATCCCGATATTAATGGACACTTTAACGGGACCGAAATAAAAGAATTTAAAGCTGTGCATTTAGGTATTGCCGTCGATACTCCGAGAGGTTTGATGGTACCTGCCATTAAGAATGCCGACAGGATGACTCTTGAACAGTTATCTACAGCAATCAAAAAAAGAGCGGAAGAATGCAGACAGGGAGGTATTTCCCCCGACTTATTATTATCGGAGGCTGCAACGTTTACTGTGTCAAACCTAGGAGTCTATGGTATTGAAATGTTCACACCTGTTTTAAATATTCCACAGATCGGAATAATCGGGATTAATACAATTATTCAACGTCCGATTGATCTTGGCGGAGGTATCATAGATTTTATTCCGATCATCGGCATCTCTCTTACTTATGATCACAGAGCTATTGATGGAGCACCTGCGTCACGATTTTTACAAACAGTCAAAAAAGAAATAGAAACTTTTTCATTATGAATATATACGATTTAGGAATCATTGGAGCCGGTCCTGCCGGTTATATTGCTGCTGAAAAAGCAGGAAAAAACGGATTGAAAACAGTCCTGTTTGATAAAAAGTATTTGGGCGGTGTATGCCTGAACGAAGGTTGTATCCCTACTAAAACATTGTTGTACTCCGCAAAATTATACGATAATGCTCGTGAAGCTGAAAAATATGGAATATTAGCTGAAAAGGTATCCATCAATTTTTCAAAAATGATGGAACGGAAGAATAAAGTCGTTAAAAAATTAGTTGCCGGAATATCTTCAAAGCTAAAACAATTTTTAATAGAAGTTGTAATGGGGAGTGCGCAAATAGAAGGTGTTGCTCAAGGCGCGATTCGTGTTCAATGTGATAAAAAAGAATACTTATGCAATAATCTCCTCATTGCAACAGGATCAGAAGCTCTCATTCCGCTAATACCCGGACTTGATAAAACAGAATATTTAACGAACCGCGAAATACTCGATTTGAGGGAACAGCCAAAATCTCTTGCAATAATTGGCGGAGGAGTTATAGGCATTGAATTCGCAAGTTTGTTTGCAAGTTTGGGCACAAAGGTGGATGTTATTGAAATGCTGGATGAAATTGTGAGTGGAATGGATAAGGAATTGGCAGGCATACTCAGAAAAGAACTCATCAAGAAAGGTGTGAACATTCATTTACTATCAAAAGTTGTAGAGATAAAAAATAAAAAAGTAATTTTTGAGCAGAATAATGAAATGAAATCTGTCGAAGCCGATGAAATACTTGTTAGTGTTGGCCGTAAGCCGAATATAAATGGCTTTGGATTAGAAAGACTTGGCGTCGAATTGTTTAATAATGGGATCAAAATAGACTCTCATTGTCGTACGAATCTTCCTCATGTTTATGCTGCCGGCGACGTTACAGGATTTTCCTTACTCGCGCATACTGCAAGTCGTGAAGCTGAAGTTGCTGTAAATCATATTTTAGGGAAGAAAGATACTATGCGCTATAATGCAATTCCATCTGTTGTTTATACAAATCCTGAATTTTCAGGCGTGGGATTGACAGAAGAAGAAGCGCAAAAAAGAAAGATAGAGTATACGGCAAAATCACTGCCAATGGCATTTGCAGGAAGATTTGTCGCAGAGAATGAAGGAAAGAATGGCGTATGCAAAGTCTTAATCGGTAAAAAACATAACGAGCTACTTGGTGTGCATATGTTAGGTAATCCTTCATCTGAAATAATTTACGGTGCGGCACTTGCACTCGAGACAGAAATGAGAATAACAGATATGCAGGAAGTAGTATTCCCTCATCCTACTGTTTCAGAAATTTTTAAAGAAACATTAAATATTTTTTAACAAAGAAGAATAAAGTATGCCGAAAAAACAGTTCATAGATCCGCAGAAAGTTAAAAAACCAGATTTTATAAGTTTTGGGAGAATACCGGTCAATCAGTATAGCAAAACTATTGCAGAGGAAAAGAAAAATTTCAGCCCTTCAGATTTTGTACGAATATATAGAGATATGTGTATTATCAGAGAATTTGAAACAATGCTGCATTTGATTAAAACAAGAGGAGAGTACCAGGGTATTAAATATGATCACCCAGGGCCTGCTCACTTGTCGGCAGGTCAGGAAGCTGCCGCTGTTGGTATGGCATATAATCTAACTATTGATGATATGATATTTGGTTCACATCGAAGTCATGGTGAGATTCTGGCTAAAGGATTATCTGCCATATGTCAATTAAATGATTCTGAGCTGCAAACAATCATGCAATCATTTTTTAATGGCAGTATTCTAAAAGTGGTTGAAAAAGTCCCTGTTAATCAAATAAAGGACTTGGCTATTTATTTTCTGCTATACGGAACCTTAGCAGAAATTTTTGCAAGAGAAAATGGTTTTAATAAGGGCTTGGGGGGGAGTATGCATGCATTCTTTACACCTTTTGGTGTATATCCGAATAATGCAATCGTCGGAGGTTCCGGAGATATTGCCGTAGGAGCTGCATTATTCAAAAAAGTAAATCTGAAAAATGGTATTGTCGTCGCTAATATTGGCGATGCATCAATGGGTTGCGGTCCTGTTTGGGAAGGCATAACATTCTCAGCAATGGATCAATTCAAAAAATTGTGGGAAGGAAAATATAACGGCGGTATGCCAATTATTTTTAACTTCATGAACAATCAATATGGAATGGGTGGGCAAACATCCGGAGAAACAATGGGCTATGGTATTCTGGCTCGTGTAGGTGCAGGTGTGAACCCCGAAATGATGCATGCTGAAAGAGTCGATGGGTATAATCCATTAGCTGTAATAGATGCTTTCAAACGCAAAAAGAAAATACTTGAGGAAAAGGATGGTCCTGTGTTACTCGATACTCTTACTTATCGTTTTAGTGGCCACTCCCCTTCCGATGCTTCATCCTACAGATCTAAAGAAGAACTACAGGCATGGGAAAAAGTAGATTCTCTTGTTACTTTCAGAAAACAACTCATCGAGAATAAGATCGCTACAGAAAATGAGTTGGATGCCGTTGTGAAAACAATTGAACAACAAATAAAACAGGTATTTCAATGGTCTATTGATGACTCAATTTCACCTCGCATAGATCTGGCTGCCAATCCAAGAGCAATTGAGGATATGATGTTCTCGAACATGTCAATCGATAAAATGGAGGCCAGACAGCCAGAAGTATTAACGAAACTTGAAGATGATCCGAGAGTGAAACAAATAGCAGCAAAAGAAAGATTTGCCTTTGATGCACAAGGAAAAACTATTTCAAAATTAAAACAGTTTCAATTGCGCGATGGTATTTTTGAAGCCATCATCGACAGATTCTATAAAGATCCCACTCTTGTAGCATATGGTGAAGAAAACCGCGACTGGGGCGGAGCTTTTGCCGTCTACCGCGGACTTACCGAAGCTTTACCATACAACAGATTATTCAACAGTCCAATATCCGAAGGCGCAATTGTCGGGACAGCCATAGGATATGGAATGGCTGGCGGTAGAGTTATTGCAGAAATTATGTACTGCGATTTCCTTGGAAGATCGGGTGATGAAGTTTTTAATCAGTTACCAAAATGGCAGGCAATGAGCGGTAATCTTATTAAAATGCCTGTTGTTGTCAGGGTATCAATAGGATCAAAATATGGCGCTCAACATTCGCAGGATTGGACTGCATTGACGGCTCACATTCCCGGTTTAAAAGTTGTCTTTCCTGTTACTCCATATGATGCTAAAGGTCTCATGAATTCAGCTTTACAGGGTACCGATCCTGTGATATTCTTCGAGAGCCAGCGTATTTATGATATAGGTGAAATGTTTCATAAAGGTGGTGTTCCTACAGGTTATTACGAAATACCAATTGGTGAACCAGATGTGAAGCGTGAAGGAAAAGACGTTACCATATTAAGCGTTGGCGCAACATTATATGTCGCATTAAAGGCTGCCGATACTTTAAAAGAAAAATACAATCTTGAAGCCGAAATCATAGACGCAAGATCTTTAGTGCCTTTTAATTATGAGAAGGTCATCGCTTCAGTTAAAAAGACCGGCAGAATACTTTTAACAAGTGACGCATCTGAACGTGGTTCAGTACTCAAGGACTTTGCTCAGAATATTACTGAACTCGCTTTTGATTATTTAGATGCTCCTCCAGTAGTTGTCGGCTCCAGAAATTGGATTGTCCCCGCGTATGAGATGGAACAATTCTTTTTCCCTCAGCCTTCTTGGATATTGGATGCTGTTCATGAAAAATTACTTCTTTTACCAGGGCATCAGGCCCAAAATAATTTTACATCTCCTGAGAAGATATTGCGAAGTAAGAAAGGAGTTTAATATCGGCAAAATTGATTTTAAATCTATCGTGAAGAATTTTGGATTAACAGATGCCGATCCGAATTTAATCCATAATGTGAATTCTCATATTCACACTCCATATTCTTTTAGCGCTTTTAATTCAATCACAGAGGTCGCTCTTCAGGCAAACGAGGAGAATGTGCGATTATTAGGTATCAATGATTTTTATTCAGTCGAAGGGTATGAGGAATTTTTTGAAGTAACATCGAAGTATAATGTATTTCCTTTGTTCAATATTGAATTTACGGGTTTGGATAAAGAGTTGCAGGATCATGCGGTAAGAGTAAACGATCCAAATAATCCTGGGCGCATTTATTTATGTGGTAAAGGATTGAATTATCCTGTAGTGAATAAAACTTTTATTTGCAGTTTAAATACATTGCAAGAAAGCAACAATCAACATACAAAAAAAATAATTGAAAAAGCGAACGCTTTCTTTCAAAAGAATCAGATTGAAATTACTTTAGATTATAACAGCATTCTTGTTAATTACGCTAAAAATATTGTCAGAGAACGGCATATTGCCAGAGCCATAAAGGATGCGGTTGTTGCATTAGCGCTTACGAAAGATCATAAGATTACCTTACTCACAAAAATCTTTCAGGGAACTCAAGTAAAATCAGATATTGAAAATAACGCCGTCCTCGAAAACGAAATTCGTAATAATTTCTTGAAAGATGGCAAACCAGCATTTGTACAAGAAATTGATAAAGCTTTCTATTCATTAAAAGAATTGGTGAACTTAATAAAATTGGCAGGTGGAATTCCATGCTATCCATCCTTACTAGGCGATACTCTTAATACTTGTACTGAGTTTGAAAAAGACTGGGAAAAGATGCATGTAACTTTTTCATCACTGAACATCAAATGTCTTGAATTGATACCAAGCCGGAATACTCTTGACATGCTCACCGACTTCGTTAAATTCTTTCATCAAAGAAATTATATCATCCTTTTCGGTACGGAACACAATACACCGGAAAAATCTTCTTTACTAATTTCTTGCAAAAATAATACTGATATTCCAATTGAGATTAAGAAAATTGCTTATGACGGAGCCTGTGTTATTGCCGCTCATCAGTTCTTAATGAAAAATATAAACACGGGGTATATTGGTGAGAACGGGAATAATCATTGTGAACAAATTGATGCGTTCGTAAAGCTCGGTCATTCCCTCATTAATTCTTTTATAAAAAGATAAACTATGGAAGAGTTTATATATAAAGTCCTACCTGCCGTCAGAATGATGCTTTCAAAGACAGGATTAAACGTAGTTTCTTTTCACGAAATGCGGGATATATCAAATATTCTGCAATATCTTAAAAAAAGTTCAACGCCACTTCTTTTAAATAATTGTTTCATTGTACAAGAGAAATATACGCTTGATGAAAAGCTGTCATTCATTCAGAAAAAAATATCCGAAAGTGCATCTTTTCATTGTATTTGTTTTGAGGGCTTGGGCTGTGTCCTTATCGGTAGAAACGCTCATATTGTCTTCAATCTACGGGATGCATTGAAAGCGTTACTGAAGAATGATATTGAGGCATCAGACAATGTATACCGAAGTATATCTCAAGAAAGCGATAGCGCATTAGATTCTCTTGTACTCAATAAAATTGCCGTAGTTACAGGAGGCGCCCAAGGATTCGGAGAGGGCATTGTAAGGGATTTGTTCGCAAAGCAAGCTAATGTAGCTATTGTCGATACCAATAAAGGCAAAGGCGCTGCTTTGGCAGATAGTCTGAATAAAACCCATGGTACTAACAATAAGGCATTATATGTTCATTGCGATATTTCCGATGAACAGTCTGTAAAGAAGATGATAATCGAAGTTGTAAAGAATTTTGGCGGTATAGATATTCTTATTAGCAATGCCGGAATTCTTAAAGCCGGTGATTTAGATGAATTAGATGTATCTACTTTTGAATTGATGACTAAAATTAATTATTCAGGATATTTTATAAGTACAAAATATGCTTCAAAAATTATGAAGCAACAACATCGATATGCTCCTGAATATTTTATGGATATCATCCAGATAAACTCAAAATCCGGACTGAGAGGCAGTAATAAGAATTACGCTTACGCGGGAGCCAAGTTTGGAAGTATTGGGCTCACACAATCATTTGCACTTGAATTGATGCCTTACAATATCAAAGTGAACTCAATTTGCCCGGGCAATTTTCTTGATGGTCCATTGTGGGCTGATCCAAAAAACGGATTGTTTGTGCAATATCTCAATGCAGGAAAAGTACCCGGTGCAAAAACCATAGGTGACGTTCGAAAATACTATGAAAATCAAGTGCCCGCCAAAAGAGGCTGCAAAGTTGACGATGTCATGAAGGCTGTATACTATGTCATAGATCAGAAATACGAAACCGGACAGGCGATACCTGTAACAGGCGGCCAGGTCATGCTCAAATAGAATTATTATGAAAACATATGCTGTAAGAATATATGGAAAAAATGATCTTAGACTCGAATCATTTGAACTTCCCCAAATTCAAGATGATGAAATACTTGCTCGAGTCATCTGTGATAGTATTTGTATGTCGTCATATAAAGCCACAAAACAGGGCTCTGAACATAAACGAATACCCGATGATATTGCCATTCAACCGACAATGATCGGTCATGAATTCAGCGGTAAAATAATTGAGGTTGGGAGAAAATGGCAAAACTCTTTTAATATCGGAATGAAGTTTTCTATTCAACCTGCCATTAATTATGAACAAGGTCCTGTCGGCATTTTGAGCGCTCCGGGTTATTCATACCGATACATCGGAGGCGATGCAACATACATCATTATTCCAAATGAGGTTATGGAGCGGGATTGCCTATTGCCTTATAAAGGAGCTGGCTTTTATCCTGCTGCATTAGCAGAACCCTTATCATGTGTCATTGGAGCAATGCATGCCAATTATCATACAAGCCCGGGTTCATATATTCACAATATGGAAATTGTTGATAAGGGTTGTATGGCAATTCTCGCAGGTGTCGGACCAATGGGGCTTGCTGCAATAAACTATGTGATACATCGCGAAGATCGTAGGCCACGGCTTTTAGTTGTAACAGACATCGACCAAATGCGTTTGAACAGAGCTGAACTTTTGTATTCGAAAGAACTGGCAAGACAAAGAGGAATTGAACTTCATTATGTAGGCACTAAAAATACTGCCGACCCTAAAGCATTACTCATGAACCTCACAAACGGAACCGGATATAACGATGTTTTTATATTTGCACCTGTTACACCTGTTGTCGAACTAGGAGATGCGATACTCGCATTCGATGGTTGCCTTAACTTTTTTGCCGGTCCAACTGATACCAATTTTTCAGCCAAATTTAATTTTTATAACGTGCATTATAGCTATACTCATATCGTGGGAACAAGCGGAGGTAATAATAACGATATGCAGGAAGCTATAGATCTGATGTCAACAGGTCTTGATCCTGCCGGATTAATAACACATATCGGCGGCCTTGATGCGGTAATTCCAACCACATTACATTTGCAGGAAATTCCCGGAGGGAAAAAACTGATTTATACTAATCTTTCGCTTCCATTAACGGCAATAAGCGACTTTAAAAATAAAACAGATGTGCCTTTATTCAGAGATTTGGCAACTATAGCGGATAAAAACAAAGGATTGTGGAGCTTGGAAGCAGAGAAATATCTAATACAACATTGTAAGTCAATTACCACATAAGATTATGGAATTACCTTGATGACAAAAAAAACGCGAAGTAACTTATCGTTGGCACATCGTTCGGACGCAGGACACAACTATTTTTCTACATCGGCATTTAAAAGTACGTTTATATTTTTATACTCGATCGAAAATATTTTTCCACTATGTTTTTATTTATGATGCGATAATTACCTCCACACCGGCCTTACGTAGGTTTTCAACATCGATAGTAGGAGCTGTCAAAATGGACTTTGTGCCGCAAGACCTTTTCGAATTACGACATGAATATACATCATCGCTAAGCCTTCGGAGTTTCTCTCCTGTTCTGAATTCGTATTCTAATGCATAAAGAGATTTAAAAAAACCTTTGCTTTCTCAATTCGATGCTGGGTCACATCATTGCATATGACTCTGTATAACTTTTCCAGCGGTGCTACGTTTCGTTCCTTATCATTCCAAAGTTTTTCAATATCCAAAAAATCAAAGACAGCATAACGCCCGTGATCGCTGCAAAAGCCATGCCTTTAAGTTGTACTGATCCAATGCTGATGCTAGCCCCGCTGACACCTACAACAAATGTAATTGCGCCCAACACCATATTATGGTTTTTACTGAAATCAACCTTTTGCTCTATGAATATCCTAAACCCCTGCACCGCGATTACTCCATAGAGCAACATTGTAATACCCCCCATGACCGGAGAAGGAATAGTAGAGATCGCTGCCGAAACTTTACCAATGAATGAGAATGCAATTGCAAAAAAGGCTGCCCCACGGATAACCCAAACAGAATATACACGGGTAATTGCCATAACACCGATATTTTCGCCGTACGTCGTATTCGGCGGCGACCCGGCAAAGCCTGATAAAACATTACTGATACCATCGCCGAGGAGCGATCGGTGCAAACCGGGCTTCTTCATTAGATCAGCTTCAGTAATTTTTCCCGTTACAATCAGATGGCTGATATGTTCGGCGAGGACAACAATACATGCTGGCGCGATAATGATGATAGCATTCGAATCGTACATAGGGAGCTGAAACTTTGGAATGGCAAACCACGCTGCACTTGTGATCGCTTTTGTATTCACCAAATCCATTCCAAAGGCAAGCATATAACCAGCAACAACTGCAAACAAGATTGGAATCACCTGCATAAAACCCCTGAACATCACTGTGCCAACAATTCCGATACTCAAGGTAAACATTGAAATGATAAGAACATTATTTTCCGGCACAAAAGGTTCAACCACTTTCCCAACAACTGCAGGCCAGGGAGCTAGTCCTGCTTGTTGCGCTGCAACCGGTGCAAGTTCAAGCCCAATGATCGCGACCACAGCTCCCATCACAGCTGGCGGCATGACGACATCAATCCATCTGATACCCCATCGCTGAACCACAAACGAGATGGCGATAAAGAACAATCCAAAAAAGATAAACCCTGATTGGGCGTGATGAAAACCGCCGTAGCTGCTGATGATCAATAATGTTGGTGCAATAAAAGCAAAACTAGAACCTAAATACGCGGGAATGCCCCCTTTGGTGACCCAGCTATACATCAAGGTGCCTATCCCATTCATTAGGAGCGAAATTGCGGGATCGACTCCTAAGAGGATAGGAACCAGGATCGTTGCTCCAAACATTGCCGTCAGATGTTGGAGGCTAAGGGGGATACTCTCCAATATCGGCAGCTTTTCATGAATACCAATAATTCGTCTTGGCATTGCAGACCTCTCCTCAGTATACTTTTTTCCGTCTTGACTTTCCGAAACATAATCGCGGGTCACTTATAGGATCGATCCCAATTCTGAGTTTCTATATGGATTCATCGATTGTGCAATAAACCATCTATTTCTCTACCCGCAATATTTCCAAAGCCACTTTTTCTGCAGTGATGGGCATGGCTTTTATGCGAATCCCTAATGCATCTTCTATCGCATTTGCGATTATAGGCGCTGCCGGAATCATCGTATGTTCTCCAACACCTCTCGCTCCATACGGACCATCCGGCTGCGGCACTTCAACTAATATCGAAATTACTTCATCAGGTATATCCATTGCGGTGGGAATTTTATAGTCAGTGAAATTTGAATTCAGGAGCCGCCCCTTCTCGTTGAACCGTAAATCTTCATAGAGTACTGTAGCAATTCCCTGCACAATGCCTCCCACAACTTGACCCTTCACCAGATCCGGATTTATCGCTTTACCAACATCGACAGCAAGAACAACTTTCGGAATACGCATACGACCCGTCTCGCGATCAATTTCCAATTCCACTGCAGCCGCACCGACCGTATAGTGAACATTCAGCTTCCCTCCTTGGCTTGTTTCAGGATCAGATAAGGCAGAAGCAAATTCCGGCATAAACATTCCACGGCCCATGATTGGCCCGCCGCGATACGTTCCATCGTCCATCATAAATCCGTTGATAACGAATTCGCTCAATGCTTTTTTAAAGTTCGGATCGGTCCTTGAACACACGTGCTCAGATTCCAGATACAAATCCTCTCGCTTTTTTCCAAGAGCACGCACGACCAGATCGAAGATTTGTTCACGACAGTCTTCTGCTGCTTTCTTCACTGCATTACCGGTACCCCATGTTATATGAGATGCAACAGTCTGCCATTCGTAGGGATTCCGATCTGTGTCCGGCACTTCAACACGGATTTTTGAAATCGGCACTGTCAGCACTTCTGCTGCGATTTGAGCCATCACTGTTAAAAGTCCCTGACCGATTTCCATAGCTGAGATCAAAATATTCAAACTTCCATCTTCATTGAATTTGATAAAGGCGCTTGATGCAGCATTCGGAGGCATTGCAGGGGCCTTCCAGAAACAAGCAAATCCCTTGCCGCTTACTTTTGTGGGATCATTGGGGTGTTCGACTTTCTTCCCCCATTCAATCGCATCAGCAGCTTTATCAATACATTCGCGGAGACCACTGGGATTCATATGACCTCCGTAGGTCAATGTATCTCCTTCCTGAATTGCATTGCGGCGTCTGAATTCCACCGGATCCAATCCAATCCGCTTTGCTGTCTCATTGATATGCGACTCCAGCCCAAATAAAAATTCTGAGTACCCAAAGCCTCGATATGGTCCTCCCGGTGGCAGATTCGTATAAATGCAATAAGAATCTATTTTGACATTAGGAATTCGATACGGACCAGTTGCTGAAAGTCCTGCAGCATTTACAACATTTGCCCCATATTCAACATAGGCTCCAGCATCCCAATAGAGGGTTTGTTCCAGCGCCGTGATTGTACCGTCCTTCTTCACACCTATCTTTGTCTTTGCGACCAATCCTTGCCGTTGATAGGTGTTGTAAAATTCCTGCGCACGAGACCAGATAATTTTGACTGGATTGCCTTTTACTGTGGTGGCCAATGCTGCAGCCAAAATCTCCATCGAGACACCCGCTTTCCCTCCGAATCCCCCGCCAACGTATGGTGCAATGACACGTATATCTTTATGCGACAATCCGAGCGGAGCTAATGCCTCTGCAAAAAGATTACGCTGGGTGAATGGTGATTGTGATGCCGCCCAGACTGTCAATCGTCCTGCGAGGTCGCACAATCCAACAGCACCATGAGTTTCGATTGCACAATGTGCATATCGTGGAACGGTATAAGTGTCCTCGAAGACAAGGTCCGCTTCCTTCATTCCAGAATCAGTGTTTCCCTTGCGAACTTTTCTTAAATGAGCAATATTTGTATCCGCTTCTGGAAAGAACCAAGGGACCCGCTTATAATTCTTTAAATTTGGGTGAATGAGTAACGAGTCTTTCTTGAGAGCATCTTCCACTTTGAAAATGGGGGTCAATTCTTTATAGGTCACCTTGACCAACTTCGCTGCTCTCTTTGCAGTGACGATGTCGCTTGCGATAACCGCCGCTACTTGTTCGCCAACGAACCGAACACGATCTTGTGCAAAGATATATCGATCCTGCATATATAATCCAAAGCTGAAAGGAAAATCTTTTCCTGTCACTACCTTGACCACACCTTGAACTCGTTCTGCTTTTGATGCATCGATTTTCAAGATTTCTGCATGTGCAAATGGACTTTCTACAATCTCTGCAAAGAGTAATCCAGAGCCGAATTCCAGATCGTCCACATACTGAGCGGCACCGCTTACTTTGGCAAACCCATCAACTCGAATCGCATCGTGTCCTACAAATTTCAATTCGCTCATGACTTCATCTCCTTGTTCCGACCCGAAGCTTTGAATGATTCCGGATTGGAGGTGAGAGATCTGATCGCATCAATGATGGGCTGATACCCTGTGCAACGGCATAAGTTTCCGGCTATAGCCTCTTTGATCTGTTCCTCGTTCGGATATGTATTGTGTTTCAGCAGCTCGGTTGCAGAAAGAATAATGCCGGGTGCGCAGAATCCGCATTGAAAAGAATTATGATGAATGAATGATTGTTGCAGCGGCGTCAAGTGGTCATCTTCAACCAATCCTTCTATCGTTGTTATTTTCCGACCTTCAACTTCTATGGCCAACACCATGCAACTCCGTACCGTCTTCTCATCGATCATTACTGAACATGAACCGCAGTCCCCCCTGTCGCAACCGCATTTTGGGCTCTTCACTCCTAAACGATCGCGCAGTAGATCCAGCAGAATCTCTTGCGGCTTAACTTCCACCTGAACACTTCGCATATTGAGAAGGAATGCTATCTTTCGTTTCATTATTCACATCTCCATACAGTCTTCACACTGAAATTGTTAAATGAGACTCACACCATATGCTGGGCCGTCACCCCGAAGCCGGTCGCTTGCAGCTTTCAACCCGCGTTCAAATATTACCTGGCACATATGCATCCGATATTCTTTGGTTGCTCTCATATCCGTGATCGGTGAGATCATTGTTGGTATCAGTGCACTCGCCTGCTTGATCAATTCCTGAGATAGTTCACGCCCTTTGAGTGCGTTCGCGATCTTTGTTGCCATAATTGGAATAGGCCCGACCGAACCGAAAGCGACGGCAAATTGATTCTTCGGGAAAGCGAGAACCACAACACTTGCTTGAGCGAGATCTTCACCCGAATATCGTCCTAATTTCACAAAACATCCGGCATAATTCTTTGCGGGAAACGGAATCTCAATCGCTGTCACAAGTTCCCCTATTTTCAAATCTGTTTTCTTGTTTCCCTTGAACCACTTTTCGATGGCAACTTTGCGTTTTCCCTTTTTTCCCTGTATAAGAACGTTAGCTCGGAAAGCCAGAAGCATCGGACTACTATCCGCACATGCGACTGCAGAACAAATATTCCCGACCATCGTTGCTCTATTTCGGATGCCAACAGAGCCTACGGTTTTTGCAACCTCCGCAATCACAGGAAATTTTGACTGAATGATTTTTGAATCGATCAATTCTGAAAAAGTCACACACGCACCGATTGTGAGAACATTTTTTTTAAACGTAATCGCATGTAATGTCTTAATACTTTTAATATCCACAACGGCGTCGGGCTGATCTATTTCACTTTTTAGATTGTTAACGAGATCGGTACCTCCTGCCAACACGTACGCTCTTTTATAACGCGAGAGCAATAGTAAAGCCTCGTTGAGTGAGGCAGGTTTGAAATATTCAAAATTGTGAAGAATAGGCATACAGCCTCCTATGGCATCCACGCCACGATGCGGCACATGGAAGATTCCATTTCAATGCCGCGCAATGGGAAAAGCCCGATCCACACCCGCTTATTGGACAATTGATCGATATCACCGCCAAGATTTTCGGCATGGACTAACTTCTTGGGAAATAGTTTCAAGTGCATAACTTGATAGTACTCCTCGAGTGGGAACATCTCATCCCAGGTTTTACCGAAGTCTTGCTGTAACTTCTTCTCAGCCTCAACAAACGATTTCGGATGCCAGTTCCTAATGATTGTATTCATCGGATGATCCGCACTTCCGCAATCGAGCCCTATCCATTTGAACTTCATTTGAAGTGCCCATTTATGGAATTTCGGATCAGGACCCGGATGTTTTACGAAGTATCTTATTTCATCCGATCCTTTTTGATCCCATGCATATCGATGATAGCCCGTATTGATGATAAGAATATCCCCTTTCTTAATCTCTGCTTTGTGCATTAAGAGATCTGGAGAATAGAGACTGTAATCCGAAACCTCTTTCGAGATATCCACAATGACTCCGGGCCCGATCCATTCTTTCATCGGTACCTGACCGATTGTCCGTCCGCTGGCATAGAAATGAATCTCACCGTCAATATGCGTCCCTACGTGATTACTCGTGGTAATGATCTGTCCGTTCGCTCCCTGCCCCATATGAGCTCCGGCAATACGTTTGAAATATTGGATACCGAGCGGCATATAGCTTGGCCAAGGAGGCGTATGGATGGATAGGCGTTGTGTCAGATCGTACATCTTGACTTTACTCATAAAATCAAAAAATTGTTTCGAATTCATACGCACTCCTTTATGTTGGGCGATTGAGTAAATCTATTTTCTTATTTTCTTTGCAAGGCCTTCGAAGGCTTGGATGAATGGTTCTGTCGGCGCAGAAAGAACTCCCGCACCAACCTGACCAACTCCTGGCTTTTTATGCGCTACACCAGTATCGATGAACGGCATAATTCCTCGTTCCACTACTTTGACAATATCAATGCCAGTTGGGGTTCCGCGAAAATCCAATGATGGAATTTGAAACCCCGCATTTTCCGCGGTGGTAATTTCATACATCTGAAGTGTATAATTTAGCGCATCCTTTGCTTGTCCACCGACAAATTGAACGATCGCCGGAGATGCAGCGATGGCAAATCCTCCAAGTCCATATGTCTCTGTAATTGCACTGTCCCCGATGTCGGGGTTTGCATCATCTTTTGAATATCCGGGAAAGAATAAGGCATCAGGCACAGGCGCCGGTCCGACGAACCACTCATTTTCTGTCCCTGCAAGTTGAATACCAAAGTCTGTACCATTTCTTGCCATCACAACAACGATGCTGCTGTGTCCCCTACTGCGCGCTGCATCAAGACAGGCTTTTCCTGCAGCCATGGAAAGGTTGAGGAAGAAATGATCATTCCCATTAATAAAATCAAGAACCTTTGCAGCGTTTATTCGATCGCCGCATGTTCGCACAATATGGGGCGCGAGCGTCCGAAACAACAAGGAAGTTGCTGCTCGATTTCTATTATGAACTTCATCTCCCATGTGCAATGCCTGGGCGATGATTGCTTTCAGATCAATACGTTTCGCAGCTGTCACCGCTTGTTTCAAGACTGGAAAGAGTACCTGCTCCATCCATTTCAGCCGATTAATCACTTCTTCACTGTATGCTCCATACCGCAACACTTTGCCCAGCCCTTCATTCATCGTACTGTAGGCAAAGTTTCCGTACTCTTCATTTTTAATGGTGAACACGGGCATCGATGCAGAAACAATTCCAGCCATCGGGCCAACTGTATTGTGTTCATGACATGGCGCAAATTTAATCTTTCCGGAATTTACTATCTGCTCTGCATATTCCGGACTCTTCGCTATTCCCTCATATATCAAGGCACCGATAATGGCACCTTTCATTGGCCCGCACATCCGTTCCCATCTAATCGGTGGTCCAGCATGAAGCAACAGATTTTTTTTCATCCCCGGAATGACATCAATCGCCTTTCCTATGCCGACCAGCGCCGGCTTGCCATTCATGATTCGTTGCACGGCCAGCTGATTCGCCTGATCTATTTTGTCGCGCTGTGACCGAATCACTGCAGCTGCCCAAGCTGAAACAGCTAGCGGCGGTTTCCAATCAACTTGAACCGACTTCACATTACAGGCATCTAAAGTTTCTTTGAATGATTGCAATCCGATATTAATGACTTGAAGTTCTTGTTCAAATAGATTTTTCATAGGTAACCATTATTGGATTTTTGCAATGATGACACCTGCGAGTAAACTTGCGACGGCGTTCGATTTCATCACGATCACTCCTGCATCCTCAAGTCCTTTAACCACGACAGAACGATTTTGAGGATCCGCGTCTGTTCCTGTCACCGAACAGATAATCACAACATGGCGATTTCTCTTCCTTAAAGAACGCTGTGCTTCTTTGATTGCCGGAATAATATCCGTCAGAGGTTCGGGGTTCGACCCATATCCTAATACCAGGTCCAGTAAAATGACTGCCGTTTCAGGATCCGCTGATTCTTCAATAATACGTTTATTCCTCAATGTATAATCGATCATCGGGTGCGGACGCCCTACGGTAAACTCGTCCTCCCCTAAATCAATAATAGTATGCTTCTGACTTTTAAGAGAATTTTTAAGCTTCGTAGAACGACCGATTGGTGCATTCGAATATACTTGCTCTTTTAAATCTTTCAGAAGCAGTTGAGCTTCATAACAAAATGTTCCACCGCTGAATAATCCGCGGATAAATTTTTGCTCTTTCTGTAATTTCCTTGCTTCCAGCTGGGCTCTCGTTTTAATCGACTTATTTTCTTTTTCTATTCGGCCTGCGACTTCTTTTACGTGTCCGCCGGATGAAAAAGTAATTGCAAGATCTGCAGCTTCTTCCAACGAATCCGCAGGATGTATGCCATATTTTTTAACCATCTCTTTATTTGCACCAAGAAAAGCTCCGATAACCGGCTTCGAGATTTTTTTTACCAGCTTCCCAATCTTCTTCAACACTTCTAGATACGGTGGTTTTGATACCAAAAGAATTAACTTCGTCTTCGGATCTTGCACCAATAATTGCAAAGCTTTGATAAACATCAAACCGCCAACTTCTTTTTTTACGTCTCTTCCCCCGGTACCGAGAGCTTGTGAAATTCCACATCCAGCTTGTGAGATCAAACAGCTTACCTCCTGCAATCCGGTTCCAGCGGCAGCTACGATCCCTATATCGCCACGAGTAACAACATTAGCAAATGCCAACGGTACACCGTTGATGATTGCTGTGCCGCAATCTGGCCCCATCACCAACAATTCATGTTCAATCGCATATCGCTTCAAGGCAATTTCCTGCTCAAGCGAAACATTATCTGAAAAAAGCATGACATGCAGTCCATGCTCCAAAGCGTTCATGGCAACATCTCCGGCATATCGACCAGCAATTGAAATGAGAGCCAGGTTTGCTTCAGGAATGATTTTTTGTGCCATCGGAAGAGTGTGCGGCAGAAGTGCAGAACCGGAATGATCGCGCTTTCTGACAGACTGGAGAAGAATACCGACACTTGATAATGCCTTCTCTGCTTGTTCAGCGGTCTCTGTCTTTACAACAATGAGGAGATCATTATCGCTACTCGCTTTGAAATCATCCAACAAAAGCCCCGATGCATCCAGGATCGATCTATTTTCCTTTGTGCCCATTACGATAGCACTGTCATGCACGCCATTCAATTCATTGAGCTTTTTAACAGCTGACATCAGAGTGACGGAGTCGTAATATTCACCTTTTTTGATAGAGCCTTTGATGATCATACTTGTACTTTCTCAATTCCAAATATGAATCCTATCGCCATATCAACCCCCGAGGTTGATCCGACAGTCAAAAGGCCATAAATCGCTTGCAAGAGTTCATCTGGATCCATTTGTCCAAGTGCCAGAATCGCCCGCTTCATTTTTTCAAAGACCCGGCCATCTTTTGCACATCGAAGCCATGCTCGAGACAACGGATTTTCATTCTGAGCAATCGCATCTATATCTTCGATAAGATTTTGAAAATCAATTTTCAATAGCATTTGTTTGAGATTTAGTCCAAGAACAAGACCGGAGATGAAATCATCCCCGCTGGGAGTTAACCCAAACCCAAGTCCTTTCATAATACGAATAGCATCCAGGATTCTCCCATCCCCAATCAGCTTTGCACTTTTAAGAAACTGGTTCTTCAGCATTGCTTCAAAAGATGCCGCAGTATTCGATTTCTCAGACTCATCCAATAGAAAGGCAATACTTTTTGTGGGTGCAAGCTCAATCAGGAGACGTTTGAAGTTCGGCAAGTTATATTTGATTATCTGAAATTCGGACTGCGAAAGATTTGGTAATGAAGAATCATAGCGGGATGCGGGCTTAATTTCACAAGCGCAGTCGTTCAGAATCACATAACCATTCCCAACGATTACTCGATCATACTTTTGGTCGCCATACCTATCGACGACGATGTTCAAGGGACCTGCACCAATCGATGGATCAACAATAGATACAAAGTGTTCACCTTGAAGATAGTTAGCGGCGTGTGAAAATCGCGAATGAGTTCGATATTCACCGGGCACAATGAGGTCACCATAACTCATAGGCTCTGGGTGTCGTACATCTCTCTGGTACACGAAGGAAGCTGTTATTCTATTGCGAATTTTTCGGGAGACAACCAATCCCGTATTAGGCTTCGTAGAACACGAATCCATAGTACTTGTTATACTCATCTTTGCGGACGACCTCTACTTTGCCGGCTACCTTCATCCCCATTTTGGGTTTCGGGATATTCAACTGGCAGGTTACACGATTGCCATCGTCCAGTTCTACAATCCCGAGTGTAAGACATACCGTTTCGAAATCTGACGGAGGATTGTAGAGATGTGTAAAGGTGACAATCTTCCCCTTTTTAGACAGGGGAACAATGTCGAATTCATTATGGTCATTATCATGGCAATTGCGGCAGATAGTTCGATAAGGATATTGCACATGGCCGCAGCGTTTACATTTGTAGGCATAAATATTCTTTTCCATGGTCAATTCTCCCTCACAAAAGTCAGACATACTACATTATTGCCAAATCCACCGAAGTTGCATGTAAAGCCCACCTTAGCATTTTTTACCTGACGCTTTCCTGCCTCACCTCGTAATTGCAGGACGATCTCCTGTGCTTGACCGACGCCCGTCGCACCGACAGGATGACCCTTTGCTTTCAATCCGCCGGAAGGATTAATGGGAAGCTTACCGCCTAACTTCGTGTATCCTTCCTGCAAAGCTATATGACCCTGACCTTTTTCGAAGAAACCTACTTCTTCGCTTTCCACAATTTCCAGAATCGTGAAAGCATCATGTAGCTCTGCTACGTGAACATCTTTCGGTTTCAAAGCAGCCATAGCAAAAGATTTTTTTGCGGCTTCACGGACAGCAAGTAGATCTGTCGGATTTTTTCTATCTTGAACTGCATGCGTGTCTGTTGCCTGACCAACACCTGCAAGCCGTACCATTGGCTTTCCAGTCTTCTTTGCGATATCGGCTGTTGTCAGAATAAGACATGCCCCTCCGTCAGAAACCGGACAACAATCATAATAGCGCAACGGATCTGCAACCATCGGATTATTGGTTAATGCGTCTTTCGAATCCAGAATGCCTTCCAGCGTGATCTCTTCATGGAGATGCGCATAGAAATTATCCATCGCATGCTTATGGTTCTTCACGGCAACCATACCGAGATGACGTGAAGTAACTCCATACTTATCCATATACAATCTGGCAAACATACCTGCTAATGAAGGAAGTGTCACACCATAGATATACTCCACCAACGGATGGGTCAAAGATGCAACAATATCGGTTGCTTCCAAGTTATTTACTTCCCGCATGCGCTCAGCACCGATCACCATTACCGTATCATACATTCCAGAGGCAACTCCTAAAAACCCTTGCTTGATCGCTGACGCTCCTGATGCCGGGCCATTCTCTATCGTTTCCGCGCCTGCTGGTGTTAAACTCATATGATCGATAACTGCACTAGCTAATCCGGTTTGACGGTTAGCCCTGGATGCACCCATATTGGCAACGTATAGTTGATCAATTGATTTTATTCTGCTTTCTTTCATGGCCATGAGACCTGGATAGGCTGCAATTTCAACGAGAGGATATTCCAAGCGAGTAAAGCTGGTAATCCCAATTCCTGCCACATAGACTTCACGCATATTATTTTCCTCTCAATTTTGTTCGTTGAGAGAGAAGAATTGTACCTGTTGAATCGTTCAGAGAACGCGTCGCTGCTAAGAGATCCACAGCTTGCTTAGGAGGATCGCTCGGAGCAAGGATCGCTGCTTTTGCTTTCGCCAACAGCGCTTCTGGAACTGGCCGCGTTCCTACGATCAAACTATTTCGGGCCTTATCGAACAAATTTTTTGTCAACGCCCATGATGGACACCCACCAAGTTCATGAGGTATTTCAAATCGTTTTTCCAGTTTATATTCGATCATCCAACGCCGGAATCCGATTGGTGATTCGGCAACTATAAGAACTTCTTTCTGACCAAGGATATCAATATGATACTCCATCTTCGCAGCGAATGCATGCGCACCCACGCGCAATCCACGACGTAATCCTAACGTATGAAGCGACATTCCAACATCTTTATTGACAATTCGGCCATTGACTACTGCCACTAATTCCCCTTCGATTTGAGCAACAAGGACATATTCGTCCTGTACTCGATAATTATAATATGCCAATAGTTCTGAATAAACACGGGCTGCCACGACATCATAGTAATCGCGTTCAACATGCATCAGGGGTTCGACATATGGAAGGATATCCGGAATCTCTTCGCGCGACACTTGCCGGATGACAAGTTGTTCACTTCCAGCCAAGATCATATATTTTGCTGGAAATTCTGGCAATGGTGTGTCAACAGGCCTTAATATTTTTTCTAAATCTATCGCCATAGTTCCTCCTTGATGGATGATGATTGAATATCATTTTGTACTAAGTGATTTACGGTACGATATTCATTTCTCAAGGTCAAGCAGTCATCTGCGTTTTCATTTCTTTCCAATGATTTACCTGAAGCGCTTTTGAAAGTGTTTCAAAATGGACTGGGAGTCCACTCTCCTGCTCATAAACCCTAACGAGCACCGCGATCTTAGCGCGTCATAGTCTTTTTAAGTAAAGGATTGCGTACAAAGGTAGGG
>Ga0187861_10001354_pt1 | contig 25489 bp, 13 predicted proteins | sample June2016WEW_10_1_3_FD_132986 | JGI IMG/M metagenome (GOLD analysis project Ga0187861, IMG submission 132986) | Peatland microbial communities from SPRUCE experiment site at the Marcell Experimental Forest, Minnesota, USA - June2016WEW_10_100 | ecosystem: Environmental > Terrestrial > Soil >...
TTCAAGGTAAAGCCTGAAGAGACGGTGGGGCAGCTTATTTACGACTTGGGCAATAAACAGTGGGATATCCCCAAGTTACGGGAACTACTGGAAGACATCCTGCCCAAAAAAACGACCTTTGATGACTATGAGGTGGAACACAATTTTGCTACTATTGGCAGGCGCATAATGCTTTTGAATGCCCGGCAAATTCAAAGAGTGTTGGGCAAAGAACGGATTATACTATTGGCCATCGAGGACATCACCGAGCGCAGGGAGATAGAAGCCGGCCTAGAAAAAGCCCATGAAGAGTCAAAGGAGTTAGCCGTCGAGTTAAAACGCGCCGCTCAAGTAAAATCTGAATTTTTGGCCAACATGTCGCATGAGCTCAGGACCCCGCTTAACTCCATTAATGGTTTCTCTGAGGTATTACATGACGAGACTTTCGGACCGCTTAATGAGAAGCAGAAGAAATACGTTAATAATGTTTTAACCAGCGGAAAGCACCTTCTCTTACTGATAAATCAGATACTTGATATGGCAAAAGTTGAAGCCGGAAAAATGAAGCTGGCATTATCCAGCTTACCCATGAAAAGCCTATTAAATGATATTTCAATGTTGGTAGCGGATATGGTCAGTAAAAAGAAGATTGAAATGTTGCTTGAAATAGCCGAAGATCTGCCGAATATTGAGGCAGATGAGCTCAAGGTAAAAGAGATAATTTATAACCTGCTTTCAAACGCAGTTAAATTTACCCCCGAGAGTGGTAAAATTGGCATGTGGGCGAAGAAAGCCGATCCCGAGATAGAAGTAGTGGTCTGGGATACAGGGGTCGGCATCGCACCTGAAAACATGGAAAAAATATTTGAAGGTTTTTTCCGTGTCGACACTCCATATTCTCGGGTAACTGAGGGGACCGGACTCGGTTTGCCGCTCTCTAAAAAGCTGGTTGAGCTGCACGGTGGGAAGCTTTCTGTAGAATCAGAGGGGCTAAATAAAGGCACCTCGGTCCGGTTTACATTGCCTATTATATCCAGAAGGGTGGTGTGAGATGAGGAAGAAAGCATTAGTTGTCGATGATAATGGAAACAATCTGATGCTGGAAAAAGACCTTTTAGAGGTCGCTGGCTTTGAAGTATTTGAAGCTGAAAATGCTGCCGGAGGAATTGCCGTTGCCAGGAAAGAAAAACCGGATATTATAATTATGGATGTGCGGCTTCCCGATATGCGCGGTACTGAAGCCGCTAGGATATTGCGTCAAGACAAAGAGACAAGCGATATTCCCATTGTTTTTGTGACTGCCTCGGTTTTGGCAGAAGGCAGAGAAGAGATAAAAGATATAACTAACAGCGGATTTATTGGCAAGCCGATAAATACGCGCACATTTGCGAAAGAAATTAGTCAATTTATTAAGTGAGTTTTCTAATATATTGAAAAGTAAAATTTGAAAGAGATAGAGGATGAAAGACAAACCAGTAATCTTAATTGTTGATGACCAGCCCCAAAACATTGAACTTTTCGAAGCATATCTTGTTCCGCACGGTTATGAAATTGTCAAGGCGGCAAACGGTGAAGAAGCGCTGGGGAAACTTTCTGGTAAACAAATCGATCTGATTCTGCTGGACGTAATGATGCCCGGCATGGATGGTTTTGAAGTTACCCGCAGGGTCAGGCAAGATAATACACATCGACTGCTTCCGATAATTTTGATTACCATATTGCGGGAAACGGAAGATCGGGTCAAGGGAATTGAAGCCGGTTGTGATGAATTTATTTCATATCCTGTTGATAAGATGGAGCTTTTAGCCCGGGTCAGGTCCCTGCTAAAGGTCAAGGCCTACAACGACTTGATGAGTAATTACCGGAAAGAGTTGGAGTCCGAGGTAACCAGAAGTACCGAGGAATTAAAGCATGCCTTGGAGAACCTGCAACTGGACATTACCGAGCGCAAGCAGGCGGAGGAGGAGCTAAAGAAGTCAGAAGGTAAGTTCAGAACTATTTTCGACAACACTAGCGACGGGATGTTTCTTATTGATCTGAATGCTCGAAAGTTCTTTATATGTAATGCTATGTGTGTGAAAATGCTGGGTTATACCCAAGAGGAATTTTCGACTTTGGATATCACCGATATACATCCCAATGAGGACATGTCTTTTATAAACGAGCAGATTGGGAAGTTTAGCAGAGGAGAAGAGGGTCTTCGCAGTGACATTAGATTCAAACGAAAAGATAAAAGTATTTTTGCGGCAGATCTCCGCCCTGCCATTTTAACTATTACCGAGAAAAAATATTTACTCATTAACTTTACTGACATCACTGAACGCAAGCAGGCTGAGAAGCAGATCGCCCTTCTTGCTCATACACTGAAAAGTGTCGCAGAGTGTGTGAGTATCACGGACTTGAATGATATTGTCCTCTTTGTCAACATCGCATTTTTGAAAACGTATGGTTATAGTGAACACGAAATTCTGGGAAAAAACATCAATGTAGTGCGGTCACTAAACAATCCTCCTGAAGCTACTCGTGGTATTCTCGCAACGACATTGGCTGGAGGATGGAGTGGCGAACTGATGAATCGGACGAAGGATGGCCGCGACTTCCCGGTTTCGCTCTCGACATCCTTTGTTCGAGATGAGCAAGGACAAGATATCGCGCTCGTCGGTATTGCCACTGACATCACCGAGCGCAAGCGGGCTGAGGAAACACTGTCCAAGAGTGAAGAAAAATACCGCGTCATTTTCGAGAACGTGCAAGATGTGTACTATGAGGTATCGATTGACGGAACGATCCTCGAAATCAGTCATTCCATCGAGATCATGTCGAAAGGACAATATCATCGCGATGATCTCATCGGGAAGTCAATGTACGATTTCTATTCTATTACAGGCGGTCGACAAGCTCTCCTCGAATTATTGCAGGAACAAAGCATTGTTACAGATTATGAGGTCATTCTTAAGAATCGCGATGGTTCACAAGTGCCGTGTTCCATTTCTGCAAAAATACAATTCGATGCCCACAGTGCGCCGTTGAAGATTATCGGCAGTATGCGCGACATTACTTTTCGCAAGCGGGCGGAAGAAGCGTTACAGGAAAGTGAGGTACGTTTTCGTTCACTTTATGAAAATGCTACAATCGGTCTGTACAGAACAACTCCCAATGGAAAAATACTGTTGGCAAATCCAGCATTAGTAAAAATGCTCGGCTATATATCTTTTGAAAAACTTGCTGAAAGAAACCTTGAAAAAGATGGTTTCGAATCATTCTCTCAACGCAAAGAATTTCTTGAAAAGATCGAAAAAGATGGTGAGGTAAATGGTTATGAGTCAAAATGGACTTGTCAAGATGGCACTGCCATCTTCGTGCTGGAAAGCGCTCGAGCAATTCGCGATTCTAAAGGTAAAACTCTCTACTACGATGGAACTGTGGAAGACATCACAAAGCGTAAACTGTTAGAAGAACAGATGCGTCAAATGCAGAAGTTAGAGGGATTAGGAACGCTTGCCGGAGGGATCGCGCATGATTTTAACAATATTCTTGGAATTATATTGGGATACAGCACAAGCATCAAGAGATTTAAGGACGATCCAAAGAAATTGGATAGTGCTATTAAAACTATCACGAAAGCCGTGGATCGTGGCAAAACACTTGTTCAATCGATCTTGACATTTGCAAGAAAAACGGAAATAGCATTTGGAGCGGTGAATGTAAATGACGTTGTTATGGAAATTATGACAATGATACTTGAAACATTCCCCAAAACTCTTACCTATTCTCAGAATTTCGATAAAGCAGTTCCTTACATAAATGCCGATCGCTCGCAGTTACATCAAGCACTTCTTAACCTTTGTGTGAACGCACGCGATGCAATGCCGCAGGGCGGCGTTCTTACCATCAATACGCGGATGGTATCTGTCGCAAGTCTGCGCAATCAGAATCCAGATGCTACTGCGAGCAGTTATGTCTGCATTGAAGTTAGTGATACAGGTGAAGGAATGAGCGAAGAGATTCGAAAGCGTATTTTTGAACCATTTTTCACAACAAAGGAAATAGGAAAAGGAACCGGATTGGGATTGTCAGTAGTGTTTGGAGTGGTACAATCTCATAAAGGGTTTATTGATGTGGACAGTGAACTTGGAAAAGGAGCAACCTTCCGCTTGTATCTGCCTGTGTCACAAGTGGCAAAGCCGATCGTTGAAGAAGCAGAGGAAACATTAGAAGAAATTCCAGGTGGAACAGAGACATTGTTGGTTGTCGAGGATGAAGAGATGCTTTTAATGCCTCTTCAGATCGTACTTGTCGAAAAGGGATACAAAATTCTTTCAGCTCAAGATGGATTTACGGCTTTGAAAATCTATAAAGAGAAGAAGAACGAGATTGCTCTTGTACTTACCGATCTTGGATTGCCGAATATATCCGGATTTGAGGTGTGCCACAAGATTAAAAAAATCAATCCGAATCAGCATATTATTTTGGCGTCAGGGTATATTGATCCAAATATGAAATCGGAATTGCTGAAAGTGAGTATACAACATTTTCTCTACAAACCGTACGATTTCAAAATAGTTCTGAAAATGGTAAGAGAAGTGCTGGATGAAAAATGAAAGATGCAATATTTGGAGAGGCTGGAAGCCTGATAATGGAACACGCATAGCGTGTTTCTATTTTATCAATTTCCGAAGTAGCATTGAAATAAAGGAATTTTATTTCCTTTAAAGGCAATCAGTAAATTACAAATCCAAAATAGCCCACTACCTGTCTACGGTTGGATTTCATTACTCTCCAATCTTTTGTATTTTACTTCTACAATTGTATTTCAGAGGTTAAAAATAAAATAAATTGGGAATTATCTGTAAAAAGCCAAAGGATAATTTACCGATATCAGAAAGAAAACAACGCCCCTGTAGCTCAGATGGATAGAGCAACGGTTTCCTAAACCGTTGGTCGGAGGTTCGACTCTTCTCGGGGGTACTAAAATCCTTCCTTTCGTTCGATTTTCAACACTCGAACACCCACACTTTTTTTCTTAGAATGCCTAATAGTGCCAAGTTTAGTGCCTAGTGATTTTTGATACTCACTTCACGAAAGTGAGTGACTGATGTTCTTTTCTAAAGTTGGTAACGTCTATTTATCTCTTCTTCTCGGATGAATCTGGAGCAAGACACAAGGTTTCAACCAAGCGCCGGAAAAAATCTGATGCATTTGCATTCCTTCAACAATTCAAGCGAAATTAATTCGAGAAACGTAAGAAGTTAAAAACGATTTCTTTCTCTGATTTCATAGAGCAGTTCAAGGTATATTCTTCAGGTGCCCATTCGTTAAAAACACAAAAGACAAATCTTTCTGCATTCAAAGAGTTTGAAAGAATTGAGGGGAATAAGCCCCTGCATTCTATTGGCATTCGAAAAAGCAGTACAGTGGAACTAAATTGAAGAAAATCCTTTCCGGAAAGTATCTAAGCCAAAGGGAAGGGAGATCATTCCGGCATTCTTTATTGAATCAGATTCCCGGCTTTTACTTTCGGTCATTGAAGATAGGGACTTCAAGGAATTATGCATCACTGCACTTCTTTCCGGCCTCAGATTAGGTGAATTGCTTGCCCTTCACTGGAATGATATTGATTTCACATCTAAGGTAATTCTGGTGAAGAATCGCGAAACATTTACTACAAAGACACGAAAAAAACCGGATCGTTCCGATGAGTGAGGAGTTATTTCGGCTACTGAAAGAGAGGAAGGAGAGAGTCCGATTTGAATGTGAAATTATGTTCCATAATATATATGGAGGGAAGCTTCGGGAAACTACTACCTCGCACTATTTCAAACGGCATGTATTGAAAGCCAGAATCAATAAAAAACTACTGTTCCCTTTTTAACGATTCAATACCCTGGATGATTCTCGTATTATAAATTCCGTATCAAGAATGACCTTTTCATTAGGTAACAGTGTCGAAGACTCTATATTCCTCATTAAAATCTCTGCAGCTCGATAACCGATCTCATGCTGAGGAGCCCGAATGGTGGTCAGCGGGATGGGATAAATCTTGGCATAATAAATATCATCATTGCCGATGATAGAAATTTCTTCCGGCACCTTGATGTTCAATTCCTTCAAACCAGTCATGACTGCAAGTGCTTGCTGGTCATTAAAGCAAACGATCGCTGTCGGGAAGTTTTCACGATTTCTGTTCTTAAAGTACTCGATCGTTTTCGAATAACTTTCTTCATAAAGCGATCCAACTGAGACAATCATGTCTTCACTGAACACTAGAGTGCTTTCACTGAATGCATGGCGAAATCCTTCAATGCGCTCTTGTGTATGCGAGGACTTTGGAGGGCCGGCAAAGTGCACGATTTTTTTATGGCCGCTTTCAATGAGATACATGACCGCTTTTTTTATAGCTCTACGATTATCGATCGTTACTACATTGGCTTGTATGCCCTTAACATCTTCCAGTAGGACAAAAGGATAGTTGATCATCTTCAGTTTGAACAAGTGTTCAATTTCCGCTGTTCCTTCAACAATAGGAGCAATAATAGCTCCTTTGATATCTTTTGCCGAGAAAAGATGTGAAAATCTTTTCTCTGATGTGTGATCATTTTCAGAACTCGTCACAATGACTGAATACCCTTTCGTTTTGGCAAAATCATGTATTCCGGTCGCGATGGATGTATAGAAGGGATAGTTGAGATCTTTAATAATAATACCGATGCATTTATCCTGATTTTCATTTTTAAGATTCCTTGCAACACCCTTCGGACGAAAGTTTAGTTCTTTCATCAATTCCAAAATATGATCACGTGTGACTGGCCTGACCGTATTCTTTGCATTGATGACTGCAGAAACAGTTCCTTTGGAAACGTTTGCTTTCTTAGCAACATCGTCAATAGTAATTTTTTTCATAAGACCTTTCTTAGAAATTGAATCGGTAAAATATTAGTAATAAATGATTAAAAATGAAAGTATTTAGTAAAATCAATTGAACATAATAAATTCAGAAATAGATTTTTCACTCAAGGAACATCGAGAATTGATGCTATTTAGTGAGATATTTTTAATGTTTTTGGTTAAAGTTTATTTTGCTTGCTTTTTTTATATAACATAGCTAATATTGAAACGGTTCAATTGTTTTATAATTAGCTCTATAGTTTTGACATTCTATAGCAATTTTTTATCGAAGTTAAGGATTCGAAATGCCCTCCATAAAAAATTATATTGACCCTATCTTAAAGAATAAATTTTATCCAAAGAATTCGCTGTATTTCATATATCTCCTAAGTTTTCTTGGGCTATTTATCGCTGGGAAAATGCAAGCTCAAGAGCAAACAACATATATTAAGTTTGAGAAACAAAACGATAATTTTTCCTTGTCTTCTGCTGAAAGTGTTGCGCCTATTATAATTAGTTTAAAAGATTTTCCAGGGGTCGGTCGGGCTGCAAGGCATTTGCAAAGTGATATCAATCAGGTTACATCAAAGAAACCGGCGTTAAGTCTCGACTCCGTACCACGAGTAAAGGAGGTAGTATTAATAGGCACATTAGGTAAAAACGAGATTATCGATAGATTGATAAGAGAAAAGAAACTAAATGTTTGTGATATAGCGGGAAAATGGGAAACCTCTCTTATTCAAGTTGTGGAAAATCCATTCCCATATGTTAATCGGGCACTTGTCATTGCCGGTAGTGATAAACGGGGAACAATTTATGGAATATATGATCTTTCGAAAAAGATCGGTGTCTCACCTTGGTATTGGTGGGCAGATGTACCGGTTCAAAAGCATAATGAAATTTATGTTTTGCCGGGAAAATATATTCAAGAAGAACCCAAGGTGAAATATCGCGGTATTTTTATCAATGATGAAGCGCCGGCGTTATCAGGTTGGGCATTTGAGAAATTCGGAGGATTCAACAGCAAATTTTATGAAAAGGTGTACGAACTCATCCTTCGGTTGCGGGGTAATTATCTCTGGCCGGCTATGTGGGGCAAATCGCTATTTGCTGATGATACGTTAAGCCATGCTCTAGCGGATGAATGTGGTGTGGTGATTGGGACGTCCCATCATGAACCGATGATGCGATCCCATGTGGAATGGGGTAAAGGACCTGGAACATGGGATTATCAAAAGAACGAAGATACCCTAAAAGAGTTTTGGCGCAAAGGCATCCAACGAATGGGTACAAAGGAAAGCATTATCACCATTGGTATGCGCGGTGATGGCGATGAACCGATGAGCGAAGGTGCGAATATTTCCTTGCTCGAGAAGATCGTCCAAGATCAACGCCGAATTATCGGAGAAGTAACTGGAAAAGACGTCACGTCCATTCCACAACTATGGGCACTATATAAGGAGGTTCAGGAATATTATGACAAAGGCATGCGCGTTCCGGACGATGTGACGCTTTTACTTTGCGATGATAATTGGGGGAATATTCGAAAACTTCCAAAGCTCGGTGAGAAGCCAAGGAAAGGCGGATACGGTATTTACTACCATTATGATTATGTTGGAGATCCAAGAAATTATAAATGGCTGAACACGAATCAAATTTCGCGTGTGTGGGAGCAGATGCATCTGGCATACGTGTATGGCGCACGGCAGATCTGGATAGTAAACGTTGGTGATATCAAGCCCATGGAATTCCCAATTGAATTTTTCTTGGATTATGCCTGGAACCCTGAGGCAATCAATGCAATTGATCTTCCTGAGTATACGCACCGATGGGCGGTCGAACAGTTTGGAGAACGACATGCCGAGGACATTGTTGAGATCCTGACATCGTATACAAAATTCAATTCACGTCGTAAACCAGAACTTCTTGCTCCATCTACATATAGTTTGGTTAATTATCGTGAAGCAGAAACTATTGTAGCGGAATATAACGCTCTAGCACAAAAGGCTCAATCAATTTATGAGGCTCTTCCACAAGAATCCAAAGACGCATATTACCAACTTGTTCTGCACCCAGTAATTGCTTGTGCTAATTTGAATGATCTTTATGTAACGGTTGGTGAAAACCAATTGTATGCACAACAAGGTCGTACAATGACCAACGATCTTGCAGATAAAGCGAAGCAGTTATTCTATAAAGATTCCGTTATCTCCTATTCATATAATAGAGTAATAGCGGGGGGCAAGTGGAATCATATGATGGATCAGACCCATATTGGATATACCTATTGGCAGCAGCCCGAATATAATTCTATGCCAGCAGTGAAAAGGATTGAGGTTGCTTCTGATTCTGTAGTGGGAGTTGCAATTGAGGGGTCTGAAAGCTGGTGGCCGAATGAAAAACGGAAAGCTGAATTGCCGGAATTTGATAGGTATAATCAACAATCGTATTATATAGAAATCTACAACCGTGGACACGCTCCCTTTAAGTACAAAGCCCGTCCTTCAAAAAGTTGGCTTAAACTAAGTTCAACTAAAGGGATGATAAAGACGCAAGAACGGATTGTTGTTAGCATTGATTGGAAGAAGGCTCCGACAGGAAAATATCATATTCCCATAAATATTACTGGTCCTAATAAAATACATGTTCGGGTAAATGCTATTATCAACAATCCCCTCTCCCCAAAATCTGCAGAGCTCAACGGCTTTATTGAAAGTAACGGTTATATTTCGATAGAAGCTGAGGATTATTCTAAAGCTGTCGGATCGAAGCAAGTTCAATGGCTGCGAATTCCGGATCTCGGTCGTACGAAATCAGCGTTAACAGCTGTTCCGGTAACTGATTCTGTCACTTCTCCTTCAGGATCGACGCCTCATTTGGAATATCGAACGCACTTTTTTACTTCCGGTATGATAAAAGTAAAGGCGTACTTATCACCGACATTGAATTTCCATAATACACAAGGTCTGCGGTATGCTGTTTCGTTCGATGATGAACCACCGCAAATAATCAATATGCATACCCGGAATGGAAACCAGGTATGGGAAGAATGGGTGGCAAGCAATATCAATATTTGCGAATCAGACCATACAATAAAAAAGCCGGGAGTTCATACGTTGAAGTACTGGCTGGTGGATGCAGGCGTAGTGGTTCAGAAATTTGTTATTGAAACTGGAAAAGTGAAACCAAGTTATCTTGGTCCGCCGGAAAGCTTCTATGCTTTCAAGAGAATGGAAAAAGGTAAGTAAAAATGAAAAGGATAACTGGCCCGGGCGATTTGGAGTCTATTAACAGCCTCCTGTTTAATTTTCGCTCAAGGCAAACCCAAATATACAAATCCGATTCTGGATGGATTTTATCCGTTTGCGGATCCAAAAGTGCATAAGTTCGCTAAAATTAAATGAGATAAGGAACGATATGCAACACCAATATAAAAATAGCTTTAGCTGGAAAGCACGTTGGGGAATGTTTGTAATAGTCTTTGTGATAACATTATTTCAACAAATATTTGCTCAGCCATTGGTAACTGGTCGCACAAAGTTTCTAGGGTGTGCTACAAGCAGTGCTATTTGGTTGGGTCCTGATTCGTGCTGGAATCAAATAACACCGAATAATGATGGCAAGTGGGGATCACTAACCTTTATGCGCGGAGTTTATGATTGGAGATCTCTTGATACGATCTATAATTATGCGATTCAACAAGGATTACAATATAAACATCATAATCTTGTTTGGGGTAATCAACAACCAAATTGGATTTCAACACTTGATTCTGCCGACCAAAGAATGGAAGTGGAAAAATGGATTCGGCTCGTTGGACAGCGGTATCCAAAGATGACATTCGTTGATGTTGTTAATGAACCTTTGCTTAATCTAAAATACCATAATGCGCCCCCATATAAGAATGCACTTGGTGGAGATGGAGCAACAGGATGGGATTGGGTCATCACAGCATTTACGTGGGCAAGACAATATTGCTCTATAGGTGTAAAACTACTCTTGAACGAATTTAACGTTTTGCATGATGCCAATGCTACAAACAGGTACATTCAGCTTATTGATACATTGAAGAATAGAGGGTTAATCGATGGCATCGGAGTGCAGGGACATTATTTTGAACTTCGGAGTCAAGTCTCCACTGGCGGATATGTTTATGATATAGATACGTTAAAAGCCAATCTTGACCGATTAACAGCCACTGGATTACCGATTTATATTTCGGAGTTTGATATAGAAGAGCCGGATGAAGCTACTCAGCTTGCGCAATACCAGATATATTTTCCTCTTTTTTGGAATCATCCTGGGGTAAAAGGGATAACATTGTGGGGTTATATCCAGAATGATGTATGGGATCAGCACCCCAACACTTATATATTTAATGCAGATGGGACTGCACGCTTGGCGGCAAAGTGGCTTCGTGAATATGTATCAAATAGTAATTATCGTTCCCATTAATCCGGAAATTGGAACGAAGTTGCTTCGTAGAAACGATTGGACGGATCAACATAGGTTGATTCGGCGCTGCATGCTCTAAATTTATAGTTGATGATCCAATTTGAAATATGGTCCATTTCGTTGAAAAGAATAAAAATATGAAAATAACATTCTTCCAATTCGCAACAAAATATATTCACGCAATCCAATAATTTGATATTCACTTACTAACCAACAACATCATGAAAAATACATCATTATTACGTTTCAGAGCCCACCAGACAGAGAAGGTTATAAAACCAGGAAATGGTTTTGAGCATATGAGGTGGCATAAACTATTTCGTATTGTCGCTATACTTTTATGTATAGTTCTTGGTTCACTAGCAGTGACAGCACAGCCCTCCGGTGGGCCCTATGGCCCGATTCGACAAACCTATGATCTGCCCAAAGGACCCGGTAAAATATTTTATGTATCACCTGATGGAAAGGCCGAAGACTCAGGCGAAATGTTTGCTCGCCCCACTGCTCTCGAAGCAGCTATTGAACGCGTAAAGACCGATGATGCTATCGTGATGCGTGGAGGTATCTATCGTACCGGTAACTTAATATTAAATCAGGGAATCATTTTACAACCTTATGCTGACGAACAACCTGTTTTAAAGGGAACTTTTATCGCAAGAGAATGGAAAAATTTGGGGAATGGATTATGGAAGACTTCATGGTCCCGTTTATTTCCTGCCAAGCCTGATAACTGGTGGTCACGTGATAAGTTTGGGAAGGAGACACCACTGTGCCGTTTTAATAATGATATGGTGTTTGTGAATGGCAAGTTCCTGCAAGCAGTCAGTGAGGAAGGAGAAGTTGATGAGAATTCATATTATATCGATTATGATGGCGGACAGGTTTACATTGGTACTGATCCAACGAAGCGATTGGTGGAAATCACAGCTTTTAATATTGCGCTTGATAGAATAACCGGGGAATGCCATAGCAAAACTTCGGACCGCAAGGGACCTATAATTAGGGGAATTACATTCACCCAATATGCATATCGTGCAATCGAAATAGAAGGAACGGACCCGGTTGCTTTATCTGATGAATCCAAACATGGAAAGGACGTAATTGGTACGACTCTAGAGGACTGTACATTTTCTTTCTGTTCTCGTGTTGCCGCTTATCTCAGAGGAGATAAATTGACACTCCGGCATTGCAAGGTTAGCGAAACCAGTACGGAAGGTATCTACATTATAGGTTCGTCTGACGTTCTATTGGAAAAAAATATTTTTACTCATAACAATATCGAAAAAATTGTCGGATATTATCCTGCTGCAGTTAAAATTTTTAATCAAAGTTATCGTGTCACCTGCCGGGACAATCTGATTATAGATCTTCCGAATTCAAACGGTATTTGGTACGACGTAGGCAATGTAGATGGCCACTTTCTTAACAATTGGGTGGAGGGTGTAGGTAGTGTTAAAAGAGAATTTTTAAATAAAAAGCCCTACCCAAGTGAAAATGGATTCTTTTTTGAAATATCAAAAGGAGCTGTATGCGCTGGAAATATATTTGTCAATTGTGACCAAGGAATATTTATCCTCAATAGTTCGAATGTTCAAGTATACCAGAACACATTTATAAATAGCACTGTTTGCATTGGGCGCAATGAAAGAAGTCCGGTCAATGATGGAACATTTGGCTGGCATTCCGGCACAGGTCCTGATGTTAGCAAGCGGTGCGGTCATGTCTTTGTGAATAATCTGCTCACAGCAGACAAAAATTATCATAGACCACTTCTATTGCTTTGGCAACCGGATTCAATGAATCAATTATTTGATGGGACTCAATTGAAACAGTTCAATTATAACATGTTTGTGCGGAACTCAAACAAAAATTCTAATCCATTGATTTTATGGACTCCCGCGATAAACAGTGATAGTCAAATATCATTTGAGTCGCTGGAAGAGTTACAGAAAATGTATCCGGAATTCTCCACCCACAATCAGTATTTTGCAGATGATGTTCCTTTGTTTAAAAGTCGTGAACTGCGAAATTACCAATTGTTACAAACATTTCCGGGATATAAAATAGCTTCCCTATTACCAGCTGAAATCAGTAAACTTCTTGGCTTTCTAAAAAAGGATATCAGGTATATCGGAGCTTACCCACCACTTCCCTGAATTTTACATCGTTATTTACGTGGAACGGATAAGCTGTGTCATTTTTTATATATCAAATCCTATTAGTTGGTTACAATAGACCGAAAGTATTGGCTACCTGTGTACCATCGATGGGCAATAGTGTGATACGTTTCAGAGCTTACCGGAAAGAAAAATGTGTGAAACTAAAAGATGGTTTTCATGAATTATATTGAACAGGTGTTATAATATCAACGGAGCACATTATTGTAATATTCAAGATGGTTTATTCTCCGATAAAAAAAACAATCTATCTAAAATAATTTTTTCAACTCGCTTAGTACACACTAATAAATCGAAAGACTTTCTTAGTTTGCAATCTGTGCTCTTTCAGCTATTTTGCGAATTTTTTATGAAACTCATTTTTAACTTGCCTTTTAGATATAACATTGTAATATTGAAACGGTTTAATTGTTCTTTAACCGTTTAGGATTTATTTAATAATATATCTCTTTCTTCAAGAGGCTACAGAGATGCTAAAATGGAAAAGAAAACATTCAAAGTTGCAATTTATTTTTAATCCCTGCTTCAAGAAATATAATTATAGAAAAATTGCTGATAGTGGTTCGACTACGTCCGATGATGAGATGGATTATTGGAATTCTGAACTTCCTGCGGAGGATCAAGTTCTACTCGCGGAACAGTAAAATCTACATTCCTCTAGTGCAGCCGAAACGAAGCGTAAAATGACTGTTCTTTTGCACTATTATTTATATTTAAACAACAAGCGTACTTTATAGAAGGATAAAACAAGTGATTAATAAAACATCGTTTGGTAAACTCCCGGATGGTAAAGAAGTACATCAATATACTCTAACCAACACTTCAGGCAGTAAAGTAACAATCATAAGCTATGGGGCGATAGTAACATCAATCATTGTTCCGGATCGAAACGGTAAATTTGAAGACGTCGTTCTAGGATATGACACACTGCAAAGTTACATTGATGATAAAACGTTTTTAGGGTCAATTGTTGGGCGATATGGAAACCGTATCGGCAAAGGCCGATTCCAGTTAGAAGGCAAAACCTATCAACTTGCGACAAACAACGGAGAGAATCACCTCCATGGCGGAATAATCGGATTCAATAAAAAACTTTGGGATGCAGAAGCTATCGATGGAAACGAACCAGCTCTTAAATTGATACTCGTCAGCCCCGACGGTGAAGAAGGTTATCCGGGAAAAGTTACTCTTGTCGTTACATACACACTGACCAATAAAAACGAACTTCGTGTCGACTACAAAGGGACAACAGATAAAACGACCATTCTCAATCCAACACAGCATTCGTATTTCAATTTATCGGGTAACCTCTCTCAAACAATCCTAGATCATCAACTCAGCATAGAAGCCAACTCTTTTACGCTTGTAGACAAGGGGCAAATTCCAACTGGCAAGTTTGCGGATGTTGCAAATACACCGCTGGATTTCCGGACTATGAAAACAATCGGCGCACGTGTCGATGAAAAATATGAACAACTCCTCATCGGAGGAGGTTATGACAACAACTGGGTTTTAAAAAATTATAATGGCAAAGTCCGCAAAGTTGCAGTAGTTCAAGAACCTAAGAGTGGACGAACTATGATAGTATATACCGATCAACCGGGAATTCAATTCTATTCCGGTAATTCTTTAAGTGAAACTAAGGGAAAAAACGGCGTCGTATATAAACACAGAACAGGACTCTGTCTGGAAGCTCAGGGTTATCCTGATTCGCCGAACAAACCGGAGTTCCCTTCCGTTGTTTTAAAACCAGGCGATGTTTATAAGCAAACGACTATTTACAAATTTTTCACTAAGTAATAATTGTTCTAGAAAATGTTTTATTAATTCATTTAAAACTTAAAAAGGACACCATCAGATGTATACACTGGGATTCGATATAGGTAGTTCATCAGTCAAAGTCTCAATTCTTAACGTTGAATCAGGCAAACTCGAAGCAAGCGCATTTTCTCCCAAAGCTGAAATGCCGATTACCGCCATTAAGCCGGGCTGGGCAGAACAAGATCCGAATATGTGGTGGGAGAACTTAAAAATTGCAACCGCAGAAGTTCTTTCAACATCGCGTATCAAGAGTGATCAAATAATTGCCATTGGCATCTCTTATCAAATGCATGGCCTTGTCGTTGTTGATAAGAACAAACAAGTACTGCGCCCTTCCATAATTTGGTGCGACAGCAGGGCTGTGGAAATTGGACGTGATGCATTCACAGCTATAGGCGCCGAGAAGTGTCTGGGTTCTCTTATGAACTCTCCGGGTAACTTCACTGCATCCAAACTTCGTTGGGTGAAAATGAATGAACCAAAAGTTTTCGAAAAAATTGATAAATTTATGCTACCAGGAGATTACATTGCGATGCGGCTTACCGGGGATATCGTTACGACACCTTCTGGTTTGTCTGAAGGAATTTTATGGGACTTTAAATCGAACTCGCCTGCTGCATTCCTTCTCGAACATTACGGGATTCACCGGGAGTTAATACCTCAGATCGTTCCGACTTTCGGTGAACAAGGCCACCTGAGCCAGAGTGCAGCTCAAGAACTTGGATTGGCAAAAGGAACTCCGGTTTCATATCGTGCTGGCGATCAGCCGAATAATGCACTCTCGTTAAATGTAATGGAGCCGGGAGAAATTGCAGCGACAGCAGGAACATCTGGTGTTGTGTACGGCGTAAGTGATACACTCAAATACGATTCGGTATCCCGTGTAAATTCTTTTGCTCACGTCAATCACAAAGCTGATGCACGTCGTATCGGAGTACTCCTCTGTATCAACGGAACCGGTATATCAAACAGTTGGATGCGGCGTGTCACCGGTCAGCAATCTGTCGGATACGCTCTGATAGATCAGCTTGCATTAAGTACACCTCTTGGAGCCGATGGTCTCATCTGCATACCGTTCGGTAACGGGGCTGAAAGAATGCTTGAGAATCGAGATACAGGTGCTCAACTGCTGAACTTGCAATACAACATACATACTCAGTCGCATCTCATGCGAGCAGTTCATGAAGGAATTGCATTTGCATTCAATTACGGCATCAATATTATGCACGAAATGGACATGAAGCCTAAAGTTATGCGTGCCGGACAAGCAAATCTATTCCTCGGACCAATCTTCCGTGAGACACTTGCACAAGTTGCTGGTGTCACCATTGAGCTCTACAATACGGACGGCTCGCAGGGTGCAGCACGTGGCGCGGGATTAGGCGTGAAATATTACAAATCACGTGAAGAGATGTTCAAAGGTCTTGAGCGGTTAGAAGTGATTGAGCCGAAAACTGCGAATGCAGCTAAGTACACCGAATTGTACGAAAAATGGGCTTCCACACTTAACCGAATATTACAAACAAAAAGCTAAGCACTCTACGAAATTTCGATTTGCAGTTGTAAGATTTTCAGGATACCGTCGCCTCTTCAGGTAAGTGTATTGCAGGTGGGGGTTACATCTTTATTATTCATTCTGAAACGATGTGCAGTGCCATAGAGATAAAATTTTAAAATTTTTTCTTGACACATATTATAAATAATTGTATTATAAAAACGGTTCAATAATGTTTGAACTGATAAAATATGAGATTGCGATTTTCAAACTTAACCACATAATAAAGTGAAGGAACAAATATAATGAACAAATATTTCCTAAAAGTTGAGAAGCCGATACCTTATGAAGGTAAGGATTCAAAGAATCCACTGGCTTTTAAGTATTACAACAAGAATCAAAAAGTTGGCAACAAGACGATGGCGGAACATCTTCGTTTTTCAGTTGCATTCTGGCACACTATGATGGGCAACGGGACTGATATGTTCGGAGGCCCAAGTTTTGAAAGAGAATGGCGAAAATCTTCAGATCCAATACAACGTGCTAAAGATACGTTAGAGGCAAATTTCGAGTTCTTACAAAAATGCGGTATAGACTATTATTGTTTCCATGATCGAGATATCGCACCTGAAGGCGAAACTTTTGCTCAGACGTGTAAGAATTTGGAAGCCATGGTTGAAGTGGCAAAGAAACTTCAAAAAGAAACCGGCGTGAAATTGTTATGGGGTACTGCAAACTTATTCAGCAATGCAATTTATTCACAAGGCGCAGGATCAAGTCCGAATGCACACGTGATGGCCACTGCAATAGCACAGGTGAAAAATGCAATCGATGCAACAAAAGAACTTGGCGGCGAAAATTATGTGTTCTGGGGCGGACGCGAAGGGTACGAAACATTATTTAATACAGACTTGAAAAAAGAAATGGAGAAGATGGCTCGGTTCTTTCATATGGCGGTGGATTATAAAAAGAAGCTCGGTTTTAAATGCCAGTTTCTTATTGAGCCCAAACCGTGCGAACCGACAAAGCATCAATATGATTCAGATGCAGCAACGACATTAAACTTCTTGAGAGAATTTGATTTATTTGATGATTTCAAATTGAATATCGAAGCGAATCATGCTACTCTAGCTGGCAATACGTTTGAACATGAACTAGCCGTCGCTTCAGCCGCAGGGAAGTTGGGAAGTGTCGATGCCAATCGTGGTGATATGTTGCTGGGTTGGGATACGGATCAGTTCCCGACCGATATTTACAGTACGACGATGGCAATGTTAGTTATTCTAAATCAGAATGGACTCGGTACCGGCGGATTGAATTTCGATGCAAAAGTACGCCGCAGTTCTAATGACCCGACAGATCTTTTCTATGCGCATATAGGTGGAATGGATGCCTTTGCAAAAGGTCTCTTAGTCGCTCATCAAATGATTCAGGATAAAGTATTGAGCAAATTCATTGAAGAAAGATATAGCAGTCATAATTTAGGGATAGGGCAACAGATTATGTCTGGTAAGGTTAGTATGGAAGATGTAGATAAATGGGTTCGGAACGAAAAGAATCCAGTTCTACAAAGCGGCCGGCAGGAGATGCTCGAGAATATTATTAATTCATATATGTTCTAGGTGGTGAGTGAGCGAAATCCGAAAAGGCTTGAAAGATATTTTTGAGGGCGACTTCTATATTGGTGTCGCCCTCAGCCTGAATCAGATTTCTGGTAAAGAACCCAACTCTATCGCCCTCGTGGAAAAACACTTTAACAGTATCACACCGGAAAATATTTTAAAGTGGAAAGAGATTCATCCGGCACTGAATAGATATAATTTTAAAGCAGTGGATCGTTTTGTAGCTTTTGGTGAAAAGCACAAAATGCAAATAATCGGTCATACTCTTGTCTGGTTTCGTCAGACGCCTGACTGGGTGTTCAAAGACGAGTCAGGCAAGAACTTAAGTCGCGAGGCGCTGCTTGAAAGGATGAAGGATCATATCTTCACTGTGATGAGTCGCTACAAAGGCCGAATCCACGGCTGGGATGTTGTTAATGAAGCTATTGTCCCAAATGGTCAGTTTAGAAAATGCAAATGGCTCGAAATTGTCGGCGAAGATTATGTACTCAAGGCTTTTGAATATGCCCGTCAAGCCGATCCCGATGCCGAGCTCTATTATAATGATTATAATTATCATAGAGATCATCAATGCGTAGGTATAGTGAAGTTAATTCAAAACTTGCAATCTAAAGGCATTCGTATTGACGGAATTGGTATACAGGGCCACTGGGGTCTTGATTATCCAAGTCACGAAGAAATTGAAAATGTCATTTGGGCTCTTTCCAAACTAAGTGTTAAACTCATGATTACGGAATTAGACATAACCGTTCTTCCTTTTGCTGAAGAGTATTTGGATGTTCCGATTTCATCTTTGAGTTCCGAAATACAGAAGAAAATAAATCCTTATGTGAGCGGCTTGCCGGACTCTGTTCTAAAAGACCAGGCAAATCGATATGCTGAATTCTTTTCGATTTTTCTTAAACATAGCGATAAGATCAAGCGAGTAACTTTTTGGGGAATTCATGATACGCAATCATGGCGTCATAATTGGCCTGTCATCGGACGAACTGACTATCCCTTGTTATTCAACTGTCACTATGAACCAAAGCCCGCTCTTGATGCCATTGCTAATATAAGCATGGCTTAAAGAAAAAATATAAAAGTATCAAGAATAAAACATTGTTAGATAACAGATAGACAACTTTTGGATAGTAGTATTATTACACATCGGTCTGCGAATTTTTATACAGAATTGTTTCATTAAGGAGTTTTGAATGGCAGATAAAAAAAATATAGAAATCGTAGCTGCGGGGCATACTTGCCTTGACTTAATACCTGCTTTTACAATTGATGGCAAGGTAAACAAGCTTACAGATATCCTTGTGCCCGGCAAGATGATTAATATGGGTGAATGCGTTGTTGTAGGTGGAGGTCCTGTTACAAACGCTGGCGTATCCATCCGAAGACTCGGAGTAAAAACTGAATTAATCGGCAAGATTGGTAATGATGATTTTGGGAAAGAAATCCTTAGTTGGTATGAAGAAAATGAGGGACATTTTCAAGGCATTAAAACGGTAGATGGCGAATCTACATCATATACAATTGCCATCTGCATACCAGGAATAGATAGGTTCTATCTGCATCATTGCGGTGCTAACGACACATTCGGTTATGACGATATGGATTTCGATCTTGTGAAGCGTTCGAAACTTATGCTTTTTGGATACCCGCCTTGGATGAGTAAAATTTATGAAAGCACGGGTAAAGAATTGACAAAAATTCTTAAGAAAACGAAAGAACTTGGAACGACAACTGCGCTTGACCTTTCACTTCCTGATGTAAATAGTCGTGCAGGTCAAGTGAATTGGAAAGCAATCCTGAACGATTGGGTACCCCTTTCAGATATTATGGTTCCGAGTGCTGAAGAAATATTCTATTTTCTTCATAAAGAAAAATTTCTTGAGAAAAAAGCGAAGCTCGGTCCTAAAGAGGCCGTACTTGATCATATGACCGTTAAAGAGATTTCGGATTTAGGAAAAGATCTCATTAAACTAGGCACAGCGATAGCGATGGTTAAATGTGGTCATAGAGGATTATATATTCGAACGGCTGGTAAAGACAGACTGTCAAGATTAGGTGCAGCAGGATGTCATAATCTTGATAACTGGGCAAACAGAGAACTTTGGTTCCCTGTTTATCAGGAAGAAAAATTTGTTGGAGCACTTGGCTCAGGCGATTCTGCGATTGCAGGATTCCTCTCTGCTTTTGTAAAAGGAAATACAATTGAAAGTTGTCTAAGATATGCGAATGCTGCGGGAAGTATGAACGTAACAGTTCCCGACGGACTTTCCTGGAATAAAGGATTCGACGATTTGACAAAGCGCATTAAAGCAGGATGGAAGACAAAAGACATAAAGATTGATGAATCAGGTTGGAAGAAAGAATATGAATTCTGGGTGGGGCCCGATAACCGCGGTAAATGGGAATCATAAACAAGAAAAAGCAGGAGATTAAAAATGGTAAAGAAAGACAATGCGAAAAGAGACGCATTCATAAGTAAGTTATTAGCAAAGATGAGTCTGGAAGAAAAAGTTGGCCAGCTCTTGACATTTACACGGCGTGGTGCGATGATAACCCCGAGCGGGATTGAACAGATCACAAGATTATTTTGCGGTGGTCTTTGCCTCGAACCATACGCGGTTGAGACCTGCAAAAATCTTTACTGGGGAAATTCACAGATCGATAAGAATTTTAAAAAGCCAGCCGATTATTTTACCATTGCGAATAATTATTTTGCTGGTAAATCCTTTGGCATCAGCATAACGCCGGAAGATTATACGAAGGATTTGAATAAGCTGCAGAAGCTTGCTATGGGCAAACGAGTTGGAATTCCACTTCATATGACAATCGACTTCGAAGGCGATTTCAAGAATGATTATATGTCGGGTGGTATCAGACAGTTCCCGTCTCCAATGGGTATGGCGGCAATTGGCGATACAAAGACGACTTATCAAATCGGTTTGACAATTGCGAAGCAATTAAGCAATATCGGTGTTACACAAATGTATTCGCCGGTTTGTGATGTAAATATCAACCCCAAAAATCCAGAAATAGGAATCAGATCTTTTAGTGACGATCCCGAGATTTGCGCAAAACACGTTGTTGCTATCATAAAGGGTTTCCAGGATGGCGGCATAGCGGCGACTGCTAAACACTTTCCAGGAAGAGGCGCTTCGGATACCGATGCTCATGATGTACTGGAAGTAATTAAAGCTGATAAACAAAGAATGCAGGAAGTTGAATTATATCCTTTCAAAGCCGCGATAGCAGCAGGGGTAAAAGCAATTATGACGGGGCATTCAATTTACCCCGCATATGATGATAAATATCCTACAACTTTGTCGGAAAAAATTATTAAAGGACTCTTAAGAGAAGAGCTTGGATTTGATGGAGTTATAGTTACCGACGCAATCGGTATGGCTGCAATTCTCAAACAATGGCCTCTTCCGAAAGCCTGCGCAATGGCAATAAAGGTTGGATGCGATACGATACTCTTGAAAGCCGATGATGAATCGAGATCACAATGTTTCTTTGGAGTAAAGCAAGCTGTCGAGAGCGGTGAAATTCCTGATGAGAGACTCGAAGAAGCTGTAACACATCTTTTAAGAATGAAATATGATCAAGGTTTGTTTGAAACAGCCGGAAAGAAAGATCCTAAAAAGGCCCAGACATATGCGTTGAGCCGGCTGGTTATTAATTTTTCAATGGAAGTTGCTAGAAAAGCATTGATCGTCATGCGCGACGATAAAAAAATGCTGCCTTTGAATCCCAAGGAGAAGATGCTGGTTATCGAGCAGCGCATCCCATATGAATTCTGCGGAAAAGATCCATATATGCATCAACATATGTTCTGCGAAGACATGGTGGAATATTCACACAATTTAATTCTGGCTGATACAGACTTTGCTGCGCAAGAAGATGAATTTGCAGAGTGCCTTGAACTTGCTAAACAGGTAGACACTGTTGTTATGACGAACTATTATGCCAGAATTGTAAAAACTGGTAATAACATGTTGCTTGTCAAGAAACTCAAAGAAATGGGTAAAAAAGTAGTTGTTGTAACAAATTACCCGTACGTAAATGGCACAACAAATGAAGCCGACGTTGCGGTCTGCAATTTCAGCGCAACACCCGATTCAATAAAGGCCGCAGTTGGAGTATTGTTTGGGAAAATCATGCCCTCGAATAAAACTAAGCTGCCCATAAACCTTGATGTTCAGGGAGACGCTCCTGCAATGAAGCCGGCACCGAAGAAAAAGCAGTCACTTGATTTGTCATATTGTTAGTGAGCATAGAAATAGAGATGTTTTATATTGAAAAATGATTTTATGGCAAAACCTATTAGCTTAAAGACAAAAGACATCTTTACAATTTCAGGTGCACAAATCTCTGATATATATGTAAAGAACAAAATGTCGGTTCATTTTCAGGGAATGTCAAAAACTCTTCAATTTCCTCATACGATTGCTCTTCAAGGTGCTCCTACTTGTTCGATAGGTATATCCCCTGAGGGTCTTTATAATAGATTGAATAACGCTGGTAGATTGATTTTAATGAATCAGAATGCAATTCAACTTGGTTCTGCACCGTTTGTCCGTGTAAATGATAAGACATTTATGCTTACAACGAAAAATCCTGGTGTAATTGAAGGTCCGGATGATGTCCCGGCATTGAAGAACTATTATCATCCGGCCGTTGAAGAAAAACAAGCATCAATTTCAATTGCGACTCCTTTAGCGGAGATGTCATATAACCTCGGTAAGGTAAATGTATTAAGAAGATTTATATCTCCGCTATTATCAGGGAATGTCCAGACGTTAATGCCTCTCGGTGTAGAAGAATATGAGGTTAAAAATAATTCGGCTAAAGAGCAGCAAATCACTTTAGTTATTCCCAGACCGTCCTTAGTAAATCTTCAAGAAAAAGAATTAAAACCTACGGATCAAGACACTGCTTATATATGTTCAGCTCCTATCAAAGGCCATGTCCATGAAGATTTCAGCTCTTCTTCCATCAGAGGTATAGTCATGGGAAGTACTGAATGTGCAGACAGGATGGTCATTGCTGTTCCGAAGATAGATGGTGTAACAATAGATACGCATCCTTCTTTCTGCTTAAATAGGCTTAAACAAGATCTGTTGTTAAATAATGACGGAAGTTTTTATGAGAAGAGAAAGCCTATATTAAATCAAGATTATGGGGCGGCGATAAGTCTTACTTTTGCATTAAAACCGAAAGCAATTATTAAAATACCATTCACTGTCGTATTAGATTTTCCACAGCAACGGTACATCGATGGAAAAACCTTTGATCGTAAATATATCAAAAACTTTAAGGATAATAAAACCAGAGTTGTGGATATGGCAAAAGTTGCCTTGGATAATTATTCTAATTGGCTGGATCATACGAAAGCAATACAGAACAAAATATTTGAATACATACTGAAAAGCCCTTCCTATAAAAGTGATAAGAATGGTGCTCTAAGATTAACAAGATTGATTCTAAATGAATTTAGTTTCCCGTTATCAAATGCAGCAGTTTGGGTTGAAGATGAAGATGGAAACGATAGAGCAAGATTTCTGGAATGCTTTGATTATGCTTATATTGATCCGTCTGATGTCGATTGGTATTCAATGGTTCTGATGGTGCTTTTCCCGAATATAGAGAAAGAAATTTGCCAACGGTTTATCGATTCAATTCTTGCAGAAGATCTCACACCTCGCTATTATCATTATCACTCATCATTCGTCGAAGCCAGAAAACATTTTCTAGAAAACCCCGAACAATATGAAGGCAAATCTTTGGTTCAAATTAGGGATGCTTTCAAGATTAAAGGAAGTGTAGCGCATGATTTATGTGCTATGCCTAAAGGGCATGCTTTGCGTAATGTCAGTGATTATGCCTGGTACAATAATAACTATTGGGTTGACCTTTTCCCGAAGCTTGCAACAAGAGTACTGCGTAATGTAAAATTCATGAGTGATGTGGAATTCTTAAAAAAGAATTGGCAGACGCTTAAATTCGGATTCGACTTTTTACAAAAGCATGATTTAGACGGAGATGGTATCCCCGAGGGTAATCAACATGAAGTTAAAAATACATTTGATAATTTAACATTGTTCGGAGTAGATAGTTACGATGCAACTACCTTCATGGCTGGATGTCAAGCAATGAAAATAATGGCCGGTATGATGAAAGATGAACCAGCAAAAAAGCAATATGAAGATAGTTTTGAAAAAGCATCTGCGGCTTTTGAGAAATTATGGAGAGACAAGAAAAACAAACGAGGCACAAAATTACAGTATTATGTTACCTGCTATGACACTTCTACTGGAAAAACAAACACAGATGTCTGGACAAATCAATTGGATGCCTTGTGGTATATGATTGCCATAGGAGAAGAGCCCTTCATATCTGAAGATAGAGCCAAGAAAATTCTCAGTACAATTTATAAAAATAATCGTACAACTATGGGCTGGGCAATGTGCCGGACAGAGAATGGAGAAGCTGTAGAATCCGAACAGGGGCAAGATGTCTATACGACATCAAATTATGTTTTCGCGCAACTTCTTGATTATTACGGCTTAATTAAAGAGAGTAAAGAAGTATATAAAGCGATGGATAGAGTTGTCTTCCAGTATGCAAATTCTTTGATAACACCAGATAATCTCAGAGCTGAATTTGAAAAAGAAACCGGTGAATTAACCAAAGGACCTCATTATATAGTGGCAGCATATCCCAGACCGGGTGCAGTATTTACACAATTAGTGATACAATATATTAAGGGACTTCAGAAGCAGACGGGCAAGATGATAGTCGATTCTCGGCAACTGAATTCTTATATAACCGATTTATTCATAAATTCTCATTAGGTATTGGAATCACCTGTAAATACTGTAAAGAAATAAAAGCAATGTTTTTAAGGAAATATTAGTAATAATGATGTTATTCTATATACATGCGTGGAACAGCAAAATATATATAAAGAGGAAAGGATCAAGTCGAATGAAAATAGAGTTCTATCTTGACACTTGACACGCAGTTCAAATATCTGTACAATAAAACCAGTTCAA
>Ga0187861_10001358_pt1 | contig 25433 bp, 18 predicted proteins | sample June2016WEW_10_1_3_FD_132986 | JGI IMG/M metagenome (GOLD analysis project Ga0187861, IMG submission 132986) | Peatland microbial communities from SPRUCE experiment site at the Marcell Experimental Forest, Minnesota, USA - June2016WEW_10_100 | ecosystem: Environmental > Terrestrial > Soil >...
ATATTGATCGTATTAGGTGTTCTTCTAGTAGCGATTGTTGGGGTATGGATTTTCCGCAAAGGACCAAAAACAACTCAAAAATAATAATTGTTAAACAGAGTTTGTTTCGGAAGTGAATAAAATAGTACATCAGGTGATGATGTGCTGCTAGTTTGGTTTTGCGGTATATCCTATTTTAATATTTTCATATCGTTAGATTGCGCATGAATTATGAATTCGCTAATTATCCGCTGTTTATGAATTCATTTATGAACATCAATGATAAAATTTTTTATTTTATCGAAGTTTCCAAATGCTATTACAAGTTATTTTTCTTTGATTATCATTTGCATACTTTTTAAATAAAAATATCCACAAATCTCCATCAAATCATATTATATTTTGGAGTCTGCATGACCGGACAAATATTGAATGTGCTTATTGTAGATGATGAACCTACATATCGAATTGTTCTCGCACAAACGCTAAAAGGATGTGGACACACCATCGAATCTTGCGAGACTGGAGATGATGCTATCAGTCTGCTCCAAAAGAATAAGTATGATGTTGTGCTTCTTGATTATAAAATGCCAGGAACAAGCGGTATCAATGTGCTACAATGGATGTACGGAATGAAGATGGATATCCCAGTAATAATTATTACAGGTTATGGTTCGGAAGAAATTGCTCTTGAAGCATGGAAGTGGGGAGCGAAAGATTATTTTGTAAAGGGAAAGTCTGATATGTCTCAACTTCCAGAACTTGTCCTGAAAGTATATAAACAGGTAATCTCGGAGCGTCAACGAAGATCAGAATAAACCAGCACCATCCAGGTAGTTGCCCTCGTTTTTTATACATGTGCTATATGTTTAATATCACGCTGAATATTCTACATACGAATTCAGCACGATAATGTATTTTCATGAAGTTGAATTGATTTCTTCTTTGGTTTGTTGTACACTATTAATTATAAACAATTGCATATTCACTTTCGGTATGTGATATAACTATGAATACACAATCACTTCATGTACTTGTGGTAGATGATGATCATCCCTATAGCGTTCTCCTCAAAAAGGCCCTTACTGAACGGGGACATTCCGTAGTGATTTGTAATTCAGCAGAGAATACGTTGTCCTATTTGCAAAAGGAACAATTCGATATTGTACTCTTGGATTATAAAATGGAGGGCATCAGCGGAATTAATGTATTACAATGGATGTATGGGAAGAAAATGGATGTTCCCGTAATTCTCATTACTGGCTATGGGTCGGAAGAGATTTATGAAGAAGCGTATAAATGGGGAGCATCAGAATACTTCGTTAAAGGAGAGATGGATTCTATACGACTCCCTGTAATGGTAGAACAAGCGTATAACAAACATCAAGCGCGGAAAAAAAGATTGGAATAGAAAAAAAGCAAGAATTTGGAAGATCGCAAGAGACGATAGATATGCTTGCTTTGCATGGTTTTCAGAGATGAAGGCTATTTTTGAACTCTGAAGAGATTAGCAATGCCAGCTGCAAGAAAAATGATATTCGCTAACCACGCAGTAAAAAGGGGGTTAAGATCGCCATTGTAGCCAAATACTTGACTAGCTTTCATAAAACCCAGGTAAATAAAAGTAACTGCGGTGGCAATGCCGAATCCAAGTGCTGCGCCAGTGCGGGGTCTACTTGCAGCAAATGGTACACCGAAAAGCACCATAATAATACTCGCAAAGGGGAACGCAAGCTTGAAATGATACTCCACTAACCATCGTGCTACATCCTGTCCTGCACGCTGCTGATTTGCAATAAACTCCCGCAATTCATAATAATCCATTTCATCAGGAGTCCGTTGTTTTTTTTCTATATCAGAAGGTGTTAATGAAAGTTTTCCAACCGTCAAACTATCGAATGACTCAAGAGTCTGTGCAGAATCAGGGAAGCTACGTGTGGTTCCATGAAGTAGAACCCAATTCCCTTTTTGTACTTCATCTCCACTGGGTTGTATCCATTGCATTTGTAGTGCATCGTACCTATGCCGTAAGATGGTCATATCATTACTATCGAAATCCTGAATGCTAATCTGCCGAGCGCATTTAGCTTGCGTGTCGTAGTAATTAATGGAAACGATGCGTGTTCTGCCTTCTTGAAAAAGAATATTGTATCGTACATTTGCTTGTATGGAACGGTTCAAATGAGTTCGTTCAATATAGAATTTTTTCTGATTGGCATATGGAACTACCCAACCATTGAGATAAATGGAAGCAAAACAAATGACAAATGTTACGACTAGAAAAGGTACCATGATTCGATACAAACTGGTCCCACTGGATTTGATAGCGGCAAGTTCGTTCTGGCTAGAAAGCCGGCCAGTTACAAATAATGCCGAAAGCAGTACGGCAACAGGAATCATCAGCTTGATAATATCAGGAATTGAAGCAATGTAGTACTGCACAACAATGCTTGTTGGTGCTTGCGCGTCAATGAAGTCATCCAACTTCTCCATCATATCTATAATAATGAAAATAAAAATGAATGCCAGTAATCCGAAAAGAAATACTATGAGGAACTGCCGGATGATGTAGCGGTCGAGTATCTTCATGTCTCCTCCGGTGAACGAGAATCCGACCGCCACGATTTTGGAATCAACCGAGCGAGTCGTGACCAATCAATAGTGGGGTTCTCTCTTGCTGTCCGCACAGTCAAGTATAATCCAATGATTCCCAAAACAATATTCGCGATCCACATTCCAACCCAAGGATCAAAATAGCCCCGGTCTGCGAGATTCTCGCCTCCTTTCAGGCACGCCCAATAAAATATAAAAAAACCCAAGCTAAGACTTGCGCTCACGCCGAATGTTCCACGCCGCGACATAATGCCAAGCGGCGCACCAATAAATACGAAAACTATACAGGCAAATGGAATGGAAAATTTTTTATGAATTTCTACTAAATATGAGCGCACAGCTCGTTCATAAATATTGATATTAAAAAGATCAGAACGGACTGCCGCTTGCTGAGAAGGATCTGTTTTTATTCCATTAAGGGGCATCGTGAAGATCACAGAGGGTTCAATGGATTTCTTGACATCTAATATATCTTCCTGTCGCTTGCCAGTGAGTTCTTTTAAGTGATGTTCGATGTTGGTCTGCAATGTTCGAATGCTGTCCACGTAATGCGACATCATTTGCACACTCATCTCACGGTCACCACGAGAAATATCTGTCTCGCGCGAGCGCTGGAAGTTGAATCCCTCTGCATCCATTACAATCCTATGTTTTTGAAATCGGATAACGCGATACTGGCTTTTGATTTGATTATTAACCTGATGAATTTCACCATCCGATAAATCCATAACAAGTTTTCGATAATCGGTAGAAAAGGAAATCGTTCCTCGGTGCGCTGTGATTGTGGAAGTCATCATTGTATTGGAATAGTCGAGAATTGTTACGCCTTCGAGATCATTAGAATGCTCGAATGTTTTCCTAACTAAAATGCTGTGCCCTTGCAGCAGTTGGATGAACATTCCAGGCACCAAAGTCAAGGTTGGTTTCTTATGAGAAATATCGTTTGTCAATACTTTCGTACGGTGATTGGCGTCCGGTAATACATCGTTATTGAAGCTGATCAAAAGAAGACAGACCACTACGGAAGCGGCAATTACCGGTGCAATCATTCGGTAAAGACTTACACCGCTTGCCCGCATTGCGGTAATCTGACTTGTAGAAGCTAATCCGCCGAATGCCATTAGCGTTGCCACAAGTACACCCATTGGTACGGCTAGTACAAGCATCCATGCAAGGTTGAGTGTAATCAATTCAGCGATAACAGCTGCACTTAAACCTTTTCCCGTTAGCTGGTCCAGATATTTCATAAGGTATTGCAGCAGAAATATACACATCATCAAAACAACGGAAAAGATAAATGGTCCGATGTGCACACGGAGGATATGTCGCCAAAGTATAAACATCTCATCGAAATATAACGAGAATGTCTGCTCTTTACAAGTTTCATATATTGCCTTTGCCCTTGATGGTACGTATATTTCTAATATATTGGATAGTTGTGGTTTAGAGGTATTCCTTGCACGCAAAGGAATTAAAATGATCGAAAACTACGTTGAAGCGCTTGGGATTGGGCGCTTACTTATTGCACAATTGCAGCGAATAATCTCGACTCTCAATGTGGATGATCCTCTATGACGAAAAGTAGACGAATTATTAGAGATGACATTCTATCAAACACAAATTGAGATGTACAGTTTACAGGATTCGATGGATCGATTGCGGGAACAACTGTGTGTCATCAGTTCACTTCAGAGCGGCTGTGTCTCAGCGATGGACGTGCAGACTATCATACTTCATGCGCACGAATTAATTCTGCAATATACAGAGGTTGAACTAGTAGCACTATAAGAAGGATAGCAGAAGCAATGGTAAATCCCAAAATATTGATCGTCGAAGATGAAAACATCGTTGCGAAAGATCTTCAGAAACGGTTGATGAATCTCGGATACAACATTGTAGGCATCGTTTCGACAGGCGAAGAAGCAGTTAAGAAAGCAATTGCAACATCACCTGATTTAGTATTAATAAATGTCCGTTTGAAAGGGGGGATGGATGGAATTGAAACAGCTTCAGCACTTCGGTTTCAGTACGGAATTGCTGTGGTGTTCCTGAGCGCGTATGCTGATGACGATACGCTAAGACGTGCCAGTAAAACGGAACCGTTTGGATATATTCTCAAACCATTTGAAGAACGTGAACTTCATACTACAATCGAGATGGCTCTATACAGAAGAGAATTAGACCGGAAATTCAAAGAGAATGAAACTTGGTATGGTACGACGCTTCGAAGCATTAGCGAAGCAGTCATATCTACAGATACATCGGGCACAATAAAGTTTATGAATACTACAGCGGAAAATCTTACGGGTTGGAAAATGAGCGAGGCGCTTGGAGAAGATTTGCTGAAAGTATTCCGTACCGCAGAAAAATCAACAAAGCTTAACTTTATAAACCCGGTCGATCAAATTCTAAAGAACAAAATTACAGCTGTGCTAAAAAACCATGATACGCTAATTTCACGCGAAGGAAAAGAAATTCCAGTTGATGAAAGTGCATCACCAATTACAGATGAAGTTGGAAATATAGTTGGAGTTGTATTAGTTTTTCGAGATGTTTCGGAACGTAAACAGGTTAAAGAAGCGCTAAAGGCCTCGCAGGAATATGCACAGAGCATCATCAATAGTTCACTCGATATGATTATTGCAAATGATAAAAATCGTAACATTATCGAGTTTAATAAAGCCGCTGAAGAGACTTTCGGTTATAATATTAAAGAAATCTTGGGAAAACATGTAAGCATCTTATTCGCTAATCCTGAGGAAAGCAATAAGATATACAAAACGACGGTAGAACAAAGTCGCTGTGTGCAGGAAGTTGTGAACAAGCGTAAAAATGGTGAATTATTCCATAGTTTACTGTCGGCATCTGAACTAAGAAATGCAAAAGGTGAAATGATTGGTGTGATGGGAGTGTCGCGCGATATTACAGAAAAATATCACGCCGAACAAGCGTTACGCGAAAGCGAGGAACGATACCGCACTCTTGTTGAACTCTCACCTGATCCAATTATTGTTCATACCGGCGGCAGGTTAGTATTTGTCAACACAGCCGCTGTACAAATATTTGCTGCAAAGTCACCGGACGATTTAGTGGGGCGATCAGTCGTAGAAATGGTCCATCCGGATTATCGTGTTATTGTTAAAGATCGAGTCCTACAGATGCTAAAGCTGGGAAAACGAGTGCCAACTATTGAAGAGAAATTTATCCGGCTGGATGGAACAACATTTGAAGCAGAAGTTGCAGCGATGCCGTTTTTGTGGGAAGGAAAATTTGCTATTCAAGTTGTGCTGCGCGATGTAACGGAGCGAATTAAAGCCGAACAGGCCATACGTGGTTCGGAAGCAAAATACCGATCGCTCATAGAAAACGTGCTGGATGGCGTTTATCAAACAACTCCAGATGGGGAAATTTTAACAGCAAATCCGGCTTTGGCTCGAATGCTTGGGTACGAATCTGAAACCGATTTGTTGCTTCTCAATATTGAAAAAGAACTCTACATTGATTCAGAAATGCGGCGACAGTACTTAAAACTTCTCAATAAAGAAGGGCGAGTCAAAAACGCCGAGTTCAAACTGCGACGGAAAGATGGTCAAATTATCGATGTGCTAGAAAATGCCCGAGTGGTTCGGAGTCGGATTGGTGATATTTTATATTATGAAGGCACGATTACAGATATAACAGAATTGAAGAATGTGCAAGAGGCATTGCGAATCAGTGAAGAACGTTTCCGCGCGTTTATCGAACAAAGTGCCGAAGCGATCTGGTGCTTTGAATCGTCTGAACCAATGCCGGTCAGTTTATCCGAAGAAAGACAAATTAAATACTTAATGGAAACGGGTTACTTAACAGAATGCAACGATACAATGGCTAGAATGTACGGTCTCGAAACTGCCGAGCAACTTCTTGGAGTGAAAGTGAAAGACTTGCTTGATCCGTCAGATCCAGCAAATATTGAATATCTACGCTCGTTTATCCGCTCAAATTATCGGCTTGTCGATGCTGCCTCTCACAAAATTGACAAAAAAGGAAAGTCGCAATGTTTTTTGAATAATATGATTGGTGTCGTTGAAAGAGAAAAACTTGTGCGTGTGTGGTGTACACAACGTGATATTACGGTAAAGAAGCAGGCTGAAAGAATCAAAGGAACGGCGGCATCAAAAAGTCAAAGAAATAAAAAGCGTTGACATTGAATCAATATCACTAAGGTGTAGAGAATCAACTCTTAATACTTTATTGTGGTGATCATTGTCGCGATACTGCATGGTGACAGAAAATATCTTTTATGACCAAGAATGTGAATGAAAAAGAACGACTTCAAGAACTTCACGACTACGAAATTCTTGATACTCAACCTGAAGCTGAATTTAATGCACTGACATCCATAACGTCACAGATTTGCGCTGTACCAATTGCGCTTATAAATCTTGTGGATGCGGAAAGAGTGTGGTTCAAATCGAAAGTGGGATTTAATGGACAAGAAATGCCGCGTGATCAATCGTTTTGTAATGAAACAATAAAACAAAAAGGATTGCTCCTTGTTGAGGATACGGAAAAAGATGCTCGTTTCTCATCTTTGCCTGTTGTTACACATGGTCCGAAGTTTCGTTTTTATGCCGGAGCGCCGCTAATAAGTCCAAAAGGAAATGTGCTTGGCACACTTTGTATCTTGGATACGAAGCCCCACGCATTGACAGAAAAACAACAGTCTGCTCTTAAAGAATTGAGTCATCTCGTTGTCTCGCAACTTGAATTGCACCGCAATGTTCGTAGGTTGAAAAAAACATTGGCTGAAAAAAAACGCATAGAGGAAGAGTTGCGGAACAGCCAACAAGAATATAAACACATTATCGATTCTGCAAACGAACTCATTTATCGAATAGACGAAAACGGTTTAATCACATTCTTTAATCCCATTGCAACTCGTTTGCTAAAATATGATGAAAATGAGCTCATTGGTCATCATTACCGTGAATTGATTTATCCGTCGTATCGTAAGTCTGTTGAAAGATATTATGGTGTACAATTTCTAAAAAGAATACCGGTAACGTCTCATGAAGTTCCGGCTCAGGCAAAAGACGGTAGTATTGTGTGGCTTGGGCAGAATGTGTACTTGATGTTTCAAAGCGAAAAGATTATTGGGTTTTCTGTCATTGCTCGTGACATCACTGAAAAAAAACGTGTTGAAGAGCGAGTTGCGGAAAGTGAACGTAAATTGTTGACTATTATCAACAAGGTAAATGAAGGAATTACTTTAAATGATGAAAGTGGATTTTTCGAAGTATTTAATCCTCGTATGGAAGAACTCACCGGCTATTCCATAAATGAAGCAAACGACAATCCTGATTTCAGTAGATTGCTTTCTTCAACCGAAGACGAATATCGAAGGATGCTCTCTAATCAGAAAGAGTTAATAATTACAAATAGAGTACAGGAATCGGAAATTGCGATTCGTTCAAAATCCGGTGAAAAGAAAATTCTCTTAATGTCTTCTTCGATGATAAAATATAGTAATCGGAAGATGATTCTCAATGTTTACCGTGACATTACAGAACACAAGAAAGCGGAGCAGGTGATGCGCTCAAGCGCAGAACGATTCCGCACATTCTTTGAAAACAATCCGATACCTACCTGGGTGTTTGATCTTGAATCCTGCCGATTTCTAGAAGTGAATAACGCAGCTATCAAGCACTACGGATATTCAAGGGAAGAATTTCTTTCAATGACTATAATGGATATTTGCTCTCCGGAAGATGCCGAGAGAGTGCGAGAGACGGTTGAAACAATTAAAACGATAGAGTCCAGCACGGCGGAAGCCAAACATTACCTCAAAAATGGCACTGTGATCGATGTATATCTTTCTTGGCATAATTTAGATTATGAAGATCATAATGCAGTGTTGGTTGTTGTACAGGATATTACTGAATCCAAACTGGCACATGAAGAGCTTCAGCACGCAAAGGAAGCAGCAGAAATTGCAAATAAAGCAAAAAGCGAATTTCTTGCCAATATGAGTCACGAAATACGAACGCCGATGAATGGTATTATTGGAACAATCAGTCTACTGGCCGATACTCAACTAACAGCCGAACAACAAGAGTATGTAGAAACTATACGCTTGAGTGGAGAAGCCTTGCTTAATGTCATAAACGATATTCTTGATTTCTCGAAAATTGAATCGAATGAAATTGAATTGGAAGAACATCCCTTCCGCATTGAAACTTGTATCGAGGAAACCTTCGATCTCTTTGCCATTCAAGCTGATCAAAAAAACCTTGATCTCATATACTGGATTGATGAAAAAGTGCCGCAAGTAGTGGTGGTTGATGCAACACGATTACGACAAGTGCTTGTGAATCTCGTTAGCAATGCTATCAAATTTACTGAGAACGGCGAAATATATATCGATGTATCGAAGGCGTCTGAGAAAGACGGTAAAGTTGAACTTCTCTTCTCTGTACGAGACACAGGCATCGGCATTCCATCTGAACAAATTCACAAACTTTTCAGACCATTTTCGCAAATCGATTCTTCTTCCACAAGAAAATATGGCGGATCAGGTCTTGGACTTGCTATCTGTGCACGCGCTGTCGCTTTGCTCGATGGACATATCTGGGTTGAAAGTAAATCCACAGAAGGAAGCACATTCCGCTTTACGATCAACGTATCCGAACACATCAAAGATTCGCGAGAACGGAATTTATGTCTACCTTTAATTAACAAGACAAAAAAGGTGTTAGTTATCGACGACAATAAAATGTGTCGTCAAATAATAGTGAACTTGTTGCTGGAATGGGGATTTATTGCACACTCTGCCGCAACAATAGAGGAAGCTCTTTCCTTTATGAAAGATAATCAGTCGTTCGATATTGTAATAGCTGAGCAAACATTCACAGATTACAGTGGAATGCATTTAAAAGAAGAAATACGCAAAGCAAACGGAAAGTCAGATGTTGCCTTTATTATATTAGCTTTACGAGCGAAACGTGATCAAATCGTTAGAACAAATAATGAAATTCTTCATGTGGTTCTAAAACCTGTTCGGCATCGCTTATTATACGATGCGCTTGCTGCAATAGTAAAGCAGTTAACAGGTATGCCATTATCATCATCTACTATTGGTGTATCGCCGGAGAAGCGCGCTGTCCTGCCACCAATGAATATATTAATCGTGGAAGATAACATAATTAACCAGAAACTCATCGTGCGTGTTTTGAAAATTATTGGTGAGGAAGTAGATATCGCGAATAATGGATCGGAAGCATTGGATGCAGCGCTCAAGAAGAAATACGATATAATATTGATGGATATACAAATGCCGGAAATGGATGGTTATGAAGCAACACGGCGTATTCGTGCCGATGTTGTCAAGGCTAATCAACCGATTATTATTGCATTGACAGCAAATGCTTTGCAGGGCGATCGAGAAAAATGCATAGAAGCTGGAATGAATGATTATTTGAGCAAACCTATTCAGATTGATGAAGTCAAGCGTATTATAAAAAAATGGTACGAAACAATTCACGATCAATTCTAACGAGAGAATAATATGCCCACAACAGACACAACACCTTTGAATCCTCTTCTTACACGACTGCAGGAATTGGAGCAGGAGACAGATTCAGAATTTGTCATTGAATTGATTGATATTTATATGAATGAAACACCGAAACAGATTCAAGCAATTGCAGCGGCATTGACAGCGCAAGCCTCCGCTCCGCTTATGATTGCTGCACACACGCTCAAAGGAAGCAGTTTGAATCTTGGTGCCAAACAACTGGGCGCTCTTTGCCTGAAATTAGAAGAATTAGGACGCGCAGGCAAGTCGATCCCCGAAGGCAACAATATTGCGGAAATAGAGAATGAATATGAGAACGTCAAAACAATGCTGCTTGCGTTTAAGCAAAGCAAACAATAGTGAAGCATTGCTATTTTGTCCATGAACGGTGCTTGCAATTTAGACTTCTTTTCGCTAAATTTTTCAGTGAATGATATGCTTATAGAAAAGGCATTTGGCATTATGAACGTAGTTTTTTTCATATACCCCTATTTAAAACCCTCCTGGAGCCATATCGAACGGTTGTAACCATTCTGAACTGGCTGTTAAAAGTATTTTCTATTAATTAAACGACTAACGAGCGCTCGTGGTTCCGCATAAATTTATTATTCGGATGGGAAGTGTTGGGTGGAGTAGTGCGCTGTTCGCTCTGGTTCTTTTCTGCCAGATGCCGACTGAAGCATCTAACATTCTGTTTGTAGCAAATGACGATGAATATAGATTCGTTGCCGAATCGGATTCGACGCTGTCACAACAGCAACACCTAGGCAAACTCTCTCGACGTGCCAAAGCTGCACAGCGGCGCACATCGACTAGTCCGGTTAGTACTGTCTCTTACGATACTTCACGCATTACATTAGCAGCAATACGTGCACTTCCACGGGATTCTTCTGCAAGACTTGCACAATTACAATATGTCCGTAAAGATAAGCCGGCTGAGGATGGTACGTATCACAAAGAATTTCCACTGTTCCTTTCAGATCCGCTCATAGTCAAGCATCAAGCAATTTTGGATTCCACAAAATGGGTGTACCGCCTTCGCGAAACTGTGAATGACAAGGATACGCGCCTATCAACCGAAGTACCTTTTGATGAATATTCCTCGCTTCGCTTGAAGCAAGCTGTGCGGCAAAACTGGGAAGCGATGACCCAATTCTATCAGCTTCTGGGTGAAACTAAGACCACGTTAGGTGATGTGTTTAGCAAGATCACAAAGATTGAAGTTCCGATTCCAAAGAACCCAGTTTTCAGTATCTTCGGCCCAAGTAGAATATCGATGATCATCAATGGTTCGATTGATATTCATGCTGCATTTCAAAATATCAAATCGGATCTTTATACATCAAGTCCACTGGGGCAGAGCCAAAGCACTCCAGAATTCAAACAAGAAATTCAAGTGACTGTAAAAGGCGAAATCGGTGATAAGTTGAAGATTGATGCCGATTGGAATACTCAGCGCACGTTCGAGTACGAAAATCAACTCCATGTTAAGTACCAGGGTTACGAAGATGAACTTGTGCAGAGTGTGGAAGCTGGTAACGTATCACTTCCCACAAATTCGTCATTTATTTCAGGTGGTTCGGCATTATTTGGTATTATGGCAAAATTTCAAATCGGGCCATTGCGCTTGACTACTGTAACCACGCAAAAGAAAGGACAGATCAAAGAACTTTCCGTTTCTGGCGGCGGACAATCTACTGCGTTTGAAGTACGTCCACCAAATTATTCCAGGTGCCACTTCTTTATAGATACATCGTACATCAAATTTTATGAAAATGTGTATCAAGTCCCACCGACAATCAACTTGGATATGCAGAGGATGCATATTCGTGAAATTGAGGTATGGGTTTCTACAAAAACGGAAATGGACCCGGCAAAATACAGAAATGTTCTTGCTTTGATGGATCCGGCAAAAGTGGACTCCACAATAAAAAATACTGCTGCTCGAGTTCCAGGTGCATGGAGTCCAGTTCAGGGACAAGTGGAAGAAGGAAAATTTATTATGCTTGATCAATCGGCTTATGATTACGATGCATATGCTGGTATAATTTCTCTGCGTAGTCAGCCGCAAGATGACCAGGCCGTTGCAGTTTATTATATGATAGATAATAATGGTTCTATCAAAACTATCGGCCAATCGAGCCGGACACCAAGAGATACTTTAAATAATCTTCCCCTGAACCTTGTTATGAAGCTTGTTCGTCCATCACAACTTGGTTCAACAATGCAGCCCGCTTGGAGTATGATGTTGAAGAACCGGTATTCTCTTGGTGGAACCGGCATTGATAAATCAAGTTTCCAATTCCATATTGATTATCAATTACCGGGTCAAACAGCTGTGACAAATGTAACACCACAGAATGTCGGTGTGATGGAAATGCTTGGATTGGATCGATATAGCAGCGATGGTACTAACAAACCTGATAATGTGTTTGATTATATTTCTGGAATTACTATTAATGAAACGCGGGGAGAAATTATTTTTCCCACAGTGGAACCGTTCGACTCATCGAGTATGTATAATTTTTTCGTGAAACATGGTATTTCTACAAGTCTTGCACAAACATATGCGGGTTCATATGCTTATGGTGCAATTTATACTCAAGACCTATCTGTTGCAGTGAACGATCCGCGAAACTTATATTATTTGCGTGGTACGGTAAAAACGGGACAGTCGGCAAGTTACTCGATTGGTTTTAATGTTGTCGAAGGAAGTGTGCAAGTAATTGTCGATGGTCAGACAGCAACACCGGGTGTTGATTACACTGTTGATTATATCTCCGGCCAAGTTGTTATTAGAAATCAGGCATATCTCAGCCCGGGACGCAATGTCCAGATCAAGTATGAGGCAAACGATATGTTCCAGCTTGCTTCAAAATCGCTGCTTGGTGCACGAGGTGAACTTAATTTAGGTAAAAACTCTTCACTTGGTTTTACAATTATGAAATACACCCAGCAATCGTTAAGCGACAAAGTGCGGCTTGGTGAGGAACCTATCAGCAACACGATTATGGGAATTGATGGTGGAACCACGCAGGATGCCAAATGGCTGACTAATGCGCTGAATTATCTACCGGGCGTTAAAACAACGGCACCATCACAAATTTCTGTCCATGGCGAGGTGGCATATATATTGCCGAATCCTAACACACGCACTAGTCCGATCTCTAGTGATGGCGGTAAAGGCGTTGCGTATATCGATGACTTTGAAGGCGCTCGCCAAATCATTCCTCTTGGCGTTTTGTATCCAGGATGGAAAGATGCAAGTGCACCTTGGTACATTAAAAATTTGGATACCTATACACCTGTGCTCGACACGAGCGGCCGCGAAAATATTTCAACATCAGAAGATTTATATTCAAGCGGCATCAAAGCAGATACGGAAAAGATGAACTATAAAGGAAAGGCTTGCTGGTTCAATGTTTCCCCCACCGATGTCACTATTCCCACCATTTGGGGAAATCGCAAATCATTTGCTCAAGGTGAGGGACAAGTGACATCTTTGGATTTCTTCTTTCATCCGGAGTTGCGTGGCGAGTTTAACTATTCTATGAATCTTGACTCAACCATCGGATTAGATAAAACGGATCCTAATTCCCATTTAAAATCATGGGCAGGTATTCAGCATGTTCTTGGTACAAGTTCCACTAACCTTGTAGATCAAAACGTCGCGTTCATAGAACTCTGGATCAATATTGTTTCACCGATAACTAATAATGATTCTGCAAAACTCAATATTGACCTTGGTTATATCAGTGAAGATGTGATTCCCAATAAAACGCTTAATACGGAAGATGGATTAGATAATCCGCTCCATACCCCCACAGGAGTCTTGAATCAGAATTATGATTGGGGGCTAGACACTATGAATGATGCGATGGAACACATTTACTACGAAAATTTCTGGAAGCATTATCCGAATCATCCTGAGTATGCCGCAGATCCTTCAGGAGATGATTACTCCCGCTTGCCGATTGGCAATGGAAGTACGCTTAATATGACGTTAGCTGAACAATATGAAGGAGTTAACGGCACTGACGGTAACTTTGTTAGCGATGATGGACATTTCCCAGATACTGAAGATTTAAATAGAAATGGAAAAGTAGATCGTTTGAATTCATATTTTGAATATGAAGTTCCTCTCGATACAAACAACATTCAGTTTAAGCAATTGGTAACGGGAACCGGAGATAACCATTGGCATCAAATTCGTATTCCGCTCTCAAGATTTAATAGAACAATAGGAACACCGACATTTACAGACGTGGAAGGAGTGCGTGTGTGGGTTACAGGTGCCGGAAAGCCAGTGCTGTTTCGCATCGTTGATTTTAATCTTGTCGGTAACCAATGGGAAAAACGCGTAAAGACGGATACTTCGTGGGAATTGAGTGTAGTGAACTACGAAGATGATCCTCTATATACGATGCCAGATCCTAACCTTCGCACGTTAGACCTCACACGCCCGGATCAAAATATTTATAGTAATGAGCAATCGCTGAATATCATCGTGAGGAATCTGCAAGACGGACAATACAAAGAAGCAGTGAAATATATGACCCAACAACCGATTGATATGTTCAACTATCATACATTAAAGATGTTTGTTCATGGTGAAACGGGCGAGGACCTTGATAAAGGTTATAAAAAATTTGTATTTCAAGATACCCTCCATTACGATGCAGAAATGTTCCTCCATTTTGGTGATGATACTTCAAATTATTACGAGTACCGTGCCCCTGTCCATCCAGGCTGGGATGGAAATGATATCGTCATCAAGTTCTCTGATCTTACTAGCCTCAAAGCTTATCAAGATAGCGCAAATAATTTTTATACAGCTCCATATGCGGTAAGTGGTGGTCAGCCAGGCGCTACCTATCGGGTTCGTGGAAATCCGCGGTTGGATAGAATCCAATTTTTTTCTATTGGAATTGAAAATCCTGCAAACAAAGGCGCTTCTGTTCTTAACGGTGAATTATGGGTTGATGAGCTCCGCCTTACCGACGTGGATGATACGCACGGGTGGGCATACAAAATGGACGCCAGTATAAAGCTTGCAGACATTGGGAGCATAGCATTCTCGTTGAGCGAGCGCGATCCGTACTTCCATGGATTGGAAGATCATTTTGGTACGCGTAATACGAGCCAGGCATGGAGCATCTCCGGTTCCTTTGCTTTCGAGAAACTTTTGCCGGAGACGTGGAACGGTTCTGTATTAGGTTTCAATTATTCTCATTCGGAATCTATGAACAAACCTCTATATGTTCCCGGCACAGATATTTTAGTTGAAGAGGAGGCGAAGCTCATTGCACTGAATCCAACCAGTCAATATAAAAATGCAGAAGATGTACGGACTCAATCTGAAGATATGAGTATTACGGATTCTTATTCCGTGCCGACGCTCAAGTTAAACATTCCTGCTAAAACTTGGCTTGTAGCAGAAACGATTAATAAAATGTCGCTTGGGTACAACTATACAAAATCTTACCAACGCAACTCATCAACTGAATATGCAAATGCGTGGAGTTGGAATGCAAATTTCAGATATGGAACGCAGTTCAGTCCGAATAATTACCTTTCATTGGGAACATTGAAATTCTTTTTCACCCCTCAACAGATGAATATCAGCGCATCACTTAACAGGAGTCAATCACAGTCAAAGTTACGCACTCAAGATAATCCAAATGATGTTGTGCGCAATTTAAGCGCGCAGCGGGCGATGGATTTCAATTGGCAATTCTTTCAAGGTGGATTGTTTGATCTTGGCCTTGCATATAGTGTTAATATCTCAAGCACCCTTATCCGTTTGGAAACAGATCGGTATGGAAACCAACGCCCGTTTACATCGATACTAAGCGATATATTTTTCAGTGATCGGTTGATCGATTTTGGTATCGATCAAAACTATGGGCAGGGAATTACATTAAATGCAAAAGTTACAGCACCTCAAGTGCTGATGTTAGATAAAATATTTACACCAAACCTGCATTATTCTGTGAACTACAATTGGGCAAACAATATTCAAGCAGGTGACAGCCTTGGTCGTAGCGCAGGCTGGAGCGACGCGCCTTCATTCTCGCTAGACGTTAATCTTAAGCCAATCACAGATGCCATTTGGTCGCCTACGCAGGTGCAAACTCAAGTGCCAACGCATGTGGACACAAGCATGAAAGAAAAACCATTCAATTTGCTGAAGCAGGTTGATCCAATATCGCGCATCTTGATCAAGAATACCATCTTCGATTTTGAGAAGCTCAGTTTCAGTTTTACACAGTCGAACACAGCACAAAATAGTGGTGTGCGCGGCAGTACGGGATTTGCCAATATTTTTGCGCGAGCTCCATTTTTTCAGTCGTCGTTGAACGAAAATGGTCCAAATCTTTTGTACCAACTTGGATTGATCTCCGATCCAAATGGCGACTTAATGCTGAAGACGAAAGAAACATTTCCATTCTTCACCGGTTACACTGTACCGGGCATTCGTGCTTCAAACGCGGCGAATATTACAGACGCATTTTCACAAAGTAATCAGATTGCCATGCATACATCGAGACCATTATGGACAGGCGCAACGATTCAGTTAGATTGGAAAGTAGGGTGGACTTATAACGAGAACAGTACCAGCGCTACGGACTCGCTCGGTCATATCATACCAAGCTCAATAAGCAGTAGTGTTAGTGGAGGTATGGATCGTTCGTATATCTCGCTGCCATCCGTGCTGATGTTTAAATTCCTCAATACGAATCTTGAAAATGTAAATGATAAATTTAATGCGATGAAACAAGATGGGAGCGATACACGCGATGACGCTGCAAAGTTATCACAAGCATTTGAGCAGGGATTGGAAGCGTTCCCATGGTTGACAAAAATTTTGGGTTCGCTTGCACCACGTGCCAATTGGTCTATCCATTGGGATGGATTAGAGAATTTTAGTTTTTTGAAAAGTTTTGCATCGCGCATCTCGCTCGATCATGCCTATACATCAGATTATAAACAGCGCTGGCAAATGACACCAACTTTAGATCCGATTACGAATAATACCATCATGTCTAAAGTAACAACAAGCCAAACGGTTGCGTATGGATTTTCACCATTGATTGGTGTGAATATAACCTTTAAAGATTTCATCAAAGGAAATTTGAGCGCAACCTTCCGATATGGTGCAACAACGTCGTATGATCTTGCGCCGTCTTCTCAAAATGTAACTGAAACGTCGACCACAGATATTTCTGCTACAGGAACCTATAGCAGACAGGGATTTGAAATTCCATTTTTCGGTGTGTCGCTTATGAATAATATCGACATTACTGTCACCTATGGCTATTCACATAACGCCAGCTTGCTCTACGATTTCAACAATTTCCAAAAAGACGGCTTACCGATGAATGGTTCAAGTCGCACAACGATAGAACCGCGTATCCGTTACACATTGAGTGAGCGTGTTACGGCTTCTGTCTATTATCGTTATACAAGACTTGCTCCGGATGCTGGTGGATCGACAACTCCAGGATCTACAACCAACGAAGGCGGCTTAGATTTTCACGTACTTATTCAATAGTCCGTTTCTCGCGTTGATTCTCGCGTGTGGAAGTGGTACTTTAATCGAGGTCTAAATGGAAACTCCTAAAAGAATACTCTGGGTCGATGATGAAATCGATTTATTGCGTCCTCATCTGAGGTTATTGGAACAGAAGGGATATCAAGTCGATACGGCGACTAATGGCGAGGATGCTATTGAATCGGTGAAGAATAAGGGCTATGACCTTGTTTTTCTCGATGAGATGATGCCCGGTTTAGGCGGCCTGCAAACTCTTTCAGCAATGAAAGACATCTCACCGATGCTTCCGGTAGTAATGGTAACAAAAAGCGAAGCCGAAAGTTTAATGGAAGAAGCCATCGGCAGTAAAATTACAGATTATTTAGTGAAGCCTGTGAATCCCAGCCAGATTCTTATGGCATGCAAGAAAATATTCGAATCAAAAAAAATATCGAGTGCATACGTCTCCCGTGATTATATTAAAGAATTTCAGAATATCAGTCTTACACTGAATACTTCGCTTGAGGAAGAAGGATGGATCGATCTATATCTAAAACTAACAAATTGGGATATGGAATTAGATGCCCATCCAGAATTGGGATTAAGGCAGACACTGCAAGATCAAAAACGCGAATGCAACGCCGAATTTGGAAAATTCGTCGAACGGAACTATCGCAAGTGGATTGAGGACGTAAAACGTCCTATTATGCTTTCGCCTGATGTTATGGAACGCTGCGTGCTCCCCGAATTGAACGATCGCACTTCTGTCTTTTTCTTCGTTATCGATTGCTTACGGCTTGACCAGTGGCTGATTTTGGAAGAACTTTTATCAGAATATTATACGTTTGAAAAACAATATTACTTCAGCATTTTGCCTACAGCTACGCCATATTCCCGCAATGCTATTTTTAGCGGATACTTTCCTATCGAAATAGAAAAACGTTACCCTGAAATCTGGTCTTCCGAAGATGACGATGACGAAAACAGCCGCAACCGATACGAACATCAATTAATGGACAGACTCTTAGAACGAAGACGCATCGTATTGAAGCCGGAATCAAAGTACGTGAAAATATTGGATTCAGACTTTGGCAGGCAATTCGAGGGAAATATCATTTCTTACACACAAAGCCGCCTCACTGCCGTCGTTGTGAATTTTATCGATATGCTTGCTCACGGGCGTTCAGACTCGCCGCTCCTAAAAGAAATTGCTCCTGACGAGGCGGCATATCGGTCACTTACTCGGTCTTGGTTTCAACATTCATCGCTTTTTGGCATGCTCAAAACACTCGCTTCGCAGAAAAATGTCAAGATTATTCTTACGACAGATCACGGAAGTGTCCGATGCATGCGCGGGTCGAAAGTCGTCGGAGATCGGGAAGCGTCAACAAACCTACGATATAAATTTGGCAGAAATCTTAGGGTGGATGAAAAACAAGCGGTATTTATCAAGAGTCCGGTTGATTATAAACTGCCACGAGGTAGTGTCACTACAAATTATATAATGGCGAAAGAAGATTATTATTTTGTCTATCCAACAGAGTATCACAAATATCTAAATTATTACCGAGATAGCTTCCAGCACGGTGGCATATCGATGCAAGAGATGATTCTCCCAATCGTGAAACTTGAACCGAAATGAGCGAGAAGCTCACAACTGCATCGGCAGAAGAAACGATAGCCTTTGCGCGTACTTTCGCTGACAGATTGAGGCGCGGTGATATTGTGACACTATTTGGTGATCTGGGTAGCGGAAAGACACAGTTTGTTAAGGGCGTGTGTCAAGCATTCAAGACACGCATAGTTGCAACAAGCCCATCTTTTGTCATTCTAAATCGGTATGATGGAATGGATGAGCACAAAAGCGAAATTCTACTGTATCACTTCGATCTCTATCGTGTTAAATCGCTTGCAGAAATATACGACCTTGGCTATGAAGAATTTCTTCAGAGTGATGGCATCTGTCTTATCGAATGGGCAGAAATGCTTGGAGAATTATTACCGAAGCAAAGGTACGATGTTCGATTTTCCTTAGGCACTGGTGAGAACGAGCGCTGTATTGAAATTGCTGGAGTTCATAAGTAATGGCGACTCTTGGCATCGAGACATCAACGGCAGTTTGTTCTGTAGGATTAGCAGACGAATTTGGATTGCAGTCGGAAAGATCGCTTATTGAGTCACATATTCATTCAGAAAAACTGTTAACACTGATTCAAGAATTGTGCGATGAACAAAAGATAAAACTATCGCAATTGGATGGTGTTGCAATCTCCATAGGTCCCGGTTCTTTTACTGGGCTTCGCATTGGATTAAGCACCGCAAAAGGACTATGCTTTGCACTTGAAAAACCGCTTATTGCAGTGCCGACATTCCTATCTATTGCAAAAAGTGTAGTATTATCGCATCCAGAATGCGCGCGAATCATTGTGTGCATTGATGCAAAGCAAAGAGAGTATTATATTGGAACGTACGACCAGAACAACGGAGATGTCCGCGAAGCGCTGCCTGTGCAAATCAGAAGTCTTTCATCGACACTTGCTGCAGTGTCCCTGAAAACATTGATAGTGACAGATCGCACTGACGAAGTGAAAACGAAATTCGGCGATTCTAGAATTGTTGAGGATGTATTTTCGTATTGTCGCGGGGATATTATAGCGCGCATGGGGATAGAGATATGGAATGATGGAAAAAGAAATTTATGGGAACAAATGGAACCGATTTATCTGAAAGATTTCGTTGTCCGAATACAGACGAAATCAGGAAAATGACTCACGATCGTTGAAGGAGATTACAATGGCTTGGTTCAAGCGGTCAAAAGAAAATATTTCGCCGGACGGTCAGAAGAAAGACATTCCCGATGGTATGTGGACGAAATGCAGCGGGTGCAGCGAGATTATTCATAAAAAGCAATTAGATCAAAATCTTTTCACATGCCCGAAATGTAATTTCCATTTTCGTATTGGCAGCAAAGAGTATTTCAGCATCCTGCTCGACAATGGCACATTTAAAGAGATGAATAAAAAAATGCGTTCTGTAGACCCGCTGAAATTTACCGATACAAAATCGTATGCAAGTCGTGTGGAAACGACGATAAAAAAAACCGGTCTCTTTGATGCTGTGAGAACCGGCGAAGGAATGATGAATGGAATTCCAGTGGTAATTGCATGTATGGATTTTGCTTTTATCGGCGGAAGCATGGGTTCTGTTGTAGGAGAAAAAATTGCACGCGCTGTAGATGTTGCGCGTAAAAAGAGACAGCCGTTGATTGTCGTATCTTCTACAGGCGGCGCGAGGATGATGGAAGGCGCATTGTCATTAATGCAAATGGCTAAGATGAGCGCAAAACTTGCACAACTTTCCGATGCAGGTGTGCCGTACATTTCTATTCTTACAGATCCAACTACTGGCGGAGTGACTGCAAGCTTTGCGATGTTAGGCGATGTACACATTGCAGAACCTGCAGCGCTTATCGGTTTTGCTGGTCCGCGCGTTATTAAACAAACAATCGGAAAAGATTTGCCAAATGGATTTCAGCGATCAGAGTTCTTGATGGATAAAGGATTTGTTGATCTCGTTGTACATAGAAAAGAACTTAAAGAAACGGTTACCAAAGTGATCCGGAATCTTATAGGATAAATAAGGAGTTGTTGTTGTCAATTCAAATTGTAACAAAGATACGGGAGATGCAGGATGTCGCTGAACGGTTTCGACGTGAAGGAAAGAACATTGCCGTAGTTCCGACAATGGGATATTTACATCGCGGGCATGCAAGTTTGATCGAACTTGCTCGCTCTCGTGCAGATGTTGTTATTACCACAATTTTTGTTAATCCAACTCAGTTCGCTCCGAACGAAGACTTCAATCGTTATCCTCGCGACCTTGACCACGACAAAATAATAGCTGAAAAAGCGGGTTCAGATTTAATCTTCTTCCCAGATGTTGCAGAAATGTATCCAAAAGAATTTGACAGTAAAGTAGAAGTTGAAAGAGCTTCAACAATATTGGAAGGTGCATTTCGCCCGATACACTTTCGAGGGGTAACTACTGTCGTCGTAAAACTTTTCCATATCACAAAACCACATATTGCGATCTTCGGACAGAAGGATGCTCAACAAGCTTTCATCCTCCAAAAGATGGTAAAAGATTTGAATTTCGATATAGACATCTTAATTGCACCAATTGTTAGAGAAGAAGATGGATTGGCGTTGAGTTCGCGCAATGTATATTTGAGCGAAACTGAACGGAAGAGTGCGCTTGTGCTTTATCGTTCACTTCAGAACGCTGCTAAACGCATTCGAGCTGGTGCAAAAAACGTATCAGACATTCGTGCTGAAATGGAAAAAATAATTAAGAATGGAAATCCAACTCAAATCGACTACATTTCTTTTATCAATCCGGAAAAATTTGAGGAAGTGAAGATAATTGAACCGCCGGAAGTTCTCGTAGCACTCGCTGTGCGTTTCGGTGCAACGCGGCTAATTGATAATATGCTCATACATTTAAAATAAGGAAATAGTATTGAAAACAGAAAGGAAGCGCGGTCTTGCTGTTGTGATTATGGCGGCTGGCAAGGGAACGCGTATGAAGGATCCATCCAGAGCGAAGGTAATGTATGAACTCCTCGGCAAGCCGATGATTCACTATGTTGTTGAACTTGCATATAATCTCAAAGCGGATCGTGCTGTTGTAATTGTCGGATATCAAAGCGAAGTGGTAAAAAATTATGTGTGCAAATCGCATCCAAGTATCGAGATTGCCTTACAAGCTGAACAGCTTGGTACTGGACATGCCGTAATGCAAGCTGAAACTGCACTAAAGAATTTTAATGGAAATGTGGTCGTGCTTTCTGGCGATGTTCCGTTATTAACTGCTAAAAGTATGCAGCAACTCATTAAACATCATTTCCAGACACATGCGGCTGCTACAATTCTTACTGCTGACATTGATGATCCCACTGGTTATGGACGTATTATAAGAAATATTGATGATTCCGTGAAGAAAATCGTCGAGCATAAAGATGCAACAGAAGAAGAGCGTCAAGTGAAGGAGATTAATTCAGGTATCTATATTTTTGACAAGCAAAAACTATTCGATGGTCTGCAACACATAACACCGCATAATGTTCAGAAGGAATATTACCTAACAGATGTGTTTGAATATTTCTGGAAGCACAATTGGAGAGTCTCAGCCTTGAAGGCAACTTATGTTGACGAGATCCGTGGTATTAATACAGTAGCACAGTTGAAAGAAGCGGAGACTATCCAACTAGCACGTTAGAGAAATTTATTCTTGCTTATTCTTCACACCAACTTTAAATCTTCTAGCACCTTTTTTAACTTTGCGCGGCTCGGTTCTGTAATAGGTACCATAGGCAGGCGGAAAGATTCTTCGATCATTCCCATCATAGCGAGCGCAGTTTTTACTGGAATCGGACTCGACTCTATAAAATTGATATTCATGAGTGGAAGTAGGCGATAGTGAAGCTGCAGCGCCTCAGTCCATTCACCCTTTAAGCATAAACGCATTAGGTGAGAATATTCTTTTGGCACTTCGTTTGAAACGACTGAAATACATCCATCGCCGCCAAGAGCGATTATTGAATAGGCAAGTGCGTCATCACCAGAGAGAAGTGAAAAATTCTTCGGTTTGTTGCGGGCTATTTCCATGACCTGTGCCATATTACAGGAAGCTTCTTTTACCATCACGACATTTGGTATTTCTTCAGCCATTCTCAGTAATGTCGCAGCTTCAATATTTCCGCTTGTTCGGCCCGGTACATTGTAAACGATAATTGGAATATCAACCGCATCGGCTATAGCTTTAAAGTGCTGGAAATATCCATTCTGTGTCGGTTTATTATAGTACGGACCAACGACGAGTGCTGCATCTGCGCCGGCTTGTTTAACAAAGCGCGCTTTTTCGATCACTTCGGCTGTGTTGTTACTTCCGGCTCCAGCAAAGATTTTTACACGTCTATTTGCCTGTTCGATCACAATTTCAATGACACGCTGCTGTTCTTTCATATTGAGTGTTGAATATTCGCCGGTTGTTCCTAACGGCACAAGTGCTTCGACGCCGCCCTCGATTTGAAAATCTACAAAGCGTCGCAATGCAGTTTCGTCTATCGAACCGTCCTTCTTAAAAGGCGTGATGATTGCTGTTGCCGTTCCTCGAAACATTTTTTGTGCTGACATAATTAACGGTCTCCTTGTTTGAAGAGATCTTGAAATGCATCATCCATTGTGAAAAGCCCTTTTTTATCGCGAATCCATTCTGCCGCGAATAGCGTACCAAGTGCAAAACCGGTACGATCCTTTGCTGTATGTTTCAGTTCAATCGTGTCTGCGGCAGAGTCGAATGCTAGTGTATGTGTGCCGACAACGGTGCCGCTCCGCGTGGAGGAAATATGAAGCTGTTCAGGTCGTATTTTAATATGCGATGTTTCGTTCAATAATTCTTTTTTTCTTCGAAGGTGTTCAAGAACAATCTGTCCCATCGTTAGCGCGGTTCCGCTAGGACTATCGATTTTGTTTTTATGATGGATTTCTTGAATGAAAGCATCATAATCCTCAAACTTATCCATCATCTGTGCCGCAGTCTTTACGAGCTGAAAGAAGACATTAACACCGAGCGAAAAATTTGAAGCATAAATTAAACCGATTTGATTTTTAGTAACAAGTGCTTCTATGTTCTGCAATTGGTTATGCCAGCCGGTTGTTCCGACGACAATTGGTTTATGCGCCTCTGCCCATGGAGTAAGGTCGTTAACGATGTCCTTGGCAGATGCATAATGAATCACAACATCTACATTCTCACGCTGTGCTTTGGTTACAGGTGGCGTATCGATATCGACATGTAGATTAATACTCCAACCGCGTTCATTTGCGAGGCGCTCAATCTCTTTACCCATCCTTCCGTATCCAACAATAGCTATTTGCATAAAAATTATTTGTCTCCAATTGATTCAAACATATCTGTATCAGGAATAGACTCAAAGAATTGCTTATGCAACAGCCGCACGGCTTCATCTACTTGTTTTTCATCAATCACTAAACTCATATTAATTTCCGATGCTCCCTGTGAGATCATTACCAAGTTGACTTCCCGCAGCGCATTAAAAATCCGATCGGCAACACCGGCGGTGGACCGTATTTGATCGCCTACTATGCAAATGATTCCCTGGTGTTCTAGGATTGAAACTTCAGCGAATTCGGAAAGTTCTGCAACAATTTTATCAAGTGTCGCTGTATTATCGATCGTGAGTGAAACGGCAACCTCTGATGTACTGACGAGATCAACTGATGTTTGATATTTGTTGAACACAGAAAAGATTGACTCGAGGAAACCATATGCCATTAACATCCGCAGTGATTGCACATTCACAACTGTAATGCCGCGCTTGCATGCGATGGATTTTACCGGAATGTGCGTTTTCGGTGGATGGGAAACGATACGAGTGCCGTTGTTTTCCGGGCGCTTTGAATTTAATACCACCACAGGAATATCTTTCTTCACTGCAGGGAAGATCGTACTGGGGTGCAAGACTTTTGCGCCGAAATATGCAAGCTCAGCTGCTTCGCGAAATGAAATAATTCTGAGTTTCTGTGCCCCTGGAGTGATGCGCGGGTCTGCTGTCAGTACTCCATCAACATCTGTCCAGATTTCGACTGCTTCTGCGCCGCACGATGACCCAATGATAGCGGCCGAATAATCTGAGCCGTTTCGTCCTAGAGTAGTCGTTGCACCTTCAAG
>Ga0187861_10001364_pt1 | contig 25395 bp, 11 predicted proteins | sample June2016WEW_10_1_3_FD_132986 | JGI IMG/M metagenome (GOLD analysis project Ga0187861, IMG submission 132986) | Peatland microbial communities from SPRUCE experiment site at the Marcell Experimental Forest, Minnesota, USA - June2016WEW_10_100 | ecosystem: Environmental > Terrestrial > Soil >...
GCATGTCAGTAAATGCGTGGCCCAGAGCGTACCGCGGGCGTCCCGCCCGCCTTCGTCCTCGCGCCCTGCCGGCCTGCCACGAGCGGGCGGGACGCCCGCGGTACATTTGCTGACATGCACCCGCGGCTACCTCTTCACCTGTTTACTGCCCCGTCATCTTCCTAGCATCCAGCAGCTCGTCCAACTCCTGCTTGGGCAGCAAGCCTTTCTCCAGCGCCAACTGCCGCACCGTCTTGCCCGTCTTGTACGCTTCCTGGGCCAGTTTGGCCGCAGCGTCGTAACCGATCCTGGGCGCCAGGGCCGTGCACAGCATCAGGCTGCGCTCAACCAGTTCTTCGCAACGCTCCCGGTTGGCCTGGAGACCCAGCACGCACTTGTCGGCAAAGACGCGGCAGGCTCTGGCCAGAAGTTCCAGGGAAAAGAGCAGGTTGTAGGCGATCAGGGGCTTGAACGTGTTCAGCTCGAAGTGGCCCTGCATTCCGCCCGCGGTGATGGCGGCATCACAGCCGATCACTTGCGCGCAGGCCTGTGCCAGCATCTCCGGCATCACAGGGTTCACCTTGCCGGGCATGATGCTGCTGCCGGGCTGCAAGTCTGGCAGGAGCAACTCGCCGATGCCGCAACGCGGCCCGGAGCCGAGGAGGCGGATGTCGTTGGCGATCTTGGTCAGCGAACAAGCGATGGTCTTCAGCGCGCCCGAGGCCTCCACGGCGGCGTCGCGCCCGGCGAGCGCCTCGAACAGGTTCGGCGCCTGCTTGAAGGGCAGTTCCATTTCCCGGGCCAGCCTGGCGATGACCAACTGCACGAGCCGCGGGTCCGCGTTCAAGCCCGTGCCGACAGCAGTGCCGCCCAGTGCAAGTTCGCTGAGGTGCTCGCGCACTGCCGCGGCGCGGCTGACAGCGTGCTCAAGCTGCGCAGCGTAACCGCTGAACTCCTGCCCCAACCGCAAGGGCACAGCGTCCATCAGATGGGTCCGGCCAATCTTGACCACGGGGTCGAATTCGCAGGCTTTCTGCGCGAGGGCCTTGCGCAAGTGGTGCAACGCGGGCAGCAGCTCGCGTTCCAGGGCCTCCAGGGCCGCCACGTGGAGCGCCGTAGGGATGATGTCATTTGAGGATTGGCTCTTGTTGACGTGGTCGTTGGGATGGACAGGCTTCTTGCTGCCCCGCTCTCCGCCCAGAATCTCGATGGCCCGGTTGGCGAGGACTTCATTGGCATTCATGTTGGTGGAGGTGCCGGACCCGGTCTGGAACACGTCCACCGGGAACTGCGCGGCCCACCTTCCCGCCTCCGCTCCGCCGGAGGCCAGCGCCTCCGCAATTTCGGTGCAAGCCCGGACAATGGCCGCGCCGATGCGTTGCTCCAGCAGGCCCGCCTCCAGGTTGGCTTGTGCCCAGGCTCTCTTGATGAGGACCAGCGCGCGAATAAAGCGCCGCGGCATGGGCACGCCGCTGATCGGGAAGTTCTCGATGGCGCGCTGCGTCTGCGCACCCCAGTACGCCTCCACAGGCACTTCCACAGCACCCAGCGAATCGCTTTCCTTGCGTGTCATCCTACAGTTCTCCAGTTGGGGTCAGGTGGGGCGGGCGTCCCCGCCCGCCGGGCAGGCGGGGACGCCTGCCCCACAATGCTCCTCGCGTACCGCGGACAGCCAGGGACGTCAACCGCGAATCGGAAGATCAGGGGCAGGGCAACAAGGAGTTGCCTTTCGCCGCACATATCGTATATGAGGATAGTCGGTTGTCAGCGGATTGCGGATTTCACATTGCGCATTGGCACGCTACTGATACTGGGCGCTTGTCTGTGCGCGGCGCTTCCCGCCGCGAGCAGCGAACGGCTGCCTGCTGACTGGGAGAAAGTCCTGCGCGAGCAGCTCCAGTGCAAGATCAGCTTCGATTTCGCGGACAACGAGCCGGCCGAAGCCATCGGCTTCCTAATGTCGTTCAGCACCCTGAAGGCTATCGTTGTTGACTCGGACGCCTTCAAGGATGCGAATCGCCTGAAAATGGCGGCGCAGGACGTGCCCGCCTATCAAACCCTGACGCAGGTCCTGGACCGGGCCGGGCTGGAGTTTCAGCCGGGAGACTTTGCGCTGTACGTGGTCAAGAAGGGCGCGCCGGCGCAGGAACGGATCAAGCCCCTCAAGCCCGTGAGCGCCTGGGAGCAGGAGTTCTATAAGGCCGTGCAGAGAAAAGTGACGTTCGAGTGGCGTGACAAGACGCTGTATGAGGCGGCAGCATACTTGGGCGAGCTCTGCAAAGTGAACATACTCCTTGACCCGCGTTTGACGGCCCCGGACGCGCCCACGACCAGCATGCAAGTCAAGGCTGTAACCGGCGAGGAAGCGCTGATGGGGTTCATCGGGTCGCAGGACTTGAACTACCAGTTGCGCGACGAAGCCCTGTTTATCCACCCGAAAGGCCTCTACATGGAGGCGGCGGCAGCGGCGGCGGCGTTAACGCCCACGGAGCGCGAGACCCTGCGCACCGCGCTGGCCGAGTTGGGCGCCGAGGATTTCGACGTGCGCCAGCGGGCTTCAAAGACCCTCTCAGGCCTGGGTGCCCGCGTCGTCTTCGCGCTCCGCCAGGCCTTGCCGCAAGCGGCCGGCCCGGAAGTGCGTATGCGGCTGAAGGAGTTGCTGGGAAAATTCCCGATGGTTGACTTTTTCGGTGAAGCACCGGACGCGGCCAAAGCCCTGGATGCTCTGGACCGGTGCGTCAGTTTTGAGCTGGCGAACAACTCGCTGGAGGAAACTTTGAGCTTTCTCACCGAACTGGCGCGTCTTCAGGCCAACACGACAATCAAGCTGGCGGCCACTGCGGACGCCAAGCCGCTCCGGGAGACGCTGCGCGTGCAGAGCATGAAGCTGGGCCACGCCTTGCGCTGGGTAGCGCGGCTGGCAGGGGCGCGCATCGCGCTGCAGGACGGCGTATTGGTTTTCGAAAAACGGCAGTAGGACAGGCTTCCAGCCTGTCTGACAGGCAAGATGCCTGTCTTACTTTTTCTTCTTGTACGCGGCCAGGAGTTTCTCGCGGTCGGAGTCGTTGGCCAGCGCGTAGAGGTGCGAGTAGAGGCAGTAAAGCAGGCCTTCATCCAGGCCCAGCTCGAACCTCTTGGCCATCTGGAGCGTCGTGGTCTTGCGCGGCACCAGGCCCGTTTGCTCAGCCACATCCCGCAGCGGGTCCGCGGGAGGAAAGAAGCGCTGGCGGAAAGCGTCCAGCAGGACCGCGGCCAGTTCCTCGCGGTCGAAAACCTGCAGCTCGGTCAAGAAGCGCCGCAACTCCGGCGGCTTCGTCTCCGGCTTCAGCAGGAAGTCGAGATCCAATTTGCGCCGCTTCAGGAAGAAGGTCTCCAGAAAGCGGTGCAGCAACGCCACCCGTTCCGTGGCACGCGGCTGTTTGCCCAGCACGCCGACGAGCGTTTGCGGACGGGCCACCCGGACCTCATTCCAGTCCACGAAGTGCTGCATCAGTCTGCGCGCGGCCTCGATCCCTTCCACAGGCGGGCCGTGCAAGCCCAGAGCAGCGGCGGCCACCACCTGCGCATTCTTCGCGGCCACCGCCGTAACTGCGGCTGCATCCGCGGAAGACGGCTGCGGCGTCACCGCGGGCCGCTCAGGTTTGCCGTAGTGCTGGTCCCACGTCTGAACAAAGGCTTCAACTTTTTTCTTCAGCGAATCGCTCATGGTTGCATTATCTCTGGAAAACCCGGCTGTCAAGGACTCTTAGATAGCGCAGTCACCCCTGGGTCTGTGCCAGTTTGGTTCAATTTGAGATGCAGGCAAGATGCCTGCACCACAGTCGCACAATTTGCCAAATTGTGCGCGCGCAATTTTGGTAAAATGCGCGACACCACAAATCCGGTTATGCCGGCGCCTGTTCATCCGCGGTTTGGACCGCGCGCACGAAGCGCTCAATCAACCTCCGGTCTTTGACACCCGGCGCGGCCTCGACGCCGCTGGCTGTGTCAACCCAGTCGGGCTTGACCCGCCGCACGGCCTCGCGCACGTTTTCCGGGTTGAGTCCGCCGGCGAGAACCAGCGGCCGGGTTCTTGGGAGGGCCTTCAGAATCTCCCAGTCGAAGACCTGCCCCGAGCCGCCCCTGACAGCGCTGCACTTGGCGTCCACCAGCCAGGCATCGCAGGTGTAACTCTGCAACTCCGCCAAGTCCTTTTCCGCGCCCACACGGAATGCTTTCCACACGGCGGCCTGAGCGCCGAGGCGCTGCTTCAGTTGCGCGGCCAGCGCCGCTGGTTCCTCCCCGTGCAACTGGACGACTTGCAGGCCGAGCGCCCGCACGGCCCCCAGCACCTCGTCCACAGAAGGATTGACGAAGACGCCTGCCCAGAGAATTCCACCTGGGCCGCACTGGTGTGCGGCGCTCCCGGCTTGCGCCACCAACTGGCGGGCACGCTCAATGCCGCCGGCGAAGCGCGGGCTTTCCGGCGCGAAGTTCAACCCCAGGGCGTGCGCCCCGGCCCGCGCCGCTGCACAAGCGTCCTCCGCGCGGGTTATGCCGCAAATCTTGATTCGAGTCACCGCTTGATCCCGTACCTTGCCGCTTTGGCATAGAGCGTGGACCGGCTCATCTTGAGTTCCTCCGCCGCACGGCTGAAATTCCACTTGTTCTTCTGCAAGATCGCGAGCAAGGTCTGCCGTTCGGCCTCCTCAAGAGGATTCAGGACTTCCGTGGTGGGGGCGGCCGTCCCGTATTTTGCCAAAATTGCGGGCGCACAATTCGGCGAAATGTGCGACGCCGCGGACGGCGCCGCAGGCTGCGCACTCAGCCACCAGAAATCCGCAGCCTCCAGCACTGGAGCGGTGGCCATGATCACGGCGCGCTCGATTACGTTCTCCAGTTCGCGCACATTGCCCGGCCACGGATAGGCGGTCAGGACGGCCTCGGCCTGGCTCGAAATGGCCAGCGGCCCTTTGCCGAGCGCCTGTCCGGCCCGCCGCAGGAACTCCCGGGCCAGCACCAGGACATCCTGCGGCCGCTCGCGCAACGGAGGCACATTGATCGGGAAAACGTTGATCCGGTAGAAAAGGTCCTCACGGAACTTCCCTTCCCTGGTCATGGCCTGCAAGTCGCGGTTGGTCGCACACAGCAGGCGGAAATCCACCTTGATCAGCGCTGTGCCGCCGACCCGCTCAATCTCATGCGCTTGCAGCACGCGCAAGAGCTTGACTTGCATGGCCAAAGGCAGCTCCGCAACTTCATCCAGGAACACCGTGCCGCGGTGCCCGCGCTCAAAGCGGCCCACGCGCTGGTCCGAAGCACCGGTGAAAGCCCCCTTCTCGTGCCCGAACAGCTCGGACTCGATCAAACTCTCCGGCAATGCCGCGCAGTTCACCTTCACATACGGCTGCCCGATGCGTGCGCTGCGGCCTTGGATGAAGTCGGCCAGAACTTCCTTCCCTGTTCCGGTCTCGCCTGTGATCAGCACTGTGGTATCGCCTTTGGCCACAGTCTCGGCCAGTCGCAGAACCTGTGTCATGGACTTCCCGCCGCCCGCCGCCAGCATGGCAGTCTGGATGGTCCTGGTGTTGCGCGCCGCCTCCTGGAGGTCCAGCAGCTTGCCGATATTCTGTGCCAGCTCGCCGAGGCCCAGCGGCTTCGTGAAGAAGTCAGTGGCGCCCTCCTTCATGGCCCTGACCGCTTCTTTGACACCGCCATGACCCGTGAGAATCACGATCTTGGCGTCCGGAAAACGGGCGCGGCAAGTCTTCAGGAACTCCATGCCGTTCATCCCCGGCATGTCCAGGTCGGTCACGATAAGATCCGCGCCGTGCTTGGGCAAGCCTTCCAGAGCCTTTTGAGCGTCGTTGTAGGGGTGCAAGTCCCGGCCCGGTCCGGCCAAGGCTTCCTGAAGCAGCGTCAGGATTGCCGGTTCGTCATCTACCAGCGTGATGTTCTTCATCTTTATTCTACCTCCTTGCACATCCCAAGAGTATATTCTCATTCCTCTTGGTGGCAAGAAGTAATTGCACATTGTGCAGAGCTTGTTGCTGCGGCGCTGAGGTATTGACTATCTGGCGCATGGTCAGGAGGCAAAGCCCCATGCCTCAAGCCCCAAGCCCCTTTCTTGGGAGAAAACCCAGGAATCAGGCCCCGCGCAATATGCGCCAATGGCACAGGCTTCGCTCCTTTCACCAGGGGGAGGGCGTCCTCGCGTTGACAGCGCGCCATTTCGACGCAGTAAGGACTTTTCTCCGCATGAAAAGAAAACAGCGCTTGGGATTTGGGAAGCTGGTACTATATTAGGGAGAGCAGGTAGGGCGACTTGCCAAGTCGCCCCACACAATTTGGCGAATTGTGGAGCGGCAGGTTGCATCCAGGCGCATGAGGACACTCAAATGTTTGACCGATTCACCGATCGCGCACGCAAAGTGATAAGCTTCGCACGGCAGGAGGCGGAGCGGTTCAATCACGACTACATAGGGACTGAGCACATCCTGCTGGGTCTGGTCAAGGAAGGCTCTGGCGTCGCCGCCAACGTCCTGGAGAACCTGGATGTAGACCTGGAGAAGGTGCGCCTGGAGGTGGAAAAACTGGTGAAGCCGGCGCCCGATGTGGTCACGATGGGCCAATTGCCCTTCACCCCCCGCGCCAAGAAGGTCCTGGAATTCGCCATTGATGAAGCCCGGAATCTGGACCATAACTACGTCGGGACTGAGCATCTTCTGTTGGGCCTGTTGAAGGAACAAGAGGGCCTGGCCGCGCAGGTGTTGATGAACCTGGGCCTCAAGCTCGAAGATGTCCGCAACGAGGTCATGGAGTTCCTCGGGGCGGAGACCCAGCAGAACAAGAACGCGGAGGCCCACGGCGAACCGGGCGGCTCCGGCGGCGCCACAGGGACCGCCTCGGCCAAACCGGGCGAAAGCAAAACGCCCGCGCTCGACAGCTTCGGCCGCGACCTGACCGGGCTGGCGCGCGAAGGCAAACTCGACCCCGTCATCGGCCGCAAGAATGAGATCGAGCGCGTCCTGCAAATCCTGGCCCGGCGCACCAAAAACAACCCTGTCCTGCTGGGCGAAGCGGGCGTCGGCAAGACGGCCATCGTCGAGGGCTTCGCGCAAATGGTGGTGGAAGGCGAAGTGCCCGAACTGCTGCGCCACCGCCGCATTGTCGTTCTGGACCTGGCCATGATGGTCGCCGGCACCAAGTACCGCGGCCAATTCGAGGAACGCATCAAGGCTGTGATGAACGAGGTGCGCCGCAGCAAGAACGTCATTCTCTTCATTGACGAACTGCACACGCTCGTCGGCGCCGGCGGCGCCGAAGGCAGCATTGACGCCAGCAACGTGCTCAAGCCGGCCCTGGCCCGCGGCGAGGTGCAGTGCATCGGCGCGACCACCCTGGATGAGTACCGCAAGTACATCGAAAAAGACGCGGCCCTGGCGCGGCGCTTCCAGCCCATCATGGTCAACCCGCCCAGCCAGGATGAAACCGTGGCCATCCTCAAGGGCTTGCGCGACAAGTACGAAGCGCACCATCGCGTGCGCATCATTGACGAAGCCATTCAGGAAGCGGTGACCCTCTCCGACCGTTACATCACCGGCCGTTTTCTGCCCGACAAGGCGATTGATGTCATTGACGAATGCGGCTCGCGCGTGCGCCTCAGCAAGATGACCCGCCCCCCGGACCTCAAGGATATCGAGAAGGAGATCGGCGAGCTGGACATGGAGAAGGAGCAGGCCGTCGCCAATCAGGATTTCGAGACCGCCGCGGAGTACCGCGACCGCGCGGAAATCCTGCGCAAGCAGATGGAGCGCATCAAGAAGGAATGGCGCGAGCAGTCTTCCGAAACCGTCGGCACCGTGGACAGCGAAGTAGTGCGCGAGGTCATCAGCAAGATGACCGGCATCCCGCTGCGCAGAATGGAAGGCCAGGAGACCGAGCGGCTGCTCAAGATGGAAGAGGCCCTGCATAAGCGCGTCATCAGCCAGGAGGAAGCCGTCACCTGCATCTCCAAGTCCGTGCGCCGCAGCCGCGCGGGCCTGAAGGATCCCAAGCGCCCCATCGGTTCCTTCGTCTTCCTGGGGCCGACGGGAGTCGGCAAGACGCTCCTGGCCAAGGCCCTGGCCGAGTTCATGTTCGGCGACCAGGACGCCCTGGTGCAGATTGACATGTCCGAGTACATGGAAAAGCACGCCGTCTCGCGGCTGGTCGGCGCGCCGCCGGGCTACGTCGGCTACGAGGAAGGCGGGCAGCTCACGGAGCGCATCCGCCGCCGCCCCTACTCGGTGGTGCTCTTCGACGAGATCGAGAAGGCGCACCCGGAGATCTTCAACATCCTCCTGCAAATCATGGAGGACGGGCGCCTGACCGACAGTTACGGCCGCCATGTGGACTTCCGCAACACCATTCTCATCATGACCTCCAATATCGGCGCGAAGCTGATCAAGGACTCCGGCAACATCGGCTTCGGCCGGCGTTCGGAGGAATCCAGCTATGCGGACCTCAAGCGCAAGCTGACCCAGAAGATGGAAGAGGAGTTTCGGCCGGAGTTCATCGCGCGCCTGGACGACGTCATCGTCTTCCACCACCTGACCAAGGACGACATGGGCAAGATCGTGCACCTTGAGATTGCCCAGGTGTCCAAGCGCCTGCGCGAGAAGCAGATTCAACTGGTGCTGACGGACGACGCGTTGAATTTCCTGGTCGAGAAGGGCACCAACCTGGACATGGGCGCACGGCCTTTGCGCCGCTCCGTGGAGCGCTTCATCGAGGACCCGCTCAGCGAGGATATCCTGCGCGGCGACATTCCGCTGAAGACCAAGGTGGAGACGCTGCCGGACCAGGCGCGCGAGAAACTCGTCTTCCGCGTCATAGGCGAGTTCACCCCGGGAGCGCCGCAGCCCACTGCGGCCGCTGAGGAGCCGGTTGCCGCCGCCAGCACCACGGTCCCGCCGGTTGTCCGCGCCGGCAGCGGCCGCGGCGGCGCAGGCGCGGCGAGCGGGGCCTGAGCAGGATTTTCGATTTTGGAGTTTCGATTTTCGATTGGCCCCCCGGACTTGCCGCCCTCGAAAATCGAAAATCAAAAATCGAAAATGTCCATTGCCGCCGTAAGCAAGCCAACCCGCCGTACACCACCCATCCGGAAGGTGCAGCACCGGACTTGTGCCACGGATGAGGCCGCGCCGGCTGTTTGGCGCGGCCTCATCCGTGCCAGTAGCGGGTAGCACGGATAAGCCGCCGCGCTGCGGCGGCATATCCGCGGCACAAGTCCGGTGCTGCACCACCCGCCCGGAAATTTTTCAAAAAAAGTAGTTGCTAACTTCCAACAGGCCGATATATTGCAAGAACCAGTTTTGAGATTCAGGTAAACTGCAAGTGCTGTGGTTGCACTGATGACTAAGATGGTTGGAGTGTGAGGTGTGTCGGTGGTTCCGTTGCTTCTGTCCGGGCTGTGGCGCACAGTGATAGAAGCAGCCCGGTGGTGTCGCGCATTTTGCCAAAATTGCGCGCGCACAATTTGGCAAATTGTGCGACTGTCGTTCCTGGGGTCCGGGGCGTAGAATAAGTAGTCAACACTAAAAGGAGGGGAAGGACATGTTGCAACGTTCACAGCGAAGCACAGGGGTCTTGGTGGCGGCTTTCGCGCTCGCCTGCCTTTTGTTTTCTGGAGCGCTGGCGGCCGAAGGAGCCGGCCGCGGGCTGCTGGACAGCAAAGTCAGCACTCTGGTCGGCGGAAATCCAGGTGACGGCGCCGCTGATGCCAAAACGGTCCCTCTGGACAGCCTCTCGGGCGGCATCGCACGCGATAGCGCTGGGAACATTTACTTCACTGAAGGCAACCGGGTTTTCAAGATGCCCGCGGCCGGCGGACTGGCGGTCATCGCCGGCAGCACCGGCAGCGGTTTCGAGGGTGATGGCGGCCCGGCGCTGAACGCGCTGTTGAGCGCCCCCACATACCTGGCGGTTGACTCAGGCGGCAACATTTTCGTTGTGGATAGCGGCAACAACCGCATCCGGAAGCTTACCACGGACCTCAAGATCGCGACCGTGGTTGGCTCAGGCACCGGCGGCAACACGATTGAGGACGTCGGCCTCTTGGGGGTGGATGCCCGCATTAACGGCTCAGGCATCGTCGGCCTGGTCGTGGATGGCACGGGCAACATTTTCTTCGCCGACGGGGCCACGGCCGCGATCTACAAGGCCGCGACGGGGACCGGCGGCGATGGCACCATCTCCATAATTGCCGGCAACGGCCTGGCGCGCTCCTCAGCGAGTGGCGCGGCGGCGCAGGGCAGTCCCTTGAACGGTGTTTTCGGGCTGGCCATGCTGGGCGCGGACTTGGTGTGCAGCGAAAAGGGCGCAATACGCCTGATCAACATCTCCTCCGCCGCGGGCGTCACGAGCACGGTCATTGCCGGCGCCCTCGACACCGCAACCCCACCTAATGTGGTGATCGCGAATCCCATTTTCCCGGACGATGGCACGCAGAAGGCAGTCCAGAGCATCTCCCCAACCGTCCTGGCCGGCGGAGTGGCCAATCCTGGCCAGTTGGCCGTGGATGGCACCACCATCTACTACTGGGAAGGTTCCGTGGGCAGAATCCGCGCCTTTACCAACGGCGGCACGATCAAGACGGTCTTCGGTGAGATCAGCGAAGCCACCTCCTGTATCGGCTACCGTGACAGCGCCACGCCAACCACCAACACGCCCCGCAAGGGCATTGCGATTGCCCCAGGACCGAACGGCGTGTTGGATACGGCGGCTCAAGGCGACGATCAAGTTGTGACTGATCCTGGTACTGGCCTGCAAGTCATTGAAGCCGGGCCCAACGGCATAGTAGACACCACGGCGCAGGGCGACGACGTACAGGTTGTGGCTGTGGGCGCAGCCTGCCCTGTTGACTACACTCCCCGCAATGACGATCCCAAGGCCAACCTCGGCAGCGGCGCACTGGTCGCCTCCGGCGGCGTGGTCACTTTTGTGGACGTGGGCAACCGCCTCCTGCGCCAGTTTACCAACGGCGTGGCGGCCGGCGATACGCTCAAGACCGTCGCCGGCGCATTCCAGCCCTACAAGTACATGGACACCGCGCCAGGCGCGCCTGTGATCTCCAGTCCGCTCACGGCCACCGCCACACAGGGCGCGCCCTTCTCATATACTATCACCGCCACTGATTCCCCGACGCTATTCGGCGTAAGCGCAGGTTTGCCCGCATGGCTGACCGTCAACGTCAACACTGGGGTGATTTCCGGTACCCCGCCAGCCCCTGTCAATGGGGTGTTCTCACTCACCGTGACCGCGAGCAATCCCACGCTCGGGAAGGCAACCTTGATCCTGACAGTCAACCCGCCGACCGGAGCGCCTCTTATTGACCCCGCCAAACTCAGCGCTCCGGCGGCAGTGGGCACAGCCTTCACCTATACGGTCCCTGCTGCAGCCGGGAGCGCCGCGGCGACCGGTTACGTGGCGCAAATAGGAGGCTTCACCACCGGCACGGTGTCCGCGGCTCCGGCCCTTGCCCCCACGACTACGACCTTCGACGCCAGCAACACTATCGCCCCCCCGCTGGCCGTAAATAACAGCATTATCTTCACAAGCGGCGCGCAAAGCGGCCAAATCAGGGTCATCAAAACCATTACCCCAAACGCGGGCATCGGCACCAACACAATTACGGTAACACCGGCCCTCGCGGCCGCGCCCGCGGTCGGAGATGGTTTCTCGACCACGCTGCTGGATTCCGGCACGGTGGTGGCCCCCGTTTCCGGCACTATAACGGGCTTTAGCGTGACGGCGCCCGTGGGAGCTTCGCTGACACAATTTACCACGAGCAATGCACTGCCCATCGGCTTAAGTATCACCTTTACAGGTCCAGCCGCATCGCCCAACTTGAACTTGGTTAGAACGATCAACAGCGTAGTCGGGACCGGGACGCCGCCAGCCGCACCCTACACCGTCACGCTGAATGCCGCCCTCACCGCCACACCTGCGGCCGGCGACACGTTCAGTTCGACGACCGTTTTCGCCACCAGCTCAAGCGTGGCAAACATGACCAATATCCTGTTCACCGCCGGCACGGGCGCCACGGTGGGCAACGTGGGCGCCTCCAGGATAATCAACAGCGTAGTCGGGACGGGGACGCCGCCAGTCGCGCCCTTCATCGTCACGCTGAATTTCGCCCTCACGAACCTGCCTGCGGCCGGCGACGGTTTCATCGCGGCCGCTTCTGGCGCGTTTTATGCGCCTACGGCTTATCAATTCGATGCCACGACGGCGGTTGTTAACGCTTATAATGCGAATAAAGGCACAAACCTGCTGTTCACTAACGGAGCGCAAAAAGGCCAGGTCACCGGGATAGCCGGCACGGCCGGGCAGACAATTAAAGTATCCCCTCCTCTCCCGGGTGCTCCCGCGGCAGCTCCCGCGGCCGATCCCTTTGTCATCAACAACCTGCCGGCCGGTTTGGGTTTCGATCCGGGCACAGGCATAATTTCTGGGACCCCGCTGCCCAACAGTGTGGGCACGTACTTCATCTCCCTCCTGGCCGTCAATGCCACCGGAGCGTCCAATGCCACATTGACCCTGACGATTGCTCCGAAGACCGGTACCCCGCCCGCGATCACGAGTGCTCTCACCGCCACCGTCGCGGAAGGCGCAGCAGCCGGCCCGATATACCAAATAAAGGGGAGCAACACCCCGACAGCTTTCTCCGCCATCCCCATCGCACAGGGCCCGTTGTCGTCGCCCGCCGGCTCGGTGCTGGCCTCGTCTTCCACTACAGGCACGACGGCAAACTGGCCACAGCAATTTAATTTTGTGGCTGCTGGCACTTCGACAACTGCCTTTACGACGAATTCGCCGGTTGCTGGCGCCACCAGCATCACTTTTACGGTTTGCTCGGCGCCCACGGCAGCCAATCTAGGCAAGACCATCGCGCTCAGCAGCGTTGTCGGGACCGGGATCCCGCCAGTCGCACCTTTTACCGTAACACTTGGCGCAGCGCTTACAGTAACACCCGCTGGAGGGGACCAATTCACGGCTGCTGTGCCACCTACGACAACTACATTCGCAACCTCCGCTGTGCTGACCGGCCTCAGCCAGATCCAGTTTACGGGCGGTACGCCCATAGGGATCAATACTGTCACCCCTGGTCTCCCGCCTAACCTGCCTTCACAATACACGGTCACACTTCTCACTCCTCTCGCTGCCGCGCCCGCGGCCGGAGCAACTTTCACGGCCTTCACGCCGCCTCCTACGGCCACGACTTTCAGCACCCTGACGCCGCTGGCCGTTGGCCAGACCATTGTCTTTACGAGCGGGACGCAAATCGGCAAGCAGGTGGGGGTCACCGTGGCAGGATCTCCGGTCACGGTGGCGCCGGCCCTCGCTGCCGCGCCGGCAAGCGGAGACAGTTTTGTCGTCACGCCGCTCCGCTCCGGCGTCGTGCAGCCTACCAATGGCGCGGTGTTGGCCACCTACCCCGTCACCAATAATACCGTCAGTGGCGCCCCCGCGCCGACGACAACTGTCTTTACGACGTTTTCGCCGGTGGCTACCGCGACCAGCATCACTTTTACGACCTGCTCGGCGGCCACGGCGGCCAATCTAAACCAGACCTACACGGTCACCGTCAGCGCGCCTCCGGCTCCTTATACCGTCACAATTACGCCCCCCGCAACATTTGCAATAGCACCCGCCGGGGGAGACCGGTTCACGGCCAATCTGCCACCTACGAAAGCCATTTTCGCCACCAATACGCAGCCGGTTGGCAACGTGATAGAGTTTACCGGCGTCACGGCGGCCAACATAGGCCAGGTCTGCACAATCACCTCTACCCCGACCCAAGGACCCACAGGCCCCATCGCTCCCTATACCATCAATATTACCAGCGCTGCTCTCCCGGCCGCACCCGTACTTAATGATACCTTCATTTTCCCTACTCTTACCGCTCCGACGGCAACGAGCTTTGCCACCAGTATCGCCGGGCAGTTGGCCCCGAAGATGAACATCATGTTCACCAGCGGCACCGACAAAGGGCAGAGCAGCACGATAACCGGCATAGTTGACCAGACCGTGATTGTGTCGCCTGCTTTCTCGGCAGTGCCCGCGGCCACGGACGCCTTCACCGCCAATTCGCTGCCCACCAATTTGCTGCCCGTTGGCGTTGGCCTGGGGTTCGATCCGACAACCGGCATAATCAGTGGGTCGCCGGCCCCGCAGTCGAATGGCGTCTACGACATCCTGATTCAAGCCAGTAATGCCAGCGGCAGCAGCCTCGTGAATACGCTGACATTGACCATTACCCCGCCGGCCCCGCCGGCGACTGTGCCCGCCATCACCAGCGCCTCGACCGCGGTTGCCATCTCCGGGACCTTGTTCCAATACCAGGCTACGGCGACCAACACTCCGACCTCATTCAGCGCCGCGGGACTTCCCGCCGGTTTATCCATTGACCCCGTGTCCGGCCTGATCAGCGGCACACCTAATGTGGCGGTTGCGACCATATATAAGGTCGCCCTCAGTGCGTCCAACGCCTCTGGCACGGGCAGTGCGCGCCTCACGATCACTGTTGAGCCTGTTGCTGTTCCCCCTGTGCTCTTCGCCGGTACAGCGGCCGGGGCCGGCTTCGCCCAAAACATCACCGATAACGCTCCTGTGGCCGCCAAGGGCGCGCTCATCAGCAACCCCAGGAATCTCGCGCTGGATGGGTCGGGCAACGTTTACTTCGATGCCCTGGACTACTACCTGAATCAGAAGATCTACAAATATGCCACCAACCAGCAGCTCAGCGTGGTGGCAGGCCCCGTGTACGTAAACGGTGTCCCGACCAGGCCGGGCGAAGGCGGGCCTGCGCCCTTCGCGCCCTTGAATGGCCTCGGGACGCAAGTCGGCGTGCCCGCGGACAGTTCCTCGGTGCTCATTGCCGATACGCAGCCGCCAACGGGTGCGAGCAGCAACACGATTGTCAGGGTCACCAATGGCGCTCTGGCCACCGTGGCGGGGATCCCCGGGATCGCCGGCAGCGTCAATCCGAATGGCGATCGCACCCAGCTCCAGGCCAATGGCGCGGTCAGTCCGGTCATCAGCCGCGTGGGCCAGCAGGCCAACGCCGTGCTCCTCAAGACGCCGCAAGGTGTTCTGGCCACGAGCGCCACCGGGTTCGTGGTGGCTGACACAGGGAACAGTAAAGTGATGCAAGTTGACGATACAGGGAAGGTTGCCAACGATGTCAACCTGGACTTCGCGCCCAGCTTCCTGGCGCAGCTTGATACAACCAAGAACGTCTTCATTGCCGGCAGCACGGCTGTAACAAACAGCGCGCCGATCATCCTCAGTCCGGCGACGGCCTCGGGCACGGTGGGCCAGCCGTTTACGTATCAGATCGCCTCCGCGGGTGGGGCAACGACTTTCAGCTCGACGAGCATTCTTCCGGGATGGCTTGCCTTCACCTTAGACCCGACCACCGGCTTGACCGACATGCTCACAGGCACGCCTACAATCGGTTCTGATGGCACGTTTACAATCCAGCTTACGGTCGGCAATGTTTCGGGCAATGCGACGGCGCCGCTCACCATCACTATCGCGCCTGGCACCGGGCTGCCCGCAGTTACCAGCGCCCAGATCCCCGCCGTGGAAGGGGTCAAGGTCATTTACCAGATCACAGCGACAAATAACAGCACTCCGCCGGTAGGGTATAATGCCCAGGTGGCCGCACTGGGAGTTGGTGGCCAAGTATCCGACAACCCGCCCCCTACCGCAACAACCTTTGCCACCACGCCTTTGCCCATGCCGGCGGTGGGGAGCACCATAATGTTCACGAGTGGCAAGCAGAGCGGCAGCATCGTTGTGGTAGCCAGCGCCGCTCGCAATGCTGCCTTCCAACAAACGATAACAGTGACCCCGGCGCTTGCGGCAGCACCCGCGGCTGGAGACAGCTTCGTCCCCACGAACGTCGTTCCAGGCGTCGTGGCGGGTCCCCTCTCTGGCGCCGTGCTGGCGGGCACCTCCACCACCTCATTCACCACGAACACTTGGCTGGCCGTCGGGGAGAGTGTCCTCTTTACAGGTCCCGCCGCCTCGCCTAACCTGAACTTGACCAGCACGATTGCCACCGTCACTCCCACGATCACCTTCGGCTTTGCGAGTCCGCCCTTTACCATCACGCTTACTGGCACACTCCCCCTGGCTGCAACGCCCCTGGCGGCGGACACGTTTACGGCGACCCCGCCGGCGAGCACCACAACAACGTTCAGCGTCCCACCGGCAGTCGCAGCCGCACTGGCAGCTAACCGTAACATCTTGTTCACCGGCGGCGCGCAGAAAGGACAGGTCGGCCAGATACTCGGCATCGCCGGGTCAACGGTTACCCTGAAGGCCGCGTTGCCGGCAGGACCAGGGGCCGGAGACACCTTTATCGTCAATGATCTGCCTGCGGGTCTGGGCTTCGATTATACCTCAGGGCTTATCTCTGGCACGTTGGCGTTTGGAACTTACACCGGCGCTCCGAGCTTTGTAAATCTCAGTGCGGCCAATGCCTTGGGCGCCGGCCACGGAATTCTGGAGCTTGATATCAGCAGGGCGGCCCCCGGTGGCACCGTCCAGGCGTCTGCCGGCGGTGCAGTTGCGGCAGTGGCCGCAGGCAACCTTGTAATGGCAGCGACAGCAGGCCAAGCTGTAGTGGCCGGCACAAGCACGACCTCTTTCACCACGAACACCGCTAATCTGGCCGTGGGGATGAACATCCAGTTCGCAAGCGCTGGCGCCAACAATCTTTTGATTCGCACTATCTCTGCTGTCACAGGGCCCGCGCCGTTCACTATCACGCTCAGCACGCCTCTGACCATCACACCGGTCGCTGCCGACACCTTCACGCCGTGGGCAGGCGCTGTAACGGCCGGCATATCAAGTAACGTTTTCACGACGGCCGTTACTGGTCTGGCCGTGGGGATGAACATCCAGTTCACAAGCGGCGCCAACAATCTTTTGATTCGTACTATCACTGCCTATACCGGGGCAGCCGCGCCGTTCACTGTCACGCTCAACAGCGCTCTGACCGCCACACCGGCCGCTGCCGACACCTTCCTTGCGCCGGTAAGCTCGACGACAGTCTTTACCACAGCCGCCACTGGCCTGACCAAGGGCATGAACATCATGTTCACAAGCGGCGCCGACAATGGCTCGGTTGGTACTATCAGTGCCATCACCGGGTCAGCCGCGCCGTTCACTATCACGCTTACCGCCGCTCTGGGGGCAGCCCCGGCCGACAACGACACGTTCAGCGCGCCGGCAAGTACGACAACGAGCTTCACCACGGCTGCCACTGGCTTGGCTCCGGGCATGCTCATCCAGTTCACCGGCCCCGTTAACAACCTTAACGCGGTTGGTACTATAGCTACCGTCACCGGGACAGCCGCGCCGTTCATTATCACCCTCACCGCTCCTCTTGTCACAGCCCCGGCCGCTGCCGACACCTTCAACGCGCCGGTAGCTAACGCTACGACCTTCACCACCGCCACTCCATTGGAAAATGGCACAAAGATTGTGTTTACGAAGAGCGCATCGGGCAACCCGCCGACGGTGAACACGATCGCCGCACCCGTTCCCCCTGCCGTTCCCTGCACCGTCACCATCGCCCCTGGATTCGCCAACCCCATTGTCGCGGGAGACGCTTTTGTCACCGGGGACGTCCCGAAGTTTATCAACATCCCAGCCGCGCTGCCGAGTGGCATGGTGAACGTACCCTATTCTTCCTTCACCGTTCAATTCATTAATGCCCCGACTCTCTTCACGGCCAGCACGGTCGCCACTTTGCCGCCTGGTCTGACGCTCAACACCAGCACCGGCGTTATCAGTGGCACGCCGACTAAGAGCGGGACTTACAACTTCACCATCACCGCGGCGAACCTCTTCGGCCCGGGCTCTAATAACTTTACTTCGACTATCGTTATCAGCCAGGGCGGCTTGCGGCAGATTGATTTGACAGGCACGACGCCCGTGGTGACACCGTTTGGTCCGCCCTTGACCGGTCTCACCGGGATGGCCACCGGCACAAACGGGCTATACGTGTCGGAGAGCAATAAGATCACGCTGATCAACGCTGCCGGAACGCCAGTGTATGTGGCTCAAGACACGAAGAGGCTCTTTGATGCCAGTGCACTCGCCAGCACTATCACGGGCTTGTTCGCCAGTGGCACGACGGTCCGCTATGCCACCAGCGAGGGCGTGATCCGCGAGTACACCGACGGGACTCCTTTGGCTGCACCGGCTGCACTGCCAGTTGTCAAGGCCGGGCGGTTCTTCCTGCTGACCGGCACCGGTGGACCTGCCGTTCAGGTTGGCTTCAACTTCAAGAGCTATACGCCCCTGGGTATGGTAAAAACCTTCCAATTGGTGGGCGATGACGGGGCGCTGCAATACCGCGAGGTGGACTATACCACCAACCCAATCAGCGCCACGGTGCTCGCCGGGGCCGGGAAAAACAACAATCCCGCCCCTACCGGAGAAGGGGTTTCCGCCACCGCGGTCACTATCGGCACGGTGGGTGGCATCGCGGTGGATGCCAAGGGGACGGTCTACTTCTCGGATCAGGGTCTGAACACGATTCGCATGGTGCCGGCGGTACAGAACGCCACTATAACCACCTATGCGGGCGTCCCGAACAGCTCAGGCTACAGTGGCAACGGGCTCCCTGCCAAGAGTTCGCTCCTGAATGGCCCAGCGGGGCTGGCTTTCAGCGCCGCGGGGGAATTGTACTTCTGTGAGAGCTCCAACTGCGTGGTGCGCAAGGTGAGCAATGGGAACGTGGTGCTCGTGGCAGGCATACCGTGCCAGTCAGGCTATGCAGGCGACGGCTACGGTCCAACTATGGCCCTGTTCGAATTCCCGTCAGGCCTTTGCTTCGACCCGCGCGGCGACCTGTTCATCACCGATTCCTCGGCCAACGTGATCCGGGTATTGGATGCCAAGGGCATTATGAACACCGTCGCGGGCATCTCTTACGGACTCGAAGTCTCCCAGGCAGCGGTTCCTGCGCTGGAGTCTGACTTGGGGTACCCCATCGCTATAACCAGGGATGTTGGCGGAAAGCTATACACTGTGGGCGGCAGTTCCTCGAACACAATCATCCGCACGAAAGGTGGGATGTGCCAGGTTGTGGCAGGGATGGACGGTGCAAGTGGCTTCAATGGTGACGGCTTGCCCGGTGTGCAGACGTTGCTCAACCTCAATTACTTCAACCCCATCACTTTCCAGTCCTTCACCAGCTCAGTACTCTTCGTCTCCAATCTTGGACTGGTGTTCACCGATACCGGCAACAACCGCGTGCGCGTCCTCACCAACTTAGCGGACACGACCAACACGCCGCCTACGGCGGTGATCACGGTTACGCCTACCGGCCTCCTCAACCAGGTGCCTTACAAGGTCGTGCTGGACGGGTCGCTCTCCACGGACCCGGACGGCGATATTGTCAGCTATGACTGGGACTTGGGCGATGGTACGACGGCCAGTGGGTCGGTTGTGGACTACACCTACGGCACGCCCAAGACTTACACTGTAACTCTGACTGTAACCGACTCGGCGGGCAATACCAGCAAGGCCACGGCCACGATCATTGCCGCGGTGCAGGTGCTCGGGTCAAAGACCAACGGCAAGGGGGCCTTCAAGGTATCCTTCGTCCCTGCCAAGGCTGGCAAGACCAGCAAGCCCAGCGACGCCTTCTCGCTCTCTATGACAAACGTGGATGCGCTGAAGGGCGCGAAGATTACCAGTGCCGCTACGATCACCATCGGCACGTTCCAGCAGACTCTAAGTGTGGTGGTGGCAGGCAAGGGTGTGGCAACGACTGTGGCAAAGGCTACGCCCGCGGTCAAGCTGACAGTTGACGGCGTGAAGAAGGATGCCTTCAGCCTCACGATCGGCAGCGCCACACTGAAGCCCGCGTTCGATATCTTCGTCGGAGGTCCAAACGGAATCAACACCAACACAGTCGGAGCGAGTACGACCGTGGTTGTCCCAGTAGTCATCTCCTTGAACAACGGGGCGCTGATCCTGGGCGACAACTACCTGTTCGTCTACAAGTCGAAGTACAACTCCGGCGCCACCGGCAAGTTCTCCCAGTAATCGGGAGGGCAGCGCCGGGTCTTTAGTTGAAGGGAAGGGGCCCGTCAAGGGCCCCTTCCTTTTCTGGGAATGGTTCAAAGGCTCAAGCTGTCTGTGGCATTGCCACAGGGCTGCAAGGGGAGGGTTTGACATGGCTGGTACTCTGACGAGACGACTGGCTTGCTGGAAAGCCGGTCTTGCCTTGGGCGCGTTGAGCGTGTGCCTGTCCTGCGCGCAGGCGACGGACATCATCCAAACCATCGCCGGGGGCGGCAGCCTGGAGGGCTACAAACCGGACCAAGCCAACCTGCTTCTGGGCGGGTCGCAGGGATTGGCGGTCAACGCCCTGGGTGAAGTGCTCGTTTCCGACTCAGGGCACCACCAGGTCCTGAAGATCAACCCCACAACGGGCCTCATCACTGTCGTGGCAGGCAATGGCACGGCCTGCTATTTCGGTGACGGGCTTCCGGCCTACAGCGCGGGCCTTCAGAACCCGGGGGCCTTGCTTCTGGACGCCCAAGGCAACCTGTACATCGCAGACCGGGGCAACTTTGTTATCAGGAAAGTGGATGCCTTGAGCGGCCTCATCTCCACAGTGGCCGGCAACGGCCTTTCCACCGGCCAAGTCGTAGGCCCCAATCCGCAGGGCGACGGGGGACAAGCTACTTTGGCAACCTTTGGCGCCCTTGGCGGCATGGCCCTGGACAGTCACGGACACATTATCGTCGCAGACAGTGGGAATGCTTGCGTGCGCCTCTTCACCCTTGGGGGCACCATCAGCACTATCGCCGGCATGCCCGGGAAGAGCGGCTACAGCGGCGATGGTGCCGCCGGCAGCGCCGTTCTTACAGTGAAATTCAGCAATCCCACCGGCGTGGCTGTTGACAAGAGCGACAACATCTTCATTGGCGACAGCGGCAACCGCCGTGTGCGCAGACTGGACACCACCAGCACCGTAATAACCGTCGTGGGCGATGGCACAGGCGGAGGCGCGGGCTTCGGCGGCGACGGCGGCCTGGCCACCGCCGCCCAGGTTGGCTCCCTTGGCGGCCTGACGTTTGACGCTTCGGGGAACTTGCTGATCTCTTGCGTCGGTGCGGGGCGGATCCGGCGTGTGGACCCCACGGGGATCATCGTTACTCTGGCAGGAAATGGCGGGACGGTGATCGGCGACCTGGGGCCTGCGACGGGCGCGTCCCTGTCGTCGCCCCGTGACGTGGCCTTGGACTCGACTGGCAACATCTTCATCTACGATTCCGGCCATGGCCGTGTGCGCCGCGTGGACAAGACGACCGGCTTCATTGACACGGTAATTGGCACGGGCCTGCTGGGCTTTATAGGCGACCGCGGCCCCAACCAGGACGGCGTCCTGGCCGGCCCGCAGGGCGCGGACATGGATGCCTCCGGGAACCTCTACATTGCCGATACCAACGACAACGCCGTGCGGATGGTGTCCCCTGCTGGGACGATTACGACACTGGCCGGCAATGGCACTACCCCGGGCCTTGGCGATGGCGGGCCGGCCTACCTGGGCACGTTGGCTGGCCCGACTGACGTGGCGGTTTTCGGCACTACGCTCTTCATCTGCGATAATGGGAATAACGCCATCCGCAAAGTGAACCTTGCGAACGGAACCATCAGCACCTATGCGCCCATTTCCAGCCCCGTGGCCCTAGTCGTGGATGCGGCGGGCACGCTGTACGTGGCTCACAACAACCAGGTTGACAAAGTGGCCACCGACGGGACTGTGACGCCCTATGTCGGCAGCAGTCCGAAGAACAGCGCCGCGAATCCCAACGGCGACGGCTTGCAGGCGGCCAACTGCCGGCTGAACGGCCCCAGCGGCCTCTTCATCGGGCCCTCGGGAGAACTGTATATCGCCGACACCGGCCACAACCTGGTGCGCCTCATAAGCGCGCCGCCACAGTCACTCACTTCCACCGTGGCCGGCGGCGGCTCGCCGGTTTACCCTTCTGTGGGTGACGGCGGACCTGCAAATCAGGCGCTGCTTTCCAGCCCGATGGGCGTGACGCTCGACTCAACCGGCACGCACCTCATCATTTCCGACACGGGCAACCAGCGTATCCGTGCCGTGGACTTCACGGTTGGTGTCTCCTCCTCGGGCAATATCACCACGATTGCAGGCACTGGCACCGCGGGCTTCAGCGGCGATGGCGATTTGGCGGCGAGCGCTTTAGTCAACAACCCGCAGAAGATTTTCCGCTATGTCCCGGTGCTCGTCCCGGCGCCCGTCCCGACGCTGATCCTTGCGGACACCGGCAATAACCGCATCCGCAAGATTATCACCGCCATTGATGTTAACCTCCCGCAGACTGGCCGAGATCCCGCGAGCCAGCCAAATGCGCTTGGCTTTGCGGCCAAGCTGAGCTTCGCCATTGACAAGAAGACCCAGCAGATGGCCAACGGCAAAGACTCCGTGGCGCTGAAGGCCGCGCTGCCCTTGCCGGCGGGCATAGCCGCGGCAAACCTGAAGATCACCGTGGACATCGTGGACCTGCATCAACAGATCCAGTTGGATGCCAACGGCAAACTGCCGAAGCCGCCCAAAGCCGCCAAGGCTCAGAAGGTGGTCCAGCTCTTCAACTTCACTCTGCCGCAAGGCGAGTTGCCGAGCACCGACAAGTTCAGCCTGGGCTTGAAGGGCACGTCCGTTGCCGGAGGCAAGGCCACAGCGTTTTCCTTTGCGAGCACAGGGACTTTCCGCGAAGAACTTGGCCGTGCAGGGTTCAGCAACGTCACCACGCTGAAGGCAGGGACGAGTTTGCCCCTGCGAGTGAACATCACCCTTGGGACGACCACCTTTACAGGTCTGACGACGGTAGTGTGGAAAGCTACGCAAGACAAGGGTGGAACGGCGCAGTCAGTGAAGAAGTGACCTGGATGGTTTGTGTGCCATACAACAGGACGGACTAAGCGCGCCCGGCGCACGTCCGCGGCAAGGCAAAGGAGGATCGTCTTGATGTACAAGCTGGTTCGCAGGCTTCTGGTTCTCGGTTTCTTCAGCCTGTCTGTGGCTTGGGCCGCGGACTGGCCGCATTTCCTGGGCCCCAATGCCGACGGCATCTCGCCTGAGACGGGCATCAACAAGGACTGGAAAGCCAAGCCGCCGAAAGAACTGTGGCGAATTGAACTGAGCGACGATGGTTACGCGGGACCGTCCGTGGCAGCGGGCAAGCTCTACATCGTTGACCACAAGGGCGCGCAGGACATCGTCCGGGCGGTGGATGTCAGCACGGGGAAGGATGTCTGGGCGTTCTCTTATCCTGACCCAGCCAAGGCCAATTACGGATTCACTCGCGCCACGCCGACTTGGGAGAACGGCAAAGTCTACACCTACAGCCGTTACGGAGTGGCTCACTGCCTGGATGCCGAGAAGGGCGATAAGATATGGTCGCGCGATGTCAAGAGGGAATGCAAAGGCAAGTATGGTGGCTGGGAGTACGCGGGGTCGCCGGTGCTTGACGGCGAAAAGCTGGTTCTGCCCCTGGGCGGGGCCGGCGACGTCGCGGTGCTGAACAAGGCCACAGGCCAAACGGTTTGGACCGGCGGCGGCAACGACGAGGCCGGCTATGCCACGCCCGTGATCGCCAGCCTGGGAGGCAAGAAACAGTACGTCGTCTTCAACGGCCTTGCCCTTGTGGGCGTGGATGGAGAAGCTGCCGGGCCGCCACTGTGGCGTTTCCCCTGGCAGACCCAATACAACGTGAACGCCGCCACACCGCGGGTCATCGAGAGCACGATCTTCATCACCAGCGATTACAACCACGGCTGCGCCTTGATCTCCGTCGCGGACGGCAAAGCAGCAGCGGTGTGGCAGAACGCGAGCCTGGACGCGCACTTCAACACGCCCATCCTTTGCGGCGGATACCTATACGGGATTGGGAACAGGAATGGGCTGCTGTGCCTTGAGCCCAAGACCGGCAAGATGCCTTGGAATCACCCCGGCTTCGAGAAGGGCGGTCTCATCGGCATAGACGGCGTGCTGATCGCGGTCTGCGGCGGGAGTGGCGAGGTCGTAATGGCGAAGATTGACCCGGCTGCATACCAGGAACTGGGACGCATCAAGCCTCTAGGCGGGCAGAGTTGGACCGCTCCTATCGCCGCCGATGGCAAGCTCTACATCCGCAACCGCACGGCGCTGGTGTGCCTGGACCTGAAGTGAGGGGCGAAGGGCGAGGGGCGAGGGGTCGCTCCTACATCTGCAATACAAGGCCATCATACACGGCATGAGAGCCGATCCAGAACCAGACAACAATGTCGTTCTTTTTCAAACCCAATGCCCGCCAGCCCAGTCCCGCGCGCACAGAGTACACGGGCTTGCGCTGGCCGACACGTTTGAACTGGAGACTCGGGTGGCAAGGATTCTGTTTCCAGAGATTGTAGTTCTTGCGAGCAACTTCTTGGACACGCGGAGGCAGCCTCGCGAAACACGCAATGAAGTCTCGCGTGAGGTGGGATTTCACAATTCGTCGAACCCCATTTCCTTTGTTTTGCCGGCACGGAATTCGTTTTCAGCTTTTTCCGCAAGCTTGTCGAGCTTATCTTGCGAGTTTGCGAGCGTCTCGTCCCACCGCATTTCCCAGGCCAGCTCATCGAGCAGTTCCTTGGCAAGTTGGTCCTGCTGCTCTTCGGAGAGCGTTGACGCCCGCTCAAATGCTTTCGTTAGCAGCTTGGTCATTGGCTACCTCCCATCCAGCCCCGTTTATGATACCCTTTTCGGAATCCTGCCGCAAGCCGGCATCCGCACATCCGCGAAGCCGCGCCCTTGCATGCACTCCTTCAATGCCCTCTTTGCCCCGTTGTTTGTGCTCCTTGCTTTTGGCACATCTAAGAGTATGAAATGTATTCTGCAAGGCGCGAAACCGGTTGAAGCGCGGCCCGTGTGCTTGTGGTGCAGGCATCCTACCTGCACCTGGCAGGGCGCTGATTGATAAGGCTGGAGGGGTGCAGGCTGGAAGCCCGCACCACAATTGTCCAAAGCGAGGTGACCCATGGCTGCTGCCCTGAAGACTTTCTCCGTTGACTCTCTCCCCGTCCGCGTTTTCCCCACGACGCGCGAACTGGCCCTGCATGCCGCCCGCGAGGCCAGGGAAATCCTCCGTGCCGCGATCGCCGCGCGCGGCGCCGCGGCCGCGATCCTGGCGTCCGGGAATTCGCAGTTGCAGTTCCTCGAGGAACTGGTGGCGCCGGCCGGCCAGGAACTGGACTGGTCCAGGGTGACGCTTCTGCACATGGACGAGTACCTCGGCATCTCCAACGACCACCCGGCCAGCATCCGGCGCTATCTGCGCGAGCGCGTCGAGTCCAAGGTGCATCCGC
>Ga0187861_10001368_pt1 | contig 25348 bp, 20 predicted proteins | sample June2016WEW_10_1_3_FD_132986 | JGI IMG/M metagenome (GOLD analysis project Ga0187861, IMG submission 132986) | Peatland microbial communities from SPRUCE experiment site at the Marcell Experimental Forest, Minnesota, USA - June2016WEW_10_100 | ecosystem: Environmental > Terrestrial > Soil >...
TAAGCCTTATTTTGCGCCAACCCCCGCCCCGAAATCCCGATAAGCTACAGACCTAGTAGGTTTAGTAATTTTCCTATTCTGGCCTTTATCTGCGGCTTGCTGACGAACATTCTTGTGTGCTTTTCAAAACCACTCTGAGACGATAGGCCTGCGGGAAAAAGGAGCCCGTTAGAATGAGCAAAACGAAAAACGGCAAGGCGACCGCCGCGAAGGCTGCCAAGAATGTCCATGAGGCTGTCCTGGCAGTGACGGAGACCAAGGTGAAGGCGGTGGAAAAGCCTGAGGCGAAAGCCGTCGCCAAGCCGGCCAAAGGGAAGGAGGATAAGGAGGCCAAGATCCAGGGCCAGGTCGACGCCAACGCGGCCGTGATCCTCAAGGCCCACGACGAGGGCAAGTCGGTCAACGAGCTCTACAAGATGTTCGGGATCGAGAAGGGCCTCTTCTGCGACCTCGTCTACATCGTTCTCTGGAAAGCCGGCCGCCTACCCAAGAGTAAGTACGCCGAGCGCGTCGCCGCGAAGCACCCCGTGACGCTAGACAAGCGCTTCATCCACCCCAGGCCGGAGCAGAAAGAGGACTAATTAACTCGGTTCCGTCGACCCCAAGCCCCGCCTGACCAGGGGGGATTTTTTTATCCCAAGAACTGGTCCCGTCGCCTGAAAAACGGGCTCACTTCAGCAGGTTTCGGATCAGAGGCCGTAACTCCTCGGAACGGTTTGCGCTGCCGCCAGTCAGGAAAAATTCAATCTGCCCCTGCCTATTGATGAGGACATGGGTCGGGAAAACTGAGACCTCGTATTGGGCGGCGACGGCCGAGGTTTCGGCCACGATCTGGTATTTAAAAGGGATTTCCTTCAAGAACTTCCGGAGAGCATCCGCTTTGTCTGAGGCGAAGCCGATAAAGATGACGTCTCCTGTGTTGAATTCCTCGGCAAGCTTATTGAGGCCCGGCATCTCCACGCGGCACGGCCCGCAACCGATGAACCAGAAATTGAGCACGACGACCTTTCCTTTAAGGTCCGACAACGTCAGCGTTTTTCCGTCGATAGTTTTAACGTCGAAGCTCGGTGCCTGTTTCTTCGATCCCGGCTCGGACGCAACATGTTTTCCCATCGCCTTTGCCAGCCAAGTTTCGAAGCCCTCGACGGATTCATGCCTCTGGCGGTAGATCGACTTGAGTTCCTCTTCCGCTTTCCCGGCGCCGCGGCGTTGGGCTTCAAGAAGAGCCTCCTCCGCCTTCCGGAGATTTCCCAGGCGGCGCCAGATGGTAGCTTCAAGGAGGAATGTCTCCGGCCGAACATCCTTGCCCAGGGTCTGGGCGGCCTTCGTCTCGGCCAAGGCGGCAGCATCATCACCCAGCTTCTCATGGATCTCGGCGGCCGTCTGGAAATAGTTCGGCGCCACGAGCGGGAATAGGTTCCCGCTGATATCATAGCCATAAAGCTTCATTTTTCCCTGAAGCAGAAGATTTTGCGCCCTGCCCAGGAGCGCCGAAGCTTCCCTAAGGTCCCCTCCTCCTTTCAGCAGGGCGTAACCCAGGGCGAAATACGGCCGCGGATTGTCCGGCTCGTCCTTCGTCCAAGCCTCGCAGCCGGCTCGAATGAACCCCAGGGGAGCATCGCTCTCCCAAGAAATTTGCTCGCACAAATCACGCAGGTCTTTGGAACCCGGATTCTTGCTGAAGAGCTCGAGCTCCAACTTTTTGACTTCGGCGGGCCCTTCTCCCGTGATCGGTTTGGAAGCGGCTTGATAATCATAGTCGTGCATGGCCAACGCCGCATAAGGCGAATCCGGATACGATTCGACCAGCTTGCGGAGTATGTCCCGGGCTGTCTTATCGTCGTCGAGGTGGAGATAGCCCCAGTTCAAGGAATAGAGCAAGCCGGGGGATTCCTTTTTCGCTTCCCGGCGGAGAACCTCCATGTCTTTTTTCACGATCTCCTTGATTCGGCTCTTTTCAAAAAAATCGTCGAGCCACCATTTGTCCCGGAAGACGGCATAGTTCTTGGGATAGAGCTTCCGCTCTTTATCGAAGGCCTCCCTATATTTCGATTCCTCGATCATCGAGGTCATTTCATGGTGCCATGCGTCCTGGGCCGGGACACCGTCCTTCCGATAAATCTTTGTTCCGACGAGTGCATGGCTGTCCCAGCTATCCATGGTGAAAAAGTAAGCCGAGAGAAAGCCGGCCCCGTTCGGAATCGAAACCTGGCTTTGAAAAACGCCGCCCTTCTTTTCCATCCGTGCCCAACCCTGTTCCAAGGATCCGTCGACCGCCACCGTCCAATACGCGTAGATTTCGTCGCCCGGGAGAAAGGCTGCGCCCTTGGCAGCGGGATCATAGGTGAGCGTGACGGTATCGCCCCACTTTGGCATCTCGGGAGCGACCTTCGCCACCTGGGCCCCCAGAGAAAGCGAAAGAATTGCCAGAAGAAGCGGGAGAGTTTGATACTTGGGAAGTCTCAGCATCTTCGTCACTCCTCAATGTCTTAATACTAAGAGTAACAATAAACGACTCTGACCTGCCCCCGATCAATTTACCACCCCTGAAGTGAGATTTTCAAGCAAGTATGCGAAGCGCGTCGCCGCCAAGCACCCCGCGGGCCTTGACCGCCGCTTCGTCCATCCCAGGCCGGAACTGACGAAGGAGTGAGATTACTCCTTCGCGTCGGACGCCAAGCCCCGCCTAAACAGCGGGGCTTTATCTATATTCTCTTTTCGGTTCTAAGGGGGCAGGTCCCCTAATTCACGAGATTGCTTCTCATCGGAATTTCCTCTGGCCTGGGGCGCACGCATTTCTCACACACGGCTCCCACATATTCCCCGGCCTCGGGGTCGAAAAGCCCGATCCAGCCGTCGGGTAGGTAGCGGTCTTCAGCGGACTCGCGTTCCTTTCCGCATCCCGCGCAAGCTCGTGGTGGGAATTGGACTATCCGCGGGTCACGCGGGCGCTCCTCAAAGAGCGCCCATCGCATTCTGGTCTCGAAGTCGACGGTGCCGATAACCCGGGTGATCCGCCTTCTTTTGGTGATGAAATCGATGACCCGCTTTCCGGCGTCGTTCCTTTTGATGCTTATTTTCGGCCCCCTTCCCCGAATTTCCTGTAATATTTGTAAGCCTGGCGAAATCCCTACCTCTCGCAAAGGTCTTTAGCCACACGCTCCGCGGTCTCGCCTCCCGCCGAATGTGACCTACCCCTGATCAGTGTACCACCTCTAAAGTGAGATCTTCAAGTGATGACCCAGGAACGGCACCCCAAGGGAGATTGTGTTACACAGGGTACTATATTATAATCAAAAGAAGAATTATCCCGTCTCCTCAGCAATCCGCTCCTGCACATTGAAAGGAGAAAAGGGAGGCGCCAATTGAATAAAAATTCTTGCCCGGCACGGATGCCCGCAGAGGTAGCAAAAGGATTTGAATCGAGGGAGGAACGTATAAACATTTTTTCGAGGCTCTACAAGAAGATGTGTGGCACGGCGGAAGAGATTCAGCAACTGTGGCCAACGGTGTGGAGAGAAGGGAACGATTGTTGTGAAAAAGGAATATATGAAAATGGTTCATCCAAAAAGCTGAAGCTGGAAGGTCTAAAAAAAGAAGCAAGGAAAGAACTATTAAGCGGAAACATATGGATCCCATGCGACTTAGAACTTCGCATAAGATCTTTACCTAATAATACGTTAAACCGTGATGTGAAGCATGTTTTGAAAGACCTCCGTGACTACTTAATGAATAAGAGCATGGGCGATAAGGTGAAAGAATATTTTACGGGTGATGAAATCAATTATGCGCTGACTCTCATGTTTGTTATGAAGGAGCGCTTTAATAAAAGATGGGATTTCAAACACGAGGGATGGGTCAAAATAGGATCTCCAAAGCTGAACTGAATTTATATAATTGAGGCGGCCGGAGGTGTCGTCTCATAATAAGAGACATTAACATGGGAAAATATTCTTAACGGAGGAAGAAGAAGGGCGGCAAATGAACGAACAATTCGACCCTAGCGCTCCTTACATTGTTTACTTAAAAGCGCAACGGGCATTCAGCCAGGGGGGCCGCAATAGACCCTTGCGAATTCTTATATCCCTCAAACAGGGCGCAGGCACGATCATCCTGGAGCCCCACTATTTTCATTACGAGGACTCGCATAGGATCCATGAATACGATTCGGGGGGAAGGACCCAATATCAGGAACTCATGCCTCAGTTCAATAAAGTGGTCGTGAAGATTTTGGAAACGGACAGAGAATATTCCTTCGAAACCTATGACGAGTTCATAAGAAAGATCTCCGAAGCCTAAGAGTTGACCTCCTCCCCTTATGTAACACCCCTGAAGTGAGATCTTCAAGTTGTTGAGGTGCTCCCCTGATTAAGTCCGTTTATCCAGAAAACTCAGTTTATGGCTGGACCATTTTTCAGGGATGAGGTCCGCTCCCATTGACTTCCCGCCCTGACGGCGCTATCCTTTTTTTCAGGCAGCGAGAAGGAGAAAAGCGTTTTTCCGGATTCCCCGTCCGGAGAATGGCATCCGATTACCAAAAGTATCGCAAAATGAATTATCAGATAGGAGGCAAGAGTGAACACGAGTGAACTGGCCGATTTGATCAAAGGCCGGCGTTCGATTCGCAGCTGGCTGGACAAGCCCGTTGAGGAGGACAAGCTGCTTCAGGCCATTGAATTGGCAACCTGGGCTCCTAACGGCGGCAACCAGCAGAACTGGCGTTTCACCGTCGTCCTGAATAAAAACATTATCAAGTCCATAGCCGACGCGGTCCAGGCGCGCGCCGATTATGTTGCCTCTCTGCCCGAGGCCAGCCAGCTTGGGGAAAACCTGGCCCTCATGCTGAAGCGGTCGGGCTTCTTCCGCAACGCCCCTGCGCTGATCGCGGTGGCTGCCTCCCCTTACAAATCGCCGCTCGATCAGCTTTCGGCGGCCCGGGAAAAGACGGATCCGAAAATCCGGCAGATGAGCGAGTGGCGAAGCGTGGCCAATACGCGAATTCAGTCCGTAGCGTCCGCGATCGCCTATCTCCTGCTGGTCCTGCACCAGATGGGTTTGGGGGCTGTCTGGATGACGGGCCCGATGCAGGCCAAAGGGGATATCGAAAAAATCCTGAACATCCCGCCGGGGATGGATTTGGTGGCTTTTATTCCCGTGGGCTATCCGGCCGAGAGTCCCGCCCCGAGGGAGCGAAAGCCCGTGCGGGACGTTACTCAGGTCATCCGGGGTCTCTCCTGATGCCGACCTGCCCTAGCTCAACTTACTAGCCCTGAGATTTTCAACCTCACATTATGGGCGGAGCATCTTTCAGGGATGAGGTCCGAGGAGTCTGCTTAAGTACTCAGAGATTGGATGTCAATCCTATTCTCGGCCAGTTTTCCCGTTATTATAGCCTTATGTATTTTTGAAAATCCGCTTGCGAGCTTGGTCGACATCATCTGAGGCAGACAGAACATCGCCGCACAGATAATCAAAACTGTCCTCTGTGGGCAGAAGATCTTTCAAGGCAGGACCATAACGTATGCACAGGATTTCTGCAACCTCAATAAAGCGTGGGTAGCCTTCATAGGCGGCCAATTCCGTGTACAGAACCTGATCTTCCCAGCGGATAACGGTCCACTTCTTGTCGTCCTTTTCAATGAAATCCCAAAACAACGTAAAAGAGGCAGCAGGAATATCCGGCAACTGCGAACCATCTTTCAGTTTCAAGCGTTCGAATTCCTCGAGAAATCGTTCTCTTCTTTCCAATGATCGGCGGTCGGCGGCTGAGAGTTCACCCCAATGTGCACGCTCTTCCTCAGGGGATGGATTTCCAACCACGATAATGGTCTCATGGCATGCTGGACAGTTGTACTCACAACCTCCGCTGAAGGGTTCTCCGGGTTTGAGTTTACGGCCAGAGCCCTTCCATCCGCATTTCTTGCAAGTATGAGTTGCCTTCTTCCAGGGATCAAACCAGCGGTAAACCGACCACATTTCAGATTCTCCTACGCGAAGGTTTTAATATAACATTTAAGCGAATCGAATAAAAAGATACCCCACCTCTTATCAATGTATCCCCTGACCCGTCCCCAATCAAGATAGCACCTCTAAAGTAAGATCTTCAAGCTTTTAGGTGCTCCCCTTCTGATGCGGGACGCCATGTCGGAATGATGCCTCACTGCTAAAGACGACTTCGTCCAGCTATTTTTCTCAGCTAGAAAATGGATCCGAGGATTTGCGTTTCGCGATCATAGAAAGCGTCAAGCCAGCCGGCCGACGTCATTAACAGCTGCCCTTCACACCGCATTAGTCGCTATAGTCGCTGAAATCAACCGGGATGTCGCTTTCCTCCAGGATCTTTTCCAGCTCATGGGACCTCTCGCCGGTCCACTTCCGTTTCAACAGGTTGAGAATATTGGTCCCAGGTCTCCCACCCAGCAGCTTGACCAGGCGAGGGATGTCGTTGGCGGCGACCGACTTGAAGTACTCATACTCGCCGCCGGCGCTGACCGGCCCGGTTATGGGCCCGAGATCCAGGCCGTTGAAATTCAGCCAACCTTCGGTGTCGAAATATACCCAGAGGTCGAGCTGAGACCCGTCGGCTGTCTTCTCGTAGCGGAGATGGATCTTCGGACCTTTTTGCGTGATCCTCCTATTGCCGTCCGAAGGTATCAACATCCTTAGCCTCCCAAAAGCCGCATGAATTCGCCTTAAGGGGTCACCAAAGATTCCTCTTTCCCGTCGGCGTGGAGCAGAAACCGTCCCCTTAGAGAGCACTATAGGGCCGGGCGCAAACCAGTGTCAAGAAAAGAAAGCGGTTTGCCCACACATGCCTCGCTTGGTATCGCACACCGGAGGCAGGTCAACATCATCGGGGAGGGTGATAAACGGCTGACGAATTTCACCCCCCAATATCGTCCAGGCGGACGATTGACCTGTTCCAGGGGTCCATTAGACTGAAGACTGGGAACCGATGGAATTAGAACTAATCAAGAATGTGCGGCCTTAATAAAGGCCATTGGAAGGAGTTGATCCAAGTGGTCATGAACGATGCCCCTTCCCTTCCAGAAAGCCTGTGGCCGCCACAGCCGTGGCTGACGAGCCCCAGGTTCGCCGAGGCGCTCTGGGCCGCCGCTATCATGTTTTCTGCTAAGCCGCGGAAGGGCACCCATGTACCTTACATATCGCACCTGCTTGGCACGTGTTCGATCGCCCTCGAGCACGGGGCGACCGAAGACGAGGCCATCGCTGCGCTTCTTCACGACGCTATCGAGGACATCACGCCAACTGAGGAGGTACGCGCCGTTGTCGGACATTTTGGCCAGGAGGTCTTGCGGATCGTGGAGGAATGCAGCGATTCCGACGCTCACCCGAAGCTACCCTGGCGAGAGCGCAAGGAGCGCTATATCGCCCGCCTCGCGAGCGCCGACCATGCCGTGCTCCTCGTCTCCGCGTCAGACAAACTCCACAACGCTCGTACCATTATCGCCGATTTCCGGAATGTCGGGCCGGAGGTCTGGAAACGATTCAAACCGTCACGCGAGGAGACGCTCTGGTATTACCGTGCCCTCGTAACTTCCTTCCGTAAGAATCCGGCTCGCCATCCGGCACTCATTGCCGAACTTGATCGGGCTGTGACTGAAATGGAGAGGCTGGGAGACGGATGATGCTCGGCTGGCTCATTAATGCTTGAACATCTAACTCTTTGGGTGGTATCTTGAGCGGGGAGGGTTACATGAATAAAGTCGACGAGATAGAAAAATGCCTCGGAAATCTCACCGATGAAGACTTATGGACGTTTTATGCATATGCCGGTTTGGAGCTCAAGAATCGTAAGCTTGTTCGAACAAGGAACATCGTTGGAGAACGAGGCGAATTTCTGGCCATCAAGATCTATAATCAAACTCCCGGGTTAGCAAATTTACAGGCAGCACCCGAGGGGACAACAAACGTTGACGCACTAAGCAGGAAGGGAGAACGCTATAGCATCAAAACCGTCTCGAAACCAAGAAATCTCACTGGCGTCTTCTACGGCTGTGGCGAACAAGGCGAACCTCAGCCAGATAAGAAGTTTGAATTTGTCATAATCGTCGTAATCGATAAATTCTATAGCCCCGAGAGAGTTCTGGAACTTACTTGGGATCAGTTTCTGAAATATAGACGATGGAATAAAACCATGCGTGCTTGGAACCTGAGCCTTACTAAGGGGCTGATTGCCGAAGGGAAAATAATCTTCGAGCGACATGACCAATAAGTATCGGTCGCTAATGGCATATGAAGAAGATTAATATTCAGTACACAAGACCACAAGAGAATTCTTAGCGACTGAGATCCTTGGCGGCCGAACAAAGAGCTTTGCTAAGCACTGCAGGAGTTTTCTAGAGATATAGAAATATGCCGACCATGGCATTCCGAGGGCCAATTATATCAAGACGCGTCGACGAAGGTTTCTCAAGCTGCAAGGCCAAGGCCAATAACACGAGGAAAACGGCCTTTGGATTATTACTATTACTCGCCATTGTCCCGCTGCTATCCGCTGACACCTACACCGGCAAATGCGTTGGCGTCCACGATGGCGACACGATCTCAGTGATGAAGGCCGGCAGGGCTGTCAAGATCCGCCTGGAAGGCATAGACTGCCCGGAGATGGGGCAAGACTTTGGGACCAAGGCCAAGCAGTTCACATCGGGCATGGTGTTTGGGAAGGATGTTGAGGTCAAGGAATACAACCTGGACATATATGGCCGGATGGTTGCCAGGATCTACATCGAGGGCAAAGACCTGTCCCTGGAGTTAGTCAAGGCTGGATTGGCATGGCACTACAAGAGATACTCATCAGATCCTGTGCTTGCAGAGGCTGAGCTGGAGGCTAGGAAGGCCAAGAGGGGGCTGTGGTCGATACCCAACCCCATGCCGCCATGGGAGTGGCGCAGACTGCATAGGAGGCAGGGGGAGGCCGGCTGTGCCGGCTCTCCCCTACTGGTGCGGGACGCCGTGCGTGGCGGAAATATGCCTCATTTATGATAACGATACAGACCCCCTGTTTTTCTCAGCTAGAAAATAGATTTAATCAGACGGCAGGATGAGTTCGACCTTTACTGACACTTCTCGTTGGAGACGAAGAGGGCCGCGGTCGAGAGGATACCCGATCTCGCCCTGGAATATCGCCAAAAAGTCCAAGCGGATGATTTTAAAGAGAACTCAACAGCTTCAGAATCAGTCAATTAGAAGAAGCCCCCTCTGTTCTTCAAAAACGATCCTCGAGGAATTCGGCACCGACGGATTCTCCCCTGTTGGACCGCATCCGGCTTCGTTTTCTTACAGTTACAGATCTTGATGGTTTGATCACGTTTAGGCTAGACTGAGCTATTTTGAGCAAGAGTTTGTACAATCTCTGCTCAAGTTTTCGAGGGCATGCAGGCATTCACGGCGGGGTGGTCTATATGGAGAGTTGGCCGCGACTTAGCCATAGCGCTTATTTCAGACTTGCTTTCGTGACGGAATACGGAATGGTCTATTCTATATCGCCCTCGTTGCCCATGGCTGGCCAATCATTAGGAAGACCGAGAATCTCGCAAATATCCCGCCCCTCCCTTAGTTCAATTCTAGTCTTTTCGGAGTTTGAGATTCTCTGGGAAAAAGGCCATAGTTCGGGTCTAGTCGGGAAGGTCGCCCAGGGATTATGCCACAATATTGGGTTGGCGGTGGTAATATTTCCCCATAATAGATTTCCACAGATAATCACACCACTTACCCTTTTGTTCCGAGGTCCTTTGGGCCCGCGAAAAGCCCCGTTCGAGCCTCTCCCAAACTCCTCCAGTATGTTCCCGCCGGACAATCTATGTAGACTAATTACTTCGCCTCCAAAGAGGGCATTCATAACCGTATGGGTGTCACGAAAAAACATGCTCAATACGTTTATTGCGATTATATACGGAAGGTCAAGATTGCCGTAGTTTGTTGCCTTCTTCTTAATGGCATTTCTAATATACTCATCTTCCTTACACCACTGAGGCTCATAAAACCAGAGTCCCAGAGGGCGAATCCCCGATTTTCCTCGGATCTCCGACGATTTGGGAATCGCTTGGAATATAACATCCCAGCCATCATGATTAAGCGTTTTGCTTGGAAGTGATCCTATGCCCTCAGAATCTATTTGTCTGCCGGCCTCATCGGGGTCCAGTGTTGCAAGCCATCGCTCGAGGGCAATCCTCCACTTCTTGCCAGGAGGGGGGGTATTCGGGGATCCCTGAACACTAACGCCGATAAAGAAGTTTGGTGAATGCGTTTTATCAATTGACTCGTAGACAATATTCTGACGCTTATCCGCATGCTTTGCCACATCGGGAGCCGAAGCGACAGTTGCTTCAATATAAAGAATGCGCTTTTCACCAAATGAAACAAGAAATTCGGGATGAGTCGGCCTTTCTGCTACTGTTGGATGAACCTTAAAAGAAAATCCGATCTTTAGTAACAATTCGTGCAGATATAGCTCAAAAAACGCACTCTGATGTGCGATATCATCGGGAGAACAAAAACGCTTTTTTAAAACTCCCTGGCTGCTGGAAGGGTAATGAAAAAACCAGTCTTCAATAAGTTGACGAATCCGAATCATCGAAGGACGAGACGAACGATTTATATAAGAATATAGAGACTCAGTATGGCCGCGTGGACCTTTGTAATCTCGCTCAATCAGGTCGAAAAGCACTAATAAAACACACCACTCCTACTCAGCATAAAATACAGAATGCTCAGTTTTCATTGCTTCTAATTGACGTGATTAAATACGCATGTTTTATCTGCAATCCAAAAAAATTGCTATCTCGTATTTCGATCGCTCCATGCTTGGTGGCAATTGATTTATTTATTACATCTAATGCTTTGTTTTTATCGTCCAATATCACAATTCGAGAGAGCATGAGAAGTTCATTTGTATCCAATGCTCCCTTCACATATTCAGCTACGCACTTTAGTGCACTCTGTTTATCTTTGCTTACCCACGGCGAAGCTATAACCAGATCCCACTTATCTGGAGAATCTTCCCGCAAAAAAAGCGCAAAAAGATTGAACGGTCCAAGTTTGCTAGAGATATCACGCTCAATCTCGATGAACTTCGGAATTAGTTCTTTCACAACACTCTCAATAGTGCCGTCGTCGCCGTAATCATTGCTTGCGCATCGGATCTCGATATGATTCCTGAAGGATTATATCTAACCTCAGGATCCCACTCAGCAACTGCAGACCATTCTGCTAAGAAATCAGTCTTAATTTTACTTTCTTCTCCCGATAAATGTAGCAACACGTCAAGATTGTGTGTTTTAAAAGTCTTGTAATTGCCAAATTCGTTCTGAGTGGAGGGAAATGCATCCCATTTTAACGATCTGCAGATTCTACATTTCAACCCTAATTCAACGGCGTATCCGCATAGGTATACGGCTCCATCATATCTACGTGCGCCAAATAGAGCTTGAGCATCCTTAAGACGTGCCTTGGCTATTTTCCTGATGTCGTTTCTGCGAAGCATCTTCGTTCGTATGCCGAAGGGCCAATCAAGGCCCGCTCAGCGACTCCCCAAGCTTAATCTTCTTTTTATTATGCTCTTATGTCAACGGGCTCTTTTAGGCTATGTTTCAACTTTCGCGTCCTCATCGGCTTTTGCTTCTCTCCGCTCATTGTTTATGAAGCCTCGCCAGGCTCCAGGCAACGGGCATAGCAATCCTCGGTCGATGAGGCCCTAGAAGTGACTCGACAAGCTGGCCGCCAACAATAGCCACGCACCTCGGTCGTCGGCATAGAGAAAGGGACGCGGCTCATCGCAGCCTACTATTCCTTCTCGAATCCATGGCTCATGAACTTCAATGTGCGGCTGTTCTCAGTGACCGTCCGGACGACCTGGTCCGGAGCGCCCGAGGGGATTTCGGCTTCGATCTCGAGCGTCACCCGTACCTCAGCGCCTACGAGTCCGGAAAGATGGGCGATCACTTCGTCGGCGATCCGGCTAGCATCACGTCCAACACGTGTCGGGTCAAGAGCCACCGTGCCGTGAAAGCGGCGCGATAGCGCTGCAGAACCCGCCGTAGTCAGCCCCTCGCCTTCCGGGCCTGTCGAAATCATTGTCCCGCCAGGGGCCCCCGAACCTCCCGCCCCGGCGCCCGTGTCTGCCGCACCCGGAACTACGCCTTGTGGAACTTCGGCTTCCATCTGTCGCCGGGCGATATCTGGCTTGACCAATAATCCTGTGCTGTCCTGCGATAACATGACCGTTTGGCCGCCCCTCACGCCTTTATATCGACTCGCCGCCTCGTCGTAGCTCTCGGCGTATGCGAAGGTGTCCGTCTGCCACGTGAGCAGCGCCACGCCGTCCCGACATGCCTGAACAAGCACCTCCGGTCCGGCGAGTCGCGGCAGGTAGAGATACCGCGCGAAATCTTCCACGAGTTGTTTCACTGCGACGTGCCCCCCCCGCCAGAGTGGCACGTCGTCCATGTGCTTTCTTAGGATCGTCGAGCCGAGTGAGGTCACTAGTGACTCGTCACTCCGGAGCTTCTTGCTCGCCCTCACTGCAAGCGCGTCGCCGCCCGAAAGCCGGATCGCCTGCCAGATAAACGCAGCTTGTGGGTTTGCCTGTTCCGGCACCAACAGCCATTGGTATGCCTCTGGCAATCGCGCCGTAACCGCGGAGTCGGCGGCCTGTCGCTGTGTTTCGGCTTGGCGCACCTGATGCGGATCGAGGTTGAGTGCTACCTTTTCCGCCAGAATCGATTCCCATGCCAGGAACCTGCACACGGCCTCGTCCAGGTCTTGCAGCCGTACCTTATCGGCAGCAAGGAAGACCAGGGTGTTGCGGTATATGCGCGGGGCATTGCCCCGCGACTCGAAAATAGCGCGCGCCGCCGTCTCAGCCGCGCTGCCAGGTTCTTTGGAATACGGATGCTCGGCGAGCAGCACGACCAGCCGCGCGTCGAGATCGTCAGGCACGTCGGCGCCCGAGCGTGGCAGTGGATGGATACGCGCGAAGTCCCCGGTCCTATGGAGGTCGGCGCGCAGCCGCGCGTCCAACTCCTGCGCCAACTTGTCGGGATCGCGCTTAAGCTGTTCAGCGCGGTCTTCCGCGAGCTTCGTGACCGTCGGCTGCGTGGCGTACCAGAAGCGCGGGCCATCTTGATAGAGGAAAGTCGCCGCGACCGCAAGCCGCCGCAGCGCGTCGCCGAACACGGCCGGCGATTCGCCTGGCATCACACATCCGAGCTTAATGCGGCGGTCCTCGAGTCCGCGGTGCGCCGCTGCCGTCATGGGCGCCGAACCCAAATAGATGGTGCGCGCCACGCGCCGAGTCGCGTGCAGCTTGCCCAGGTTAGGCTGATCAGCATCGATCTTGAGCGGTAGCGAGCCCGAGCCGTCTACGTCCTTCTCAATAATAGGGGCCCAATTATCTGAGAGGTAGCGCGTCAGCTCGGACTGCACACGCATATCATCGATCGGCACAGTCGAGGGAAGGATAAGCGGATTGCGGTCGCCCTTTTCCCAAAGACTGTGAATCACAGCCGCCATGAGGCGCAGCACGCCGCGCGTGCGCTGGAACTTCACGAGCGTAGACCAGTCAGTATAGAGCCGGTCGAAGATTTCAGGGTGGATAGGATAGGCAGCCTGGATGCGCTTCTCATAATCGCCGCGACTGCATTCTGGAGGAAACTCGGCCTTCTGGGCCCGGTAGAGGTCTGCGAACGCCCGCGCGATCACGTCTCGCTGCTTGAAGGCGTCGGGCCCGTCGAGCGGCTCGAAAAGGCGCCTCCGTACGATCTCGAAACTCTCCTCGGCAGTCGCCGGCCGCCATGATGATTCCAATCGCCCAATCACGTTGCGCAGCCGGTCGAGCGCCTCGCGCCCACGGATACCACCCACCTCCACATCGTCGGATTGTGTGTGCGGCGAGCCGTATGTGTCTGATGCGGGAAGCGATATCACCAGCATGCAGTTGCCCGCCAGTTTAGCCGACTCGGTAAGCGCCTGGGCGAAGGTGAATTGGGTCTCGAAGCTGCCGGCAGGCAGGTCGCCCTGATCGTGTAGTTGGCGCGCATAGGCCACCCACTCGTCGATCAGCAGGAGACACGGTCCGTACTCCTTGAACAGTTCGCGCAGCAAGTCGCCCGGATTCGTCGCATTCTCATCGTCGGCCTTGACGCGCGTAAAGGCCTTCTTACCGCCCAGCTGATAAGCCAGCTCGCCCCACAGCGTGCGCACCACCGTGCCGTCCGGCTTCGTAACGGGATTCCCGGGCGAGATTTTGTTCCCCACCAGTACCACGCACTTCGCTATGGGCAGGCTCTTCACGCCCGCATCGGCAAGCACCGCATCGATTCCGGCCAGTTCACTCGCGTTCACCCCCGAGAGCAAATGGTAGAGCGCTAGCATGGAGTGGGTCTTGCCGCCGCCGAAGTTAGTCTGGAGCTGAACCACCGGATCACCACCCTTGCCCGAGATTCGCTGCACTCCGCCCACGAGCAAACGCTTCAGACTCTCGGTAAGGAAGGTGCGGCGGAAGAACTCCTGGGGCTCCTTATACTCAGCCGAACCTTCCCCCAGGTGCACTTGCCAGAGGTCGGCTGCGAACTCCGCCTGCTGGTAACGGCCGCTTGCCACGTCGGCGTGCGGCGTCACCACCTCGCGCCAGGGCTTGAGTGTGCCGGTCGCCGCTGTTTCGATTAACGAACCGCCTACTTTACGCTTCTCGCTGCGCACCTGCTCGTCATAAATGAGCCGGCGCAGCTCAAGCTTCATCTTGGCGACCTCATCGGCCTGTGGCGCCGAGACAGCGGTGAGCAGCCTCGCCATCGAGTCGAGGGCCCGGTCGGCATCGTCGCTCGAGAACGGCTCCTGATGCGCCCATTTGTTACGAAAGTCACGTAGCTCCTGCACCAGGGAGCGCTCGGCGCGCCCAAGCGTGCGGCCGAAGACGTCGTTCCAAGCCTCCCAGATGAGTTTGAGGAGTGCCGCTACATCCCAGTCGGCGAGCGGCTTCATGGCGACGGTCCGGTCGTCGTCCAGATAGTGGAGCGCCGCGTCGGCGGCCTGCGCCTGGTGTAAGTTCTTGAACTCACGAACCACGAATGGTGCGAGCCCTTCGCGGAGCAGATCCATCGCCTTGCCGACACGCTCCTGGTTGGTAATTGCCATGGCTTATTCCTCGGTCTCCTCGAAAAGTGCCCCTTGCTCGGTTATCGGCTTGCCGCGCTCGCGGGCGAGGCGGATAATTTCCGGCCAGCTCTGGACGAGGCCATTGTAGGCGAGCGCTTCGGCCTTGCGCTTTTTGCGCTCGCAGAGGGTGTAGAGGCGGTAGGCAAGCTCGCGGGCAATCTCAGCCTTGGCACGGAGCTTGGTGACCAGCTCCGCCGCCGAGCCTTCGCCGCCGCTTTCGAGGGCGCCGATTAGGTAGTGGACAATCTCCCAGACGGTGAGGCGCAAGTCGGTGGTCGGATCCCAATCGGCGGTAAGCTCCTCGGGCCGGAGCAGACGCACCTTGCCGTGCTTCGATTCGAGGATGCCGGCCTCGACCATGCCGGCAACACTAGTGTTCTTGGCTTTTGATAGCGTCTCGGCCACTCCGTACTCGCCATCGGCAAATCCGCACTGCTCAAACCAGGCAAGCGCCCAGCGGCTGTCGGCGTCGAAATCACCTTCCTGCTCGGCCAGCGCCTCGTCGAGAATTTGGTTAATAAGGGTCAGGGCCTCATGCACGGTGAGCGACTTGCCCTCAGCATCGAGCACCTTAGAGTAGCGCGTGAAAACCGCCATGCCCGGGCCGATGGCCGCCTGTGCCAGGTCTACCGGAGCGATGTTGCCATGCTGCAGGTGGGCGAGCGCTACAGGCAGATCAGTCTTTAGCGAGGTTACGAACTCGCGGCGCGTGGCAGTGGGTGCATCTGCCGCCAGCGGGCAGCAGACAAGAACAATGCTAGAAGCGAGCATGTTATGGCCAATGCCTGAGACCTTGTTCGCGAGTTCCGTGCGGATTGGCCAGGTGCCGCTGAGGGCAAATCCGGACCGAATAACCGCGTCGAGGAAGGTTTCCCAGCCGGTGCTATATGTCCCGCCTTCGCTCTCGGTCTCCGACTGCTTGAAAGCGTAATAGATTGTCACCGGGAAGGCCGGATGTGCCTGCTCCGCCAGTCGGTGTATCGCCCGCGTCATCCCATCGAGATAAAATGCCTCGGCCTTATCTCTACTTCCATGGCGGTATTTCGTTGCGACCAGTTCCTCCGTTTTGGGCACGGCCAGCGTGGCGAATAGGTCTGGAAACGTGGACTTTTGTGAGCGGCGCAACCAGACGTAAAAAAAATCTGATAAATCAGCATAACCGATGTTGTCATAGTACGGAGGATCGGTAGAAACCAGTTTGCCATTCGATATTGCCTGAGTGCAGGCATCAATCTGAAATGCCTTACCTTTTGGAGAACTCGGCAACTCGGTGATAACCCTCCTTACCTGATCGGCACAGCTAAGAAAACCGCCTGTTGATCCTGAGATGACGTTTGCTTCGGCATAATCCCAAACCATAGGAATGGCTTGTCGGCCGAAGGTATTACGCATCGTCTGGCCCCCCGAGATCCATGAACATATCGTGGAATTGTAATCAGAGAGCTTGTCGACTGCGCACGCCAAATATACCGCCACAGCCTCAGCATAGGCGGTCGCACCGGTACCGTCCTCGCGCAAGGGCTTGCTGTCCCCGGTCATGCCGGCGGTGATGGCATCGCGCTTCACCCGCTCTCGCGTTTCCTGCACCAGGTCGGAGAACGTGGTCAGCGCTACAAGCTGGCGGGGAGTGAAGAGGTCACCCCACGACGCAAGTCCGTAAGGCGTACAATTCCCGCCTGTCATTCGGGCTGCAATCTCCCCCTCGGGTCGCCACGTTGGTTTCGCTTCTTGTGCCGCTGCCTCATGCTCTGGCGTCGGCGGGAGATAAACCCGCCCGCGCTCGCCCTCCGCCACGATCGCCATGAGCCGCGCGCCCATACGCCCAGCCTTTCCTTCAGCCTTGATATAGTCGCCCGCGATAGGTGCGCCCGACATCAAACATATAAAGTTTGCGCGCGCGAGTTTGGTGCCGTTCTTTGCCGCTTCTGCCTCTATCGGCTTGCCCACCCTCACAATGAAGTGATAACCGCCGTTCTCGATGACCGGCTCCACGTAGGCCTCCTTGCCCTCCTTGGTGGAGAGCATGAAGGTGGAGGCGAGTGGCACGTCCACTTGTGCGAAGGCCGGGTTCGGGCTCTTGACCGTACGCGCCCAGAGCCAGGCGATCACCGCGAGCTTCTGGCCGACGTACTGCTTCAGGTCAGACCGCACTTTCGCCATCTCGGTTGTGACTTCGATCTTCGGATAAAGCTGCCCGATGCGTTTCTCTGCCTCGTCGCGTAACCACTGACTATAATAGCGGACATCTTCGGCCAGGCCTTGCGCGCCACGCCATGATTTATCCATCTGGCCTTTCTGGACTTGAGCCTCGGGATTCACCGGCGGCTTCCCCGCGAAGTTTGGTGGGATCTCAATCATCGCCTTATCGATTAAGACCGCAACCGGGTTTAAGTCGCTGGCGTAGCTTTCCAGCCCCAGCCGCTGCGCCTCCAGCGGCAGCGCCCCGCCGCCAGCGAACGGGTCATGGAAGGCGGGCAGCTTTTTACGGTCAAACAGCTCCTTGGCTCGCAGATGGTCGGCATTCTCGGCACAGGCACGCCGCCAGCTCTGCCAAATCTCGTCTCGCGCGGCCTGCAGCACGGTCTCGTTAGTGGTGTTCTCCCACAGCACCAGGTCCTCGATAATTCGGAATAGCCGCAGGCGCTCCTGGTCGGCCAGTATATCGTCGAGGGTCGGTACCGGACCTGGTTCCGGGACCGTTAGCCCGGATCCTTTGGCCTTTTCGGCGAGGGCCCGGGCCTCCTCCCATAGCTTTAGGCGGGCCTTGAGGGCGGTCTCCGCCTTCCGATGTAGCTTCGGGTCCGCCCGGAGCACATCCACGTAGACCGAAGGATCGTCCACCATCTGAGCGAAAATCACCGCACGTGTCGCCGCAAGGGGTCGCCGCGCCCACCACAAGTGTAGCGTACTCGGATGGCCCTGCCGAATCGACTTCTCCCGCGCACTGGCCTTGTTGATCGCCTCCAGCGGCAGGGCAACTTCAATGAGCTTCTTCGGACACTTCATTGACTATTTCCTCCTCAGTTCATCTCGGGACGCGCGTTGCCGTACACCCTGGAGGATAAGCATTTATCAGCTTGATTGGGTCAGAATTGGGTTTCCATTGGGTCGAATTGGGTTTTGCGCCTTCCGTCGAAGGCTCTGTCAGATAAATAGTTAGCCTCAAAATTATGTTTGAATTCCGTCTTCATTGTGTTGGATTGCGTCTTGAGCCAACGGGAAACCAGCGGGCGGCCCTGGTGGTTCCCCGGACCTCGATCTGCCTAGCCCCCTTCAGCTCACGAAGTAGCGTCTTCACCTGGTCACGGGTCAGGCTGGGCAGGACCTGTAGAAGCTCTCCGAGGGTGGCACCCATAGAAGCCGAATCGTCGATGTGCCTCTGCAAAAGCGTCTTGTTTGTATCACGGTCGAGGCCCCTCCTCCGCGTATATGTGCCGCTCTGTCCAAGGAACCGATAGAAGCGTCGCGATAGCAAGTGATGCGAGCCGCGGCCACGGCCCGAGCGTTCGATGACGCCTTGATCTCGAAGAACTTGAAGGCGTGGGGTGAGGTAGGCCGGGACTGGTTGCTCGCGGTGAATTAGATCTATGACGAGGAAGTCCTCGGTGGTGAATGAGGCTGTCCGTTCGCGCCCGATCTCTTCAAGGAATCGAAGGAACTCGGGATCCTGAATCTCGCCGTGAAGGGTCACCCAGACCGAATGTTCTCCTGTCCGAGTGAAGTCCGGTAGCGACTTGCCCTGTCGAATGCACTCCCGATAGATGAGATCGAAGCCCTGGCCGGCACGCTCAACAAGGCCACACCTAGATAGCGCCTCGGCTATTCGACGATTGCGGGGGTTCTGTTCCCACAGCAAATTCTCTTGGTTGATCCCGGCGGGGAAGCCGCCTGGGCTCACAATCTCGATTCGCCTAGGAAATTGGCGAATAATGGCGGAGCCGCCATGGCGGTAGTCGCGGTGACTCACGGCGTTCAGGACAGTCTCACGTACCGCTCGTTCGTTGAAGGTGGGGACGTCCCAGACGAACAGCCCTTGCTGGAAGTGCTGTAGGTCATTACGGAGGTTAACGGTCTGCCAGATTTCGTCGAGCGCGGTAAGAAAGCCGCGACGGAACTCACGCCGGTCGGCAGCTGGCCCTGCGACCTCGCTCGGCCGGTACTCGAAGATAATTTCTGCTTGCCCCAGATACCGGCCCAAAGCCTCACGCGTGCCAAGCAGTATTAGCGCGGCGTATGTCAGACCGCCTCCGACCAGCAACTCTGCATCCGCGAGGAGACGCTCGGGGGGCCGCGTCATAATGTCTTGCCCAGGCGCTTTGCGCTGCCACAGCACGCGCAACAAGTCGATAGCTGTCCCATCAAGATCTTCGAGACGTGCGCCTGCACAGATCTCAGCCGAGAAGTCGGGCCCTGTTTCTTCGTGAATTTGACGAAGCTGAGTGTCTGACATAGGGACGAGCGCATCGCCAGCCCGCATCCAGAACGAGCCATTATACTGCCATGCAGTTCCCGGAAGTCGTGCCGGAACATGGACAAGCAGAACCCGCTTATCTTGGTCGAAATATTCCTCAATCGTAATTCGATGGTGGAGTTGGTCGAAAAGCCCCGCCTCGGTGCGACCGGGCTCATCGAAGGCTCGCGTGCCGACGACCTGGCGGGGCCGTCTGTCCGTGACCCCAAGCACTACGGTGCCACCGCCCTCGTTTGCGAGCGCAACGCAGTATTTAATCAACTTCTCGAATTGGAATCCGCCGGACGCGGACTTGAACTCTACGCAACGATCCTCGGGACTCTCGAGTAGGGAGCGAAACTCATTGGGGGTCGTCATCGAGGCGCCTCCGCACGTGCCAACAAACCTGCGAAATCATAGTTTTGGCTCACCACACCGAAGTCCGGCTCGCGTCGGAAAGGCTGCCGTAAGTAGTGGACCCGGTACCGGTCCCGGTCGGTAAACTCAACGATGGCCAGGATGAAATCTTCTGGCTTATTGAGCGAGTAAAGGACCTCGTTCTTCGTCACCGTAATCGTATCGGCGCCACTGACGCGACCTTTCACTTCCAGAAAGCGCAGGCGCCCCGTGCCCGGTACGCGCGATTCGATGTCGTAGCCTAGCTTTTCGAATTCGCGGTCGGTGGGCTCGAAACCGAGCTGCCGCTCGAGCTCCATCACGATGGCACGGGCCCGTGTGGCGGAAGCCTGCGTATCGGCCGGCGTGGCCGCCTGGGGCAAGGGCCGTCCGGTCATCGCGGCGATGAGCCCCATGGGCACGACAACGAGCCCGCCTAGCACTGCCGGCGGCAACGTGGAGAGTTGCGCCTCGGCGTTGAGTTCGGCCAAACGCTTCTGTAAACGGCTCTGCAATTCGTCTGCGCGGCGGCGTGCTTCGCTAGAGTTGAGCCGCGCCCCAGCTTTGCCTGCCTGCTCCTGAAGTTTCAACTGTTCAGCTCGATGGTCCCAGTAGGTAATTTCTTTAGTAAGCCGGTCCTTGACCGCCGCACGAGTCTTCTCGATCCATTCGAGGCGACGGTCGCGTACCTCGGCCACATGCTTGGGGACGACTCCAGCAATTGCGTAGCCAATCGCTTGCTGCTCGAGCTCGCGCGTGATCCAAGCGCACTCAGGGCGTTTAAAGAAATCGTCTACCTTGGGTTCGCCCTCCGCGAGCGGGCGATAATCGAGGTAGGGGGCGTAGTGCAGGTACCGCGTCTGACCCGCAGCGTCGATCTCGACATAGAGCATACGTTTGCTGATCGTACGCCGTCCGCCGGATGGGAGGACTTGCGCGTCCTGGATGGCGTGCTCCAAATAAAATAACACGCGTGGGCTGGTGCCCTGGTCGCGTTCATCCACTAGGACGGTGCCGCGGCGCAGGAGGTCGCGATGGCGCTCGAGCGTGAGATCAAGGACCGCATCGAGCAGCGGGTGGCCGGGACAGACGAAGGCGGCCATTGGCTGGCCGGGCGGGGTTAGCAGATCCTTTTCAAAGGCCACGCGCTCGTAGCGCTGAAGCACGGGGTCTCCCATGCCGATGGCCCGATCGCGGTTGCGCACGGGCGAGGGCACATGCGTGATCTCATAGCGGCGCGGTTCGCGTTGGCGGACAGTGCCCCCGAGGTGCTTGAATGCTTCAAGAAAGAAAGACTCTATATAATGCGGTTGCAATCGCCGGGCCTCAGCGCGCTCCATCTCCTCGCGCACGCGGGCCACACGGCTGGAATCCATTGCGTCGTGGGCGAGCGCTCGTTCTTCTATCAGCTCTTCCAGATGCGAGCGGTCAACGGCGTGGGCGATAGCCTGCGTCAGGCGTGCACGCACCTCGGGGCGGTCGCCATAGCGGACAGCTTCGATCAAGAGATCGCGCAGCAGGCGGCCTTCGAATTGGAGTTTGCCTAGTACATCGAAGACCTGGCCACCTAGGGCCTGGCGTGCCTGCTCCAGTTTCTCGAGCAGAGTGCGATAGACGTCGCCCTCGCGCGTCTCCTCTGCAACCAGGTTCCACAGGTCGCAGACTTCGGTCTGGCCGATGCGATGGATGCGTCCAAAGCGCTGCTCTATGCGGTTGGGATTCCACGGCAGATCGTAGTTCACCATCAGGTGCGCCCGCTGTAAGTTGATGCCCTCGCCCGCTGCGTCTGTGGCAAGCAGTACTTGTACCTGAGGGTCGTATAGGAAACTCTCCTGCGCCTTACGCCGCTCTTCGCGACCCATCCCGCCATGGATTATCATTAACGCATCCGGCCGGCCGAGAAGAGAGGCGATCTGGCGTTCGAGGTAGTTGAGTGTGTCGCGGTGTTCGGTGAAGAGCACTAGTTTTTGCCGCGGCGAGGAAGCAGGTGGTGGGATGGTGCCGGAGCCATAGGGGACGGAAGACGTCTCGACGCGATTGCCCAGGCCCGCTGGCGTAAAAATTACACCAAGCAGCTGCGACAGCTCCCGCCACTTGGTGTCTTGGCCACTTCGGCGCACTTCGGCCGCCAGAGCTTCGAGCCTTGTAAGGGTCGCTATCTCAAGTTTCAGCTCGGCGATAGTGCCAGCCGCAGTAGCTTGATCGAGCACTTCCTCTTCAGCGTCCTCGACCTCGTTCTCTGGCGCTTCATCGAGGTCCTCGACGTCCTCGGCATCGAGAAGGGGTCCGGCGACCACGAGCTGTGCGGAGGCGGCGGCCCCGCGTTGCAGGAGATCCAACTCGCGCAGGCGCTTTTCCAGGCGCTCGCGGCGACGCCGGAGGGATTGGAAAATTGCCTCAGGGGATGATGCGAGGCGGCGCTGTAGGATGGTTAGCGCAAAGCCGACGGTGCCGGCATGCTTTTCATTTTCGAGCGCCTCTGCCCGGTTGAACTCCCCGCGTACATATTCGGTGACTTCCTTGTAGAGGTGGGCCTCGCCGGCGGAAAGCTTGTAGGGGACCGTATAGGCGATGCGCTCAGGGAAAAGAGGGCGGCCGTCGAACTTGAGCAGGCCCTCCTTCACCATGCGGCGCATCAGGTCGGAAACCTCCACCTGGTGCACGCCGTCACGGAAGCGTCCTTCGAAGCGGTCGCCGTCGAGGAGTGCGAGGAAGAGCTGGAAGTCCTCTTCCTTGCCGTTGTGAGGGGTCGCCGTCATCAAGAGAAAGTGCCGTGTCAGCCCGGAAAGGAGTTGACCAAGCCGGTAGCGCTTCGTGTACTTGACTTCACCGCCGAAGAAGGTCGCCGACATCTTGTGCGCTTCGTCGCAAACGATAAGATCATAGCGGCAGTCAGGCGCGCTGAGCTTCGCCTGGACGTCCTCATTACGGGAGAGTTTGTCGAGCCGGGCGATAGCAAGGTCGTTTTCGAGAAACCAGTTGCCTGTCCGGGCAGCTTCCAGCTTATCATTGGTCAGGATCTCGAAGGGCAGATGGAAGCGGCGGAACATCTCGTCCTGCCATTGCTCAGCGAGCATTCCGGGGCAGACGACAAGGCAACGCTTCAAGTCGCCTCGAGCGATCAGTTCCTTGATAAGGAGTCCCGCCATGATTGTCTTGCCGGCGCCCGGATCGTCTGCTAATAGAAAGCGCAGTGGCTGGCGCGGCAACATCGCCTCATAGACGGCCGTGATCTGGTGCGGCAGAGGCTCTACAAGAGATGTGTGCACCGCGAGCACAGGGTCGAAGAGGTGCGCGAGGCGGATCCGGTACGCCTCTGAGACCAGACGAAAAAGCGCCCCATCACCGTCGAAGCTCCACGGCCGGCCCTGTCCGATTACTTCCAGACGCGGCTCATCGTGGCGGTAAAGGATTTCCTCGGCAACCCGGCCTTCTGGTGTGCGGTAAATGACAGTCAGGGCATCGGAGCCATGCCACTGCACGCTCACGACGGTTGCCGTGCCATCCGGGAGGAGGCCCCGGAAGGCCGTATTAGGTTTGAGATCTTCGAGTTTCAAATGGCCACTCCCGTCCTGCGCCTATAGGTTGATGGTAGGGCGCTTCGGCGTGAGGCGCTAACCCCTCGTTTTATGTTCGGTTTATCCGGTCGACCTTGGCCCACGTCATCCGTCAATGTATCACCGCTAACATGTGATTTTCAAGCTAGACAGCCACCCTCAGGGTTGCTCCAGGCCTATTAAGTCTATTGACAATTGTCGAGATCCATCTCATAATAAGTTCGGCATCAGGAGAGGCCCTCTAATGCAGGGCCCGGCAACCTGGGACGGACACCCAAGGTGCCTCTCGCACGGAGCGAGGATGCGGTCGCTGAGAAAGCGGCAACGAAGTGTCCGGGCGATATGACCCGCTCTCCTGATGTGGGAGAAGCGGGTTTTTTGTTGTCCGCCCTCTCTTTGCCCCGCATCCATAAGATTCCTCCGGCGCCCTGAAGCTTGAAGGAGGAATTACTAATGCCCCAACAAATGTGGCGTCCCAGCTGCCATTGTAATCCCGGTATCTACAGCATGGGCTCTCCCAATTGTCGGGATTGTGGGCAGCCCGGACAGTACGATGGTTGGCACCAGGGCATGCACGAAGCGATGGCAGCCTATACGAAACGAACCGGCTTGGCGCCGATCGGCCCTCATCGCCGTCTGACGGACGAGCTGTTCGCTGGCCGATTCGGGCTTTGCCGCACCTGTGAGGGCCGCGGCGTGCTGGACGCCGAGGGCGGGCGGACTTGGAAAGTCTGCACCGACTGTCAGGGGCTCTGCTGCTTTTTCAGGGGGACCATGCGGGAATTCCAAGAGATCCGGGCCCGGATCCTGGAGCAGTTCCCCAAAGCGGCTGCTGCTTCTTTCGAGTCGGATGAGAAGCTGAGGAGATATTGTGCTGACCAAGGCCAGGAAGACGGCGAGAAGGGCCTCTGGATCGTCCGGAAGCTTCTCGCTCCGGAAGCGGAGATCAGGTGTGTCTTTTACACGCTGGCGGTCAGGAACGAGGCCCTGAAGAAAAAATGGCGGGGGGGATTGTCCGATTACTGGAGCAAGTACAACACGATCCATAACGCGAGCCTTACCGTCAGCTGTTTCAAGGGGCCGTATTGGGATGACCAATACGGAGAGTTGACCGGATTCGGGCTCGTTGAAGGAAAGGATTTCATACTCTTTGACGCCAGCAATGTCACCACGATGAAGGATTTCGAGCCATTCCGTTTTCGGGTGGACTGGCTCGCTGGCTACGTCCATAAGGCCGGCATGATGATCTTCTTGAGGCATTAAGATGAGATGTCTGCCCGACCTTGAGAGACAACTGGCCGCCACAATAGAGCGTGCGCTCAAGCTCATGGAACACATCGGTTACCTGCGAGGAGAGGGCGAGGCCCGGGTCTACAATTTCATCCCTCCGGAAAAACGGAATCCAAGCGACCTCGCCGAGTGCGACGGTTGCGAGAAGTTGTTTTACGAGAGCGAGCTGACTGAGATAAACCCAGGGATTTTTCTGTGTGACGCTTGCTACGATCCGGAGATGGAAGTGAAGACGGAATTCAGGACACCGACGTCAGAGGACATCAACCATGCGATTCAATTATTGCTCTGGAGGTGTCGCGACGCCCAAGTTCACAAGGGTACGCCCGAGGGAAAGAGAGGATTCTACGGACTCGATGATTGGATCGCCCACGCCGAAGATCAAATGATCAGAGAGCTCGGCCTGTGGTGCGAAGATATCCAAGTGCTGAATGCCGGGTCGAGGGACAGCCGAGAGGATTCAGTGGGAGAGACTCCA
>Ga0187861_10001396_pt1 | contig 25128 bp, 19 predicted proteins | sample June2016WEW_10_1_3_FD_132986 | JGI IMG/M metagenome (GOLD analysis project Ga0187861, IMG submission 132986) | Peatland microbial communities from SPRUCE experiment site at the Marcell Experimental Forest, Minnesota, USA - June2016WEW_10_100 | ecosystem: Environmental > Terrestrial > Soil >...
AGCCTCCCTACAGCCCTGGCGTCTGGTAGTGCGTCAGGGCTGATTTTTCTGTTGTGGTTAATATTACATATACCTAATTTAAACCATTCCCCAAGCCCTTAAAAGGAATCCATATGAGAATATGGCTAGTGGTTATTTCTATGTTGATCGGATGTTTCGCATTCATTTAAACACTGGATATAATCTCTGTAACTCATAGAAATTATACTTCAATTGGAATTTATTATCCGCGTTGCCGCAGCTTAGTTGCCATCCGTTAAGCCGCGAAAAAATACTGACTGAATACTTGTGAAGGAAAACTCATATGGAAAATCTTTTCAAGTCATCGCCTAATTTAACAAACATAATTCGTTGGATAGCAAGAATCTTAAGTGTGGTAAGCATTGGCATAATACTATTATTTATGGTGGGGGAAGGATTCGACTACACACGCATTAAACTATCTGAATGGCTTCTGTTCATATTCTTTCCCTTTGGAGTTTCTTTCGGAATGATTCTGGCGTGGTGGCAAGAAGGTCTTGGTGGAATCATGACAGTGGGGAGCTTTGTAATGTTTTATGCCGTTCATTTTGTAATCTCTGGTAGGTTCCCACATGGTTTAGCTTTCGTGGTTTTTACAATCCCAGGATTCCTATTTCTTTTGTGTTGGTATCGAATAAGAAAGATTCACAGTGTCGCGGCCTAACTAGGCGCTCCAAGCAAACGAGATGAGCGTGTTGCTATTTAACATTGCGCGTAAAGTTTTTGTGCTTAATAATTTTGTTATCAGCGTGAACTCAGTTCGTTTTGTGAATTACGAAAGTTATCAGCGCGGCAGTCCTGCTGTACGGGATCCTCGATCCGATCAAAGATCGAATCGGGACTTAGCGCCGGTCCGTTAGGCAGCACTTAACGAACACTTTCCAAGGAGATCAATATGAAATGGTATCACTACATTGCCTGCTTCTTTGCTGGCATTGTTTGCATAAGTATAATGTCAAGTATCGCATTCATGGATAAGATACATTAGCAATTGTCGTGTTGCCTAACCCGCGGCTCAAGCTGACCGGATGAGCGTGGGTGCATTTTGTATTACGTTTAGATGTTCAGTGTCCCGCACCGACACGGCGAGTTGGTGGTGAATATGGAAGAGTGGCTTGATGTATGTGCCTACTTTGCAATGCATAGTTTTTTCATCTCGTCAATTCCCTTAGGAGATGATAAAATGACAAAATCAAAGCTCTTATAATGGCTCTATATAGTGCCGACGAATTGAATTAAATATAGTTGTCATAGGTCACCTGTATATCAACCGCCATCATTTTTAACCCATTCTTAACCGCATAAACGGCGAATATGAACTGTTTTCCATGAAAGTTAAAAATTTATTTTTTTTACAACTGTTTCTTCCATAGAAAAATAAATTATATAGAAATAATTGTGGCCGTTTTAGAAATGATTTTTAACTTTTCTTCTTTTGAAAAAAAAAGCTATTACTGTGGTTTTTTAATCTCGTTGCGAAATCGATTCACACTTGCAATCATTAAGAGGAATTATTATGTTGGATCATAAGACAGTTTTAAGACGCAAGGGGTCAACAAAAGTGTCAACAAACTGACACAAATGTTGATATGATCTTGGTGAATAAGTTTTGAAAATGATTCGAAATTACGAAATTGGTTCTACAGAGGGACACTTCTAAGCTGTGGGTCGCGTATTCGAGTCACGCGAGGTCACGTGATTTATAACGACTTACGGGAACAGTGGTCCCCGGGGGCCACCTTTCTTGCATATAACGAATTTCAGGTTTACTTTTGTTGTAACTGTTATTGAATAGTTTTAACCAACAGACGAAACGTCGGGCACGCATTGCGACAGGATCGTTTGAAGGGTGGAACAAGTCACCCAATCCGCTGCCGTCGTTCCCAATTGAAAGGAGTCTACCATGCAACGCATCATCGTTATCACGCTCATCGCCCTGATCACAGGTGGTTCCATCGCGGCCGCCCAGCTTGTTGAACGATATAGCAACAATCCTCTGCCGAAACTCAACATCGTAGGAATCGGAATGGCAGAAGACCTCGCCACAGCCAAAAATGTTGTCGGCGAGATCTTCAAGGACAAAATGAATGTGACATTCCTGTTCCCGACACTCGCCGATCCGACGTACAAGAAGCTGAGATCGCAAAGCGCGTTCAATATATCGTTTGGCGGAAAGAGCGCTTCGGGCAAGGCGTTTTCTGCCGCCGTCGATTCGGTGCTGGAACTTAATGCGAACAATTTTACTGTACTGGCCATCGACCGGAAAGGAATCATTCGCGCACATTGCCAATCGACCATGTTTGATCCGCGCCGTTTCAACCGGGTAGTGGAAGAACTTCTGTTGAACCTTGATGGCAAGGAAGCGATCACCGTCGACGAAACAAGTCCGTTCCAAACGACCCTGGCAAAAGAAAAAGCGGATGCCAAACCCAAGGCGTTGTTCACGCTCGGCAAGGGGCAGGAATTCTACGCGTATCTTGGAAAACCACTTCCCTCGTTCAGCGTCAAAACATTCGAAGGCTCCGACATCACACTACCGGAATCGTTCAAAGGAAAAGTGACTCTGCTATTCGTGTTTGCCGCATCGGAGGATCACGATGCACTAGTTAATTCAGCGGGTACCATGATGATGGCAAAGTTGATGAATGCATACTACCAGATGTTTACGTTGGGCCAAGGCACACTATGAAGTGAAACGGTGAAAAACGCCGTTCCTGATTCATCCACAACAAAATAGATGTTGCACCTCATTCGAGAAAGGCCACGTGTTTCAGCGCGCGGTCTTTGGTTTTTCTGGATGAAGAATGAAATAGAGAAGCGGCCAAACGGCGAACGGATATCCACGACTCCTGTCCAGAGTCAGGCGTGTTGCCAATTACACTACGGGGCAATAAAATGTTGCTGATTCAATAAACGAAATGAACAATTTGCAGGCAATGAAATATTCTGATACGAATTCCGCGGTTTATTATTTCTTTTGTGGCGCTACAAGTGGATCAAACCGTATTGTTTTATCCCAGATGTGTTTTTCTTTTTTGATGTAATCCTGATATGCTGCTTTGATGACCACATAAATCCACAATTGACAGTACGAGAAGTACATGAGAATAACAGTCGCAAGATTCTTAAAGTTATCTTCGTCATCGTACGAAATCGAAAGAAATATTTCAAAGATAAACAAGATTAAGGACGTCACCCATACAAAAGTATAAGGACCCGGCAAAGAAATTGTCACCAATTGAAATAAACTGACGACAAACAGAATATCCGAGAAAACGACCGCGAAAAAGAAAATATAGTAGAGCGAAAGCGTGTACAGTAGATCGAATGCCAGCCTCTTGCTCTTGAAATGTGGAATTTCTTTCCAGAATTTTTTCGCGACGTAATTGTTCCCCCGTACCCATCGCATGCGCTGTCGAATCCAGACACCCCACTTTTGCGGTTCTTGTTCGTATGTTATTGCATAGGGAATGAATTTAATTTTGTAACCCGCTTCGTAAATTCGGATGCTAAGCTCTGAATCTTCTGTTAAAGCTTCCTCATCCCAGCCGCCTAGTTTTTGTATCAGATGGCTCCACATTACGTAGTTTGTTCCCGGTAAAGTTGAAATGCCCTGCATCTGCCACCTGCCTGCTTGCAGCATCAATTGGAAGCTGAGTGTCTCGATGTTTATGAAGCGCGTGAGAAGCGTGGCTTTTTTGTTCACTGTGCGGAACTTTCCAATGACAGCGCCAAGTTCTTTGTTGTCCAACAATTGTACAACAAGATACCGAAGTGAATCTTTATCCGGTGTGTTGTCAGCATCGAAGATAGCGATTACATCACCCTTGGCTTGTTTAATACCAAGATTAAGCGTTCGGGATTTCCCTTTGCCGCCTTCGCCTTTTGGTATATCGAATAGTTGCACGCGTGTATCTAACGATGCATAATGAGTTATAATATTTTTCGTATTATCTTCTGATCCGTCGTTTATAACGATGATCTGAAGTTTATCTTTGGGATATTCAAGTTGAAGCATTGATTCAATGGTAGCACCGATAACTTTTTCTTCATTATGCGCCGGTATCAAAATCGAACAAGAAGGATAGTCGAACGAACGTTTATCTACATCGCGTTTTTCGCGCAGTGAACGAACACAATTAATATAACCAAACACCGTTAGTATAAACTGGTAAGCGATTGTGAACCAGATTAAAATAACCGCTATCACAAAAAGAAAACTAAGATCGACTTCAAGAACAGTCATAGGATATTAGACCTTTCGATTTTGCGAAGTACGCCTGACAAATTTCAGATACAAATACATTAATAGAAGCAATGATATCGCAAGCGCACTGAACACTGCAATTGCTGTTGTTGACCAAAAGCTGGTATAATTAATTCCGTATGCAAACCGATCACCTGCAATAATGTTTGCTCTATGGCTGCCAGTAGGAAGGAAGATACTGAAGCAGTCGTTTCCTTTCATTGCCGTGAAATTTATTGGAGAGCCATCGACTGTTACAGATGAAGGCAAGTTGCTCAAGGAAATCAGCATGCGCGCATCGGAAACATAATCCAGAGTAACATCCCGCAAACCGTAACTCAAAGACTTGATTTCTCCGGTTGCAGACATGATGCGTGTCTGAAGCTCATGTGTAGAGAAATTACTTCTAGTGTCCGGTGTCAATATAATCGAATGTTCGCCTGCCGGAATCACATAACGATTATCTCGAAAAGGCGGCAGCGGAGTTCCGTCCAATGCGATTTCAGTTATTTCTTTTGGAAGACGCAGCACGAATGAAGATTGTGTTTGCACACTTATCCCGGATTCAGTGAAATGATAATGAACGTCACTTGCGAGTGCATTTGAAAAGAGACTTAAGTCCTGAGGATTGACGCTTGACTCAGAATAGATCGTAAAACGTGGAGCGCCAAGTGAAGCAGAGCGAATGAGCTGGAAACTTTCAGTTCCAGTTTGGATAAGTGTCGGGAACGGAATGACGGCATCCTTATTGCGAAAGTTAAGGATGTTCAAATCCAACATTAGTTTGGAGGAATCAATCAGTTTACTGTACTGCTTTCCCATATCTATATAGCGACGCGGATCAAGCGACCATTTCGATTGTGGATCTTCAACTTGCAATGTAAATCCATATTGCTTTTGAAGATCGAGAACGCTGCGCATATCAACTCCGAATTGTTCGCGAAGTTCCGGCGAGCCAAAATTGTCGAAGGCCGTGACTATAATTTGGAATCCTGGTTTTGTCTTTGCCAAGTCGCTAAATGCATTGAGCAATATCTCGTAAACATTTCTAATTTTTTGCACGCGATAGTTGATAATTGTATTCTTCACTGCCGCATTGGTTTTCCAAAATGATGTAGAAAGTGAATCAAACGCAGCTTTCAGATCGATACCATACTTTCGTTTCAATTCAAGCTTTGCAGATGGATGACCGGGAGTAAAAAACGCTGGTTGTTCAAATCCTTTGCCTGCTTCAAAATACAATTCCGCAAGATTAACTCCGTCCCAATCGCACGATTCAAGAAATGTGCGAAACTCTCTTGTCATCTCCTTGATGCAGAGCGTATCAGTCAATGCAATAGGATATCGCCAAGATGGTCTTGCATCATCGCCATTTACATTTTTTTCCCGCCACTCCGGATGATTAGTCCAAAACATTTGACTTATTTGCGGCGGCTCTAACCATGCGTAAACAAGAATGCCGTTTGCATGCGCAAGACGGATCAAACGAGCATAATCATATGTGTATTTTGGATATTGTTGCCATCCCCCGATATGCACAATACGAATGCCATTTGCCACCCACGAACGGATTAAGTTTTCGATACTATAAAGAGATCTATATCCGGGTTCGAAATAAACTTCAACCTGTTCGCGTCTCACAACTGGACGTAGTTGAAAGAACCGGCGGACATACTCAATGAAGAACGGGTATTGAGAATATCCTTGCTGTGAATGTGGATCAAAACGCGAATTGATGTACAGAACTTTTCCCTTACCGAAATGTTTGCCTATGACCATCGGTGTCTCGGTTACTTCATCGGCACAGAAAACTTTATCAAGATGGTCGGTATCAAATTTATTCACGAGTTCTGCATAACGCCAAACAATTGGTTCTTCGGGAAACAGGTTATCCCGAACTCGGCGCACATTGATGCGTGTACTGGCAAATTCAATTCCAAAGTCTTTCGCAATGTCGCTCTTAGAATCAAGAACAATATTCCCGCCCGATGCTACGTAATTTGTTATTGTAGAATAATCTTCATCCGTAAGTGAATCTACGATGGATGCAGGAACAATAAGGAGGTTGTGTTGATCTGGATGCAGAGGTTGTCCAAGAAATACGGTATCGACCATTATATTGACACTTCGAAATGCCGATGCAAACGATGCTTGATCATTGAAAAAGGCACCGCGGGCGAAATGATTCCATAACAGCATTACACGTGCCGGTTTCCAATCTTCTTCCTTCGTAAAAATATTCTCATAGATACGATCCACTTTGGAAACGGCTTTCTCGAGGAATGTCTGTTTGCGTTCGCGGAATTCTATAGGTTCAGCTTTATAGAACTCGTTTGGTTCTAAAATTATATGCTTCGTAATATTCCCAAGGAGGCGCTTTTCAGAAATTTTTCTATCTCGCACTTCGCCTGTCTTGTCGAAATAAGCCTCCGATAAATATTGATCTTGCAAAGTAATAGAATAATCTTGTGTACCGGAAAGGATTACATGATCCTTTGTCTTGACCCAATTCGTTTCTTCTCGCATATCAATAAAAGTGTATCCAAGTTCTTCAAATCCATCGGCAAGTTGTTTTAAGAGATCAAGATCGAGAAAGGCATGAAAGAATGCACCGACAACACCATCACGAACATATAATTGTGATTTAGCGTACTTTAAAAGTTGATTGACAGAGGCGCGGCTTGCCTCTTTGTCCGGATTCAAGGGGACATAACCAAGATTTTCCGGGTAGATTGTTTGTCCGAACAAATCTTTATTAATAATATAAGGGAAGTACTGGCTGAAGTCGGCGTCTTCCATAGCAAGTCGCTGTTCACAAGCGGTACTAAAATATTTTGCTACTGTTTTATACAGTATGAAAGAAGCTGTGTAATGAGGCGTTTCCCATACAAGAGGATAGATGCCATTTTTCATTAATTCTTGAATGCCCATTTCAATTTTATGGGCATCGCCTTCTTCTGTTTCACCTTTTATAGGTCCATTAGTGTTATCATCCCAAAATTCATAATCTGCAGCTGTTTTACCTTTGTACTGGTGCGTTATTCCATGCATTACAATGGTACCGCCATTGCGTACCATATATTGCAACGCATCGACAATATCTGGTTTATCAGATAAACTCAAACGTATTCCTTCATCGGGGTCAACATAAAAAGGAATTACGCCAACCATAAATGGAATACCGCGGCTGGAAAGAATATCTGCAACCTCGCGGAGGTTGTCAGGATTTTCAAATAATGTTACATCCTCGATCCGAATCATTGCGCGATGCGAGGGTTCATGATTTTCATGGAGAATATCGTGTAGTAGATCAGCGAAATAGTTATAATGATCACCGGGAATTGCATAAGCAAATGGTGAATCGGCAAAATATATAAGATTTTTTGCAGAGATGGCGTATGGTGATTCTTTCTGCTTGGTGGTTGAAAACGCTTTGGCAATAACCTTTGCAATGCTTGGGTTGCTAACATGAATCATGCCGAGGCGAGGTTCGCCCTTTGTGAAGACCGTGCCATTTGCCGTTACTTGATCGAATTTTGCGATGGAATCAATTCCGCTTACAGTAAAACCAAATTTCTTTTTCATATCGTATCGCTGGCAGAACTCTACCATACCAGTGCTTAACCAGATGACTGGTTTGTTCGTGTTGTAAACGTCAAGGAGAAATTTTGTTGGCACGTCATTGTGCATTTCGAAACCAACATAGAAAGTATAATCATAATTGTTAAGTTCATCGAATTTGTAATCTTGGACACCTTTAACAATTGTCGATGTATTAAAATGCCCCATTAACGCGGCAAGTTGGCGGCCATCTCCTATTGCGAAGTTCTTCAAACTTGATGTGCCCTGTACAACTATTAGAATTTTCTTGAGCGGTGGTTTGTCTGTTGCAAGAGCAAGGGATTTTTGACTTATGGAATATGTGAAAAGGAGAAGAAGAATCCAGAAAGTCTTTTTCATGAAACCTTTTATTAATCTCATTGTTCTATCAATGCGTATTCTTTTTCATGAGGATGATTAGACAAACAGCCCGTAAAGGGTTGAATGGCATCGCACCAATGCGGGCTGTCTTATAAATCATATGTTCTGTACTTAAGTTAGCAGATTATTGGAGCGGAATCAAGAATGAAACGATTAATTGTGCATAGTAGAATATTTCGCTTTGACTCAAACTTGGATTTTATTTGCAATTCCCTCTTTCACAAGGTACATTAGCATTTAAATATATTGATAAATCTATTTTTACAATTGCTAAGTTTCTATTGGAATGAGTTATCACATATCTGTAAGGAATTATCATGCCGGCCCAACTCAAGTGGTTCATCTCGTTTGTGAGCGCAGGAGTTGTCAGCGTTGTTTTCTTAAATCGATATATGCCTGAACGCGTAGACACTATTTATATAAACTGCCATATTTACACGATGGATGCAAATAGCACTATCGCCGAAGCAATGGCGATTGCGAATGACAAGATTGTTGGAATAGGAACAAGAGAGTACATCAAACGGAAATTTAAAGGAAAAAATATTATCGATCTGGGCGGAAAGACGATATTGCCCGGGCTCATTGATGCACATTGTCATCTTTACGGACTTGGTCTTTCCCGGATGACAGTTGACTTAATTGGGACACATTCTGAAAGGGAAGCAGCAGAGAAAATTGTTCAGCGAGCGGTCGTATCAAAACCGGAACAATGGATTCGTGGAAGCGGTTGGGATCAAAATGAATGGCAGACAAAATTGTTTCCAACTAGTAAGCCATTAGATAGAATTGCACAAAACAATCCTGTCTATCTCGTTCGTATTGACGGACATGCCTGCTGGGTCAACAAGCGCGCTTTAGAAATTGCCGGTGTGAATAGACAGACACCTGATCCACTTGGTGGAAAGATTGTACGCTATGCCGATGGAGAACCAACCGGAGTCTTTATTGACGCAGCAATGGAATTAATTTATAAATTCGTACCAGAACCGAACGAACAGGAAATGCGCGAAGCAATTCGACTTGCGACAGAAGAATGTGCTTCAGTAGGACTGACATCGGTTCAAGAAATGGGAGTGGATGTAAAACAAGTTGAATTATACAAGAAAATAATCGATGAAAATAAATTTCCTCTCCGTGTGTACGCCGCAATTGATGGCCCAGGCGAGTTGTGGAATAAAATGAAAAAGGAAGGAAAACTAATCGGATATGGAAACAACAAACTTACTATTCGGGCATTAAAAATATATATCGATGGTGCGCTGGGTTCTCGCGGAGCCGCATTAATCGAACCATATTCTGATGATCCAAACAATCGTGGGCTGACAATGCTTTCAGAAGATGAATTACAAAAGTTAGTAGATGAATCGCTGGATCATGATTTTCAAGTTTGCACGCATGCAATTGGCGACAGAGCGAATCACATTATCCTTAATGTGTACGAGTCAGCGTTGAAAAAGCATCAATTACCTTTTGCAAGGTTGCGTGTTGAGCATGCGCAGGTGCTATCCCCAGAAGACATTCCTCGCTTTAAACAACTCGATGTTCTTCCAAGTATGCAGCCGACGCATTGTACTTCTGATATGTATTGGGCAGAATCACGGCTGGGGTCAAAACGGATTCGCAGTGCATATGCTTGGCGATCTTTGTTAAACACAGGTATTGTCATTCCAGAAGGTTCAGACTTTCCTGTAGAAAGTCCAAATCCATTCTTTGGAATTTATGCTGCGTGTACTCGGCAGGATAAAAATGGTATGCCGAAAAATATTGACGATATGCGCAAATATTTTCAACCTTCTGCCGATGGTTACACTGATACAGCGGCGTTTGTTAATGGATGGTACGCCTCAGAGAAAATGACGCGGGAAGAAGCAGTCCTTGGTTTCACAACATGGGCGGCGTACGCAGCATTTGAGGAAAATCTGAAAGGGTCGCTTGAACGCGGAAAACTTGCAGACTTTATCATTATTTCAAAGGATATATTCCGTTGCCCAGCAATTGAGATACCGGCTATCCAAGTGGAGTCGACTGTGCTTGGTGGTAAAGTCGTGTATTCGCGTTGATAATAGCCGTTCTTATCTGAATCTTTAATGAAAGTACAGGGTTATTGTTTTTACCATGAAAAGTTTGTAGTATAGAAAAAAGAATACAAAAGTATTTCTAATCGAGATAATAATCTAATGCCATATAAAGTTCTCGTAGCTGATGATGATGAAGGACAGCGCAAATCCCATGGTTTTGCTCTCGAAGTTGTCACCGCTATTTTAGGAGATGAGATTGAAATTGTTGAGACAGCTACAAGTGTTGAAACATGGGCGAAGATAAAATCTGAAGTTTTCAATTTGATAATCCTTGATAACGATTTTAAAGATAACAACCTGAAAGGGCATCTTCCGGGTATCGCACTTCTTCAATTAGCAAAGAAGGAAAGTCCGAATCGGACAACGCCAACCTTTTTTTGCAGTGCTGATGCATACGATACATTAAAATCGATGGTAGAAAAACATGGGGGTATATATCTGCCAAAAGTCGGTTATGATATTGAAAAAGTTGCCCAGCTTTTTGCCGAAAAAATGAAGAAGTAGCAGAAGGACGCTCAAAGATGTTGAATGAAAAGGTCACTGAGCGTGACCTTTTTTGTTATAGAGAGAACATGAATTCGCACGACTTGCAATCTAGAAATGAACATTACCACATCATTGAAGGAGCGCTCTACATCAGTACGGGAGCCCTAATTCCTGTGCAGACAATGATGCCTGCGCTTATTAAACGATTGGGTGGAGGCGATGTGCTTATCGGCGCATGGCCCGTTGTTGTGTATCTTGCCTACTTTATGCCGCAAGTCATCTCGGCAAATTATTCCGGTGCGTCCCAATATCGCAAATCTACAGTTATTAAATATGGATTCATTCAACGTTTGCATATTCTTCTGCTTGCCTGTTTTATTGCAATGTGGGGAGCTTCTGCACCAACATTAGCTATCACGTTACTATTTCTATTATATATTTCTAATCAAGCGACTTCAGGTTCAATATCTCCTATCTGGATGGACTTTCTGGCAAAAACAACTTCACCGGAAAGAAGAGGAAAAATAATGGGCTGGCGAGTATCTCTCGGTGCTGTGCTCGCTTTAGTAAATGGTTTCATATTAACAGCGATACTGACGATACTCCGTTTTCCATATAATTATGCTTCAGCTATTGGACTTGCATTTCTATTTCAAACGAGTTCATTGGCAGCACAGCATAAAGTAGTTGAAGCGATGCCTTCTCCAGTTTCGACTCCGGTATATCTTTCGGATTTATTTTCCCGTGTACGGTCAATTGTTGTAAACAATCGTCTCTACAGAAAATTTCTATTTGCTTCAGCTTTACTAACAATCAGTTTTTCATCAGTCGCATTCTTTACTATTGCAGCTATTAAGCGGTTTGATATTTCTGAATATGTGGTTGGTATCTTCACAATCCTGATGATTGTTGGACAGATTATTAGCGGGGTGCTATTAGGTTGGCTTGCTGATACAAAAGGGACTAAGAGTGCCTTAGTTGTTTGTGGGGTAAGCCTGTTGCTGGCAATTACGACTGCATGGTTAGCGCAATCTGTAAATTGGTTCTACTTTGTTTTTTTCTTCTTTGGGGTAAATGTTGGCGCCGAAACAGCAATGCGGTACAATTTTGCTGTTGAATGCGCACCATATGGAGAACGCCCAATGTATGTCGGGTTGATGAACGCCTGGTTCGCTCCATTCTACCTTATCACTCCAATTGCTGGATGGCTGAGCGCATTCTATGGTTACAATTTTGTCTTTGTACCCTCGTTGATTATTGGTCTGATTGGTTTGGTTTTCTTGATACGTACGCCCAATCCGCATAAAGAGAAGCTTGCGCTTTCCTCGAAATAACTTTACATTTTTCATAGGAAATATTTTTACTCTATATCCAATAAAGGAGGTTGCAGTGTATGAGAGATGTTTAAATGAAGCTGAGTTGATTCTTAGTGTTCAACAAGAACCTTTGGTGTCTGTTCGTAAAGTGTGGGAAGAGATCGCTAAACGTTCCAAAGCTAAAGGATTTGAAATTGCGTCCTTATCAGATTTTAGCGCAATGCTTGAAGGTGATAACCGTTTCCAAATTGTACCTGCGCAGATAAAAATTCAGGAGGATGATGAAATCTTGCCGGATATTGAAATCGCAGATTCGGATATGGAACAACTTGGCTTCTTTTCGGAAGATCGTGTGAAGTTACGAAGCAGAAAAATTGTTGAAACCGTCATCAGTGAGGACGAAGAGGAAGTGGGAAGTATCAAGCGAATGGCATTTGCAGGCAAGACGGTGAAATCAAAAAATATTTCCATCAACAAGAAGACAGCCACCGCATCAAAAATAAACATCAATAAATCATTGAAGAAAAAAGCTTCTCAGCAAAAATCTAAATCAGTAAAACGAACGAAGTCAGTCAAAAATCGAAAATCGAAAGCGCAAAAACGGAGCAAGAAATAAGCCAGCATGCCAGAAGATAAGACACGAGTATGGACTGTCCGCGAATTAATGAAATCTGCAATAGAGCACCTTCAACGTAAAGGATTTGAGGATGCCCGTCTCAACGTTGAACTCCTTCTTGCACATGCATTAGACCTTCAACGCATTCAACTATATCTCCATTTTGATAAACCACTCAAATTAGAAGAACTTAAGCAATTCCGTACATTATATGAACGACGATTAAAGCGAGAGCCGGTGCAGTATATTATCGGTTCAACAAGTTTTATGGGACTTCACTTTATCGTCGATTCACGAGTGCTCATTCCACGACCCGAAACAGAAACCCTCATTGAACAAGCGATATTGTTGTGTCAGAATCATCCCGGTGATGCACCAATTCATGTGTTAGAAGTTGGAACGGGAAGTGGAAATATTGCAGTTTCTATTGCAAAGTATATCAAGCATGCACGCATTACAGCGATTGACATCAGTAAAGAAGCATTGATTGTTGCTGAGAAGAATGCACGATTGCACTCTGTTGATTCACAAATTCAATTTTTATTAATCGATGTATTTGATCGAACAGAAGAATTGTTCCAGAAAAGGTTTGATCTTCTCGTGAGTAATCCCCCCTATGTTCCGAAAGACGAGTGGGAACAATTACAGACGGAAGTGCGAGATTTCGAACCTTCAGTGGCTTTGACTGATGGAAAGGACGGATTTAAATTCTACCATCGCCTTATTGGAATTATTCCTGATATTCTCAACCCCGGCGGCGGTATCATGTTAGAAGTCGGTTTTAACCAAGCAGAAAAGGTTGCGCGAGAGATGAGAAATGTTGGAATAGATCAACTTCAAATTACAAATGATCTACAGGGAGTACCGCGCGTTGTTTCCGGGATATGGACAGGTTTGCCATCAAATCTGATAAGTCTAAATTGATAACAAACCTTACGCAGATATGATAAGAAAAAAGTTTGAAGTTTAAGTAAAATGTAAATATTTCGACAGCAAGTTTCTTTTACCAGCGACTAATTACCAACCATGCGCGCATTAGTTCAGCGAGTGAAGCGATGTTCAGTGACTATTGAAGGAACGTTGCATAGTTCCATCGGAATGGGAATACTTATCCTCCTTGGTATAAAAAATGGCGATACGGAATCCGATGCGGAATATCTTGCCGAACGTTGTTCATTGCTTCGAATCTTTGAAGACGAAGCAGGGAAGATGAATCTTTCGGTCAAGGATGTAAAAGGCAAGGCGATGGTGATTTCGCAATTCACGCTTTACGGTGACACTCATAAAGGGAACCGGCCAAGTTACACTGATGCTGCACCTCCGCATATCGCCGAAACTCTATATGATCATTTCATCAGACATTTACAAAAACAATTAGGCGAACAGCAAGTTGCTTCCGGTGTGTTTCGTGCGATGATGGATGTAGAACTTGTCAATGATGGACCAGTAACATTGACATTAGAAAGCAAGAATCTATAGTTGTGATGGAAATCCGACCTTGAGTATTGAAACCCGAAATTCAAATTTGCATGTAGTTCTTCTCTTTCTTGATGGTGTCGGCATCGGAAAGAAAGACGCGGATATTAATCCGTTCTTTCATGCACGTATGCCGACGCTGACGACGCTATGTGGAGGAGAACTGCCGCATACACCATTTAAAAAAAAATCAACAGACCAAGCTGAGGTAATTGCAATTAATGCGACGCTTGGTGTGCCTGGTTTGCCTCAAAGTGGTACCGGTCAAACTGCGATTTTTACAGGAGTTAATGGAGCAAAGAAATTTGGACGGCATTTTGGCCCATATCCGCCATCGATTCTTCGTCCGGTTATCGCAGAAAAGAATATCTTTTCTCAATTGAAGGCAATAGGTAAATCGGTTGTATTCGCCAATGCTTTTCCGCAGCGGTTTTTCGATTACACAGAATCCGGCAATCGACGGCTTACAGCAACAACGCTTTCGTGTCAGCTTGCTGGTGTTCCATTGTTTACTGCAGAAAACCTTCAGCGAGATGAAGGAATTTCTGCAGATTTTATTCGCAGTCAATGGCCTGAGCTTGGACACCCTGAAATCAAACCAATCACACCCAAAACGGCAGGTAAGCATCTTGCCAACATCGTGGGAGGGCACGATTTTACACTATTCGAGTATTGGCTGACCGATCATGCTGGCCATAGTCAAAAGATGGCATTTGCAGTAGAAGTGTTGGAACGTTTCGACGAATTTTTATCTGGTTTCTTAGAATCGTTCGATTCCTGCAATACATTATTAATGATTGTCAGCGACCATGGCAATATTGAAGATCTTTCTACTAAGTCGCATACGCATAATAGAGTGCTATGCATTCTTGTTGGCAAGCGACGTCGCCAATTAGCTAATCATATAAAAAATATTGCTCACATTACACCTGCAATCATCAGATTATTTCTTGATTCGTGAACGTGTTATGTTCCAGAGCCGTCCAGCATTGCGGTTGGTTCTATTATTTGCCGCCGGAATTATTCTTGCGGCAGAGATTTCACTGTCTCCCGCCTGTTTGTTTGTAATTACCGTTATTCTAGTTCTTATTTCTGCAATTATCTTGTGGATAGATAAGTGGAAGATAGTTGGAGAAATATTACTCCAATGTTCGGTTGTACTGCTTGGTATTTTTCTTCAAACACTCCAACAATCAGATTTTAGGTCACGAGAACTTGACCCGCGTATTAACGATGAACCCGTAATTCTTTTTGGTGCAATTGATTCCGAACCTTCCCGGCAGGAACGTCGAATTAGTTGTGTTGTTAGCACAGATAGTATCATTCGTCAAGGAAAGACTAACAGAGATTCACGTAGAGTGATGATCATGCTAAGGTTCGATAAAAAGGATCACTATAAAGAAGAAATTGAATTTGGGAAGAAAATAGAAATGAATGGAACGCTGGAACCGTTTCCGTTTCAGCGAAATCCCGGCGAGTTCGATTATGGAAAATATCTTGCATTGAACGATATTCAAGGTATTGTAACAGTCAAAGGATTAGATAATGTTCGAGTCGGCGGGATGGCGGATGGAAATTCCTTTCAGACTTGGACATATTCGGTGCAAAAAGCTTTGTATCGTCCCATCGATAGTCTTCATTCTCCCCGCCATGCGAGTTTCTTAGAAGGAATCATATTCGGATACCGCGCCGATATTCCAGCCGACGTAAAGCAATCGTTCATGGATACGGGCACGATTCACATTTTGGCAGTATCCGGTTCGAATGTCGCGTTCGTTGCAGCCATTTTCTTTTCTATACTTGGCTTCTTTCGATTGCCGCGGAAAGCAGTCGGCGGTGTTGCAATTCTTGGACTCGTTGCGTATATGTTAATTACAGGATCAAGTGCCTCAGTTGTTCGTGCAACAATTATGGCAATTGTCCTCCTATGTGGAACGTTGTTTGAAAGAAAAGCAGACACTTACAATTCAATTAGTATTGCCGCGCTAATTCTTCTTTTCTGGAATACTAATACTTTATTCGATGTAGGTTTTCAGCTATCGTTTGCGGCAGTTATCTCTATTGTTTATTTCTATCCTCGCCTTGAATCGCTTATCAAGAAAATTCCAGATCGATTTGAAGAAATCAAAGGCGTTGATGCTATGTTAAAATTGTTCGCTGTTTCACTTGCCGCTCAGTTGGGAACAGTGCCTTTTACTGCATACTATTTTAGCCGTGTATCCATTATTTCTCTAGTGGCGAATATTCCGGTTGTGCCAATAAGCGGACTCAATACATTCATTGGAGCTGCCGAAATCATGTTTTATCCTATCAGTCCGTGGATTGCAAAATTGTATGCAGCGGCAAATGATTTCTTAGTTTGGTTCTTGCTTGGATTTGTCAAACAAGCGGTGAGTGTTCCATTTGCATATTTTGAAGCATGGCATTTCAACAATGTATTTATTGCCGGATATTATTTTTTTGTGATCGGTATCTTCAATTTGAATTTACCGCGTGTTCGTGCATGGTTGCTCATTATTATTTTAACGCTGAGTAATTATGTTCTCTATTCGAATATTTGGCTTCTGATACATCCCAAATGTACAATAACGGCTATTGACATCGGGCAAGGCGATGCCATTCTAATTGAATTCTCAAATGGTAAACGAATGCTGATTGATGCTGGTCCATTGTCTCAAAAATTCGATGCAGGTGAACGCACTGTTGTACCATTCTTAAAACGAAAGGGGATCTCGAAACTCGATTATTTATTAATTACACATTCGCACAGTGACCACATTGGAGGTGCGGGATCAGTTCTCAAATTACTCCGCGTTGATACGATTATGATGGCATCTTTTGCCACAGGCAACCGAGAAGTAAAAGATGTTCTAGAGATTGCTGAAGCGAGACATACCGGGGAAAAGATAGTAAGAACGGGGAGTCAGATTCAGATTGATTCAAACGTTCGAGTATATGTTCTCCATCCTGATTCGAATCACGTTGCAGAGAAGAATCTGAATAATTCTTCTGTTGTGGTGAAAATCGTTTATGGCAATTCATCGGTAATGCTTGTTGGTGATGCGGAAGTTGTAACCGAACAAAGAATGATGCCGCGTTACGGTGCGTTTCTTTCAAGCGATATTCTAAAAGCTGGGCATCATGGAAGTATTACAAGTTCAAGCGAAGAGTTTCTAAAAATTGTCAATCCGCGGATAGCTCTTATCTCTGTAGGAAATCATAATAAATTCCGTCATCCATCACCATTTACTATTTGGCGATTAAAAGCCGACTCAATAAACATAAAACGAACTGATAAATTAGGAGCAATTGTGTTTGAAAGTGATGGCACGAAATGGACACAAAAAGAATGGAGGTAAAAGCCGTAGCATTTTGTTTCTCCTAATGTTTTTCTATATATTCCAATTATGAAATTAACTCAAGCCGAAATAAAATATCTTCAATCGCTTCAACAGAAGAAGCATCGGGATGTTGAACGTAAATTTCTTCTTGAGGGTTGGCGTCCGCTCCGAGATGCATTGGAATCAAATTTCTCCATTGAAACGATTGCCGTACTTCCTGAAGCAAGTCTCAATTCCGAGCACCAATCAACACTCGCTATCGCAAAGAATCGCGATATTCCTATAAAAGAATTGAAGGAATTTCAGTTAAAACAGATTTCTGATACAGTTCATTCTCAAGGAATTATAGCTCTTGTGCATCAACAAGTTGAGTCATTCGATACAAAGTTATTTTGTTCTGCAAAATTTATCGTTGCTTGCGATAATATAGGTGATCCTGGAAATTTGGGTACCATTCTTCGCACTTGTGATTGGTTCGGTGTTGATGCGGTCCTTTTAAGCGAAGGATGTGTTTCATTATATAATGAGAAAGTAGTGCGGGCAACTGCAGGCTCCATTTTTCATTTGAAGGTTTTCGAGAATCTTGATTTAAAAACCGCACTCTCTAATCTTAAGACTGCAAGTTTCAGACTCATTGCAACTGCTCTTGATGGAGGAGCACTCAATTCTTCTTCACTGCAGAAAAAATCTATTCTTATTTTAGGAAGTGAAGCGCATGGCGTGAATCCGGATATTCTTCGGCAAGCCGATGCAGTACTAAGTATTCCTCGTTTCGGCAAAGCAGAATCGCTTAATGTCGGAATCGCTTGCGGTATATTCTTAGCAAATTGGAGGAATCAATTAGTAGGGAAGTAATTTCAGATTTCATAATCCTACAATTTGAATTCAACTAAATTTCGTTTATCTTTTTCGTACACAAAAGAAAGTAAAGTCTTCGCAAAGATTCTTGGCCAGATTATAGAAGTCTGCGTGTTCAGAGTGTTAGATGGCGAATCGCAGTACCTTTTGCTTCAACGAGCTGCTGATGAAGATTTGTACCCCGGCATTTGGCAGATTGTAACCGGCACTATCAGACAGAACGAGAGCGCAATAAAAGCGGCATTGCGTGAACTTGATGAAGAAACCGGATTGTTTGTAAAGCGATGTTGGACGGTTCCATACGTCGATTCGTATTTTGATTTATCGAAAGATTCTGTTCAACTTGTACCTGTATTTGCTATTGAAGTGGATGCAAAAGTTGAATTAAAATTGTCGCGTGAGCATCAGAACTTCACATGGTTGAAATATCCTGATGCAAAAGAAAAATTAATATGGCGGGGTCAGCGACACGCTTTGGAAATCGTACAAGAATTTATCGTAAGCGGAAAAAACGCTGCTCAGTTATTAGAGGTAACTAAACTATAACGCGGAAAGGATATCATCGTGAGTTTGTTAGTCGTTGGTTCTGTTGCACTCGACACCGTCGAGACGCCTTTTGGCAATGTAGAAAAAGCGCTTGGTGGATCTGCAGTGTACATTGCTACTGCGGCAAGTTACTTCACCGTCCCCATACGTTTAGTTGGCGTGGTTGGCGGAGATTTTCCGAAGGAACATATCAAATTCATGGAATCACGGCAAATAGATTTGGATGGATTGCAGATTATCGAGAAAGGCAAGACTTTTCAGTGGGGCGGTAAGTACCATTACGATCTAAATGTTCGTGATACACTTTTCACAGATCTTAATGTTTTTAAAAATTTCGACCCAATAATTCCTGATAGATTCAAGTCTTCTGCGTATGTTTGTCTTGGCAACATTGATCCGATGCTCCAGCTGCAAGTGTTGAATCAAATCAAGAAACCACGTCTCGTTGTAGGCGATACAATGAATTATTGGATTGATACAAAATTAAAAGAACTGACAGAAACAATGAAATTTATGGATGTCATAATTGTAAATGATTCTGAAGCGCGCCTGCTAACGCATGAACCAAACCTTATCAAAGCAGCAAAAAAAATTATTAAAATGGGGCCGCGAATCATCATAATCAAAAAAGGTGAACACGGTGCAATGCTCGTAACTGATGAGACAATCTTCTCAGCGCCGGCATATCCACTTGAGACTATTTTCGATCCAACGGGAGCGGGCGATGCCTTTGCTGGTGGTTTCATTGGTTGGCTTGCACGAACTGACGATATCTCTTCTGAAAACCTCAAACGCGCCATAATCTATGGCAGTACATTGGCTTCATTCTGTGTGGAAAAATTTAGTGTAGATAGTCTTCGTGACTTGAGTTATCTCAAAATTCACGATCGATTCCATTCTTTTGTGGATTTATCACGATTTGATGAGACGTGATTGCTATGAAGCCGTTAGAATGGGTAAACGGCAATATCCGGTTTCTTGATCAGACAAAACTTCCCCTCGACGAAGTATTTATTACAACTGATGATGTTGCCGTCGTAGCCGAAGCTATTAAGTGTCTCGCAATCCGCGGTGCGCCGTTAATAGGTATTGCGGCGGCATACGGTGTTGTGCTTGCAAGTATTAAATGTAAAAATGAAACCGACAAAATTCGATCTTATCTTCAATCTACAATAGATATTCTTGCTTCTACGCGTCCAACTGCTGTCAATCTCTTCTGGGCTTTGAAACGACAACGCTGTGTACTTAATGCATGGCAGACAAACTCTGTTGCTGATTTGCAGAAACGCTTGCTAAACGAAGCGCTCTTAATTCATCAAGAAGATTTTGAAATGTGCGAACGCATTAGTTCCTTTGGTGTTGAACTTCTGCAACAACCTTGTTCCGTTTTAGTTCATTGCAATGCGGGTGCTCTTGCCACAGGTGGACGTGGCACTGCACTAGGTATTGTTACCAAGGCATGGGAAGATGGAAAACTCAAGTGCGTCTATATTGATGAAACACGGCCGCTCTTGCAAGGTGCACGGCTAACGGCATGGGAAATGAAACAAGCAAACATTCCAGCGACTTTGATAGTAGATAACACCGCAGCGGTTCTGATGAAGCAACGAAAAATTGATGCAGTTATTGTTGGTGCAGATCGAATAGCAATTAATGGCGACATTGCGAACAAGGTTGGAACGTATAATATTGCGGTACTGGCGAAGCATCACGAAATTCCATTTTATGTTGCCGCACCAATTTCAACGATTGATTTTCAGATGAAAACAGGCAAAGAAATTCCTATAGAAGAACGTGATGGAAAAGAAGTTACAGAAGTGTTCGGCAAGAGAATCGCGCCGGAAGGTGTGTCGGTCTATTCTCCAGCATTCGATATTACACCGAACGAATTAATCACTGCGATTGTTACAGATCAAGGAATTGTATATCCACCATTTTCCGATTCGCTTCGGCATATCTATTCGCAGAGTTGACATGCTTATAAAAACTGAAGCTATAATTCTCAAAACGATGAAGTACCGTGACACGAGCAAGATTGTCACGTTCTATACAAAGGAATATGGAAAGTTGAAAGGTATTGCCAAAGGAGCGCGAACAGCGAAGAATAAATTTGGTTCGGCATTAGAACCAATGACACTTTCGATGCTTGTTATTTATAAAAAAGAACACCGCGATCTTCACCTGATTTCACAATGTGATGCAATTGATTCGTTTAAAAAACTCACAGAAGATTTAGATCGAATGACCACGGCGTTATCAGTGATTGAACTTATTAATCAAGTTACGCATGATGAAGAGCGGAATCCAGCTCTATTTGCATTGCTCAGTGAAACATTGAACGAATTAAATTTAAGTTCTAAAAATTACTCATCGTATTCATACGCATTCCGATTAAGGCTTGCCTCACTGTTTGGATATGCGCCAAACTTTGAAGTCTGCGGCGAATGTGGAAATCCACTTGTCATAGGCAACGATGAAAAGCAGTATGCATTTCAAGTAGCTCGCGGGGCGGTATTTTGCAACCACTGCTGTATGCCAAGCGATTCTTCAATGAACATCGGACAGAACACTGCGTTTATTTCTATTTCGGCACAGGGATTACAGATTTTACGAAGGCTATTAAAAGCACAGATTAATAGTCTTGGCAACCTTGAGTTTGATATACAGGTCGGGAACCAAATTGATGAGCTACTACGTCTATACTTACGATATCACTTTGAAGGACTAAAACCTTTAAAATCGACGGAATTATTTCATTATAAAAATAAAGCTGTAACATAAAGGAGAAAGCATTATGTCAACCAAATCAGTATTAGCGGCTGTCTTTTTAATCAGTCTGGGAATTATTTTTGGGGTTGTGCTGGTATCAAGCTTCAAAGGCGTTGATTTCTCATTCGCTGGAGAGGACGTTAAACTTGGCGCTCAGCAGGCCCCTATCAAACCGAATTCTACATTGCAGGCATTAAATGAGGCGTTTCATAGCGTAGGCAAAACGGTAACACCGTCTGTTGTGTATGTGGAAGTTGAAATGGGCGGTGAATCGGAATCCGAATCTCAAGAAGATCAAAATCAATTCTTTTATAAATTCTTTGGTCCGAATTTTAAATTTGATATGCCGAAGCGTGGGCCGGAAAGAGGTTCAGGTTCAGGTGTTATCATTACAGCGAACGGATATATTCTAACCAACAATCATGTTGTTGCTAATACAAAAAAGAATGGAATTAAAGTCCAGCTTTCTGATACAAGAGAATTTAAGGCAAAACTAATTGGCACAGATAAACATACTGATCTTGCTGTGATAAAGATTGATGCAGACAATCTGCCAGCTGCGGCGCTTGGAAATTCAGACGACATTGAGGTTGGGCACATCGTTTTCGCAATTGGCGCACCATTAGGATTAAAGTCGACAATGACTCAAGGAATTGTAAGTGCGCTTGGTCGTGATATTGGCATCAATATAGATGATGTATATCGAATTGAGAACTTTATTCAGACTGATGCTGCCGTCAATCCCGGCAATAGTGGTGGGCCGCTTGTGAATATTAATGGAGAAGTTGTTGGTATAAATTCTACTATTGCTACAACAAATGCGCGTTTTCAAGGATATAGTTTTGCAATTCCAGTAAATCTTGCAAAACGAGTTGCAACCGACATTATCAAATACGGAAAATTTCGTCGAGGATTTCTTGGTATTCAAATTAAAGATGTTGATGCAGTATACGCGAAAGCTGCTGGGCTTGATAAAACAAAAGGAGTTTGGGTCGAATCGGTCACAAAGGACGCTGCAGGCGATAAAGCAGGCATTGAAGACGGAGATATTATTCTTTCAGTAGATGCAAAAGAAGTGAATTCGGTTCAAGCTTTGCAAACCGCTATCGCTTCGAAACATCCGGGTGAAGTCGTGGCACTTCAGATTTGGCGGAATAAAAAGGAGATTGACAAGAAAGTTACGCTTGGTTCACGCGATGAAGAAGGTGAAACAGTGGCAGAGAAGGTTAATAATGAAAAAGATGAAACCGATTCTGAAATCGAAACGGAAAAGGTTGTTGATGTGAAGGAAATTGGTGTTACAGTGAAATCAATTGATTCAAAAATGAAGAAGCGCTATGATGTCGAGAAAGGTGTTGTGGTTGCAGACATCGAAGACCTCGGTCCGGCACAGGAACGCGGATTGAAGAAAGGTGATGTAGTAACGGATATTGGAGATCAGAAAATCTCAACACCAGAACAATTTGGAAAATTGATTAGAAAAATGAAACCGGGCGATGCCGTGATGCTGCGAGTCAAAGGGGAAGATAAAAAAATGCGTTTTGTCCCAATTGAGATGCCAAAATAAACATAAAATATCTTCATAATAGGCGCATCCGCCTTTGGCAGAAATTCATAATCCAATATAAAGGGCGCGGCTGAGCAAATCGGTCGCGCTTTTTGTTTGTATACTACGTTGAATCTCCCTCGAAATTTTGTTTTATTAAGTATGTAAAAAAAAGGAATGTAATCCGCCCTTATTAATCAAGAGAACAAACCTATGATCAGATATCTAACTGCAGGAGAATCACACGGTAAAGCACTTGTTGGTATTTTGGAAGGAATACCGGCCGGTGTCGAGATTTCTGCCGAATATATTAACCACCAATTGTGGCGGCGCCAACAAGGGTATGGTCGCGGCAGTAGGATGAAAATTGAAACGGATAAAGTCGAAATTCTTTCAGGCATACGATTCGGCAAAACGCTCGGTTCTCCGATTGCTTTGATAATTCAGAATAAGGATTGGCAAAATTGGACAGAGAGGATGTCTATAGATGGTAATGGTGCAAGAATCGATAAAATTACAATTCCTCGCCCCGGTCACGCTGATTATTCCGGCGCAGTAAAATATGGATTTGATGATTTACGTAATGTAATTGATCGAGCAAGTGCGCGCGAGACAGCTATACGTGTGGCGCTTTGTACTATCATCAGAAAATTCTTAGAGGATAATGGCATCTTTATCGGTAGCCATGTCTTGAGTATTGGTTCAACAGTGATGAAGAATAGAACGAAAATCGATCAGAAGATTAAAAAATCAATCAGCGCTGAGCCGTGTGCGGCATACAAAATGGCGGAAGAAGCGGACAAATCCGTAGTGAGGATGCTTGATAAGTCAACAGAGACTAAGGCAATAACAGAGATCAAGAAAGTAAAGAAATTAGGTGACACACTTGGTGGAGTATTCGAAGTCATTGTTGCAGGCATTCCAATAGGATTAGGAAGTTATGTCCAATTCGATAGAAAGTTGGATGGACAACTTGCTCAAGCGCTGATGTCGATTCAGGCGATTAAGGGTGTTGAAATTGGAGAAGGATTTGCGAATGCGTTGAAATTTGGTTCTCAAGTGCATGACGAGTTTGCATTGAAAAACGATAAAATTACGCGTATAACCAATCGCGCTGGTGGACTTGAAGGAAGCGTCACGAATGGACAGATAATAGTTCTACGTGCCGCAATGAAACCGATTGCTACACTTGCCAAACCATTGAAAGCTATTGATCTTGCAACGAATAAATTAGTGGAATCCCGATATGAGCGCTCTGATGTGTGTGCCGTGCCGGCTGCATCGATTATAGGCGAGGCAGTGATTACTCCAGTTTTAGCAAATGCATTTTTAGAAAAGTTTGGCGGCGATTCGATGGGAGAGATTAAAAAGAATTATAAAATGTGATAGATATTGGAGTCAATTTCATCATCTAATTAATTTGATTACTCTTCATATAAGCTTCATTCTGAAGTTTCCAGTGGATGCATAGACTTTATAGAGGTGATAATATGCTTAAAAAACGAAGGTTACTGCTTTCTCTTATTTTTATTTTACCTTTCTATGCAGGAGTTTTTGCTCAAGGGAATGATTCGGTACAAACTACGACATGGGAAAAGGAATTTCGTTCCATCCCGCGTGCTGAGAATCTTCGCAACACGATGAAACTGCTGTCCGCTCACCCGCACCATGTTGGATCGGCATACGACAAACAAAATGCGGATTGGATACTTTCAAAATTCAGAGAGTGGGGATGGGATGCCCATATCGAAACATTTGATGTTCTCTTTCCGACGCCGAAAGAACGCGGCGTTGCCCTTGTAGCGCCGAATAGCTTCATTGCAAAACTTCAAGAATCTCCGCTTG
>Ga0187861_10001397_pt1 | contig 25124 bp, 17 predicted proteins | sample June2016WEW_10_1_3_FD_132986 | JGI IMG/M metagenome (GOLD analysis project Ga0187861, IMG submission 132986) | Peatland microbial communities from SPRUCE experiment site at the Marcell Experimental Forest, Minnesota, USA - June2016WEW_10_100 | ecosystem: Environmental > Terrestrial > Soil >...
GTGCGCTTTTTCAGGAGGGTGGCGACGAGAGCCGCGAGGTAAGATTCTTCCACCCGACCGCAGTGGGGGCGTGCTCGGAGGCCCCCGTCAGCCCCCGAGCAGGAGCCAGCCAGGGACCTTCGGTGACCCGCCCCCTACGGTACCAGCCGCACGCGGAAGCGGGCGGGGGCAGTAGTGGCGGCGACATCCCCAGCCCGTGGGACGACAAGGAAGAGCGCAGCGGGGGATTGTTCACCGAGTCGTGAACGCGGCTTGTGTTGTTTGATTGCCGTTTCGTCCGCTCGGATGCGCTTCCATTCGTCACGGCAACGAGATGTTGATACGGTAGAACTCCCGCTGCGGCGGGATCGGGTTCGTGTCCGTAATCGTGACCTGATTGCCGTTCGTCAAGGGACCCGTATACGTTGTGAGCGGCGACCAGACACCGCTTACCAAGTCCGTGCTGAACTGGGGCGTGTAGGTGCGCCCAGCGGCCACGGGGCTGAAGATCAGGTTCATCTGCGTCGGCGGGCTGGTCACGCTGGTGATGTTCAGCACGAACACCGAGGCTGGGTTGGTCGGGTCAAGGTCCGCCACGTACTTGAACAGATTGTTCTGGCCGGTGCCGTCGGCGTCAACGCTCATCAGCGCCTGCACGCAATTGGTGCAGTTGAAATACTGCGACAGCCACGCTTGGAATTGCGACGCCTCGGTCGGGCTTAAGACTGTGATATAGTTTGCCCGCGTGGGTGTGCTGAATCCGCCGAAGCCGGTGACGATCTCCGTCACCGCATAGGTGCCCCCGGTGGCATAGGTATGTTGCATGCCCGGCGTCGTTGCGTTGGTGGTGGCGCCGTCGCCGAAACTCCAAAACCAGTTGGTGATGATGCCGGTCGATGCGTCAGCAAAGGTTACGGTGAGCGGAGCCACGCCGCCGGTCGGGCTGGCGGTGAAGTTGGCCGTCAGCGGTGGGGGTGAGAGGGCATTGATCAGGTTGGTACCATTCGGGGTACCCCAGCCGGTACAGAGGTCGTAGCCGGAGACGGCGAAGAATCGGTTGGGACTGCTACGATTTGTGTTGTTGCCGGTCGTGATGTCGTGGAAGCAGGAGGCATAGTTCGGCCCTGTGCCGATGGTATAGATGGCTGGGTTGACGAAGCCGATTGACGGCTTACCGTTAGCCGCAGCCTGTTGGTTGACTAACGCGGCAAAACCTGCCCACAATGGCGCGGCAATGCTGGTGCCGGGATAAAAGTAGTCTTGACCGTCAGCGCGTTCGTAAACGTTCACAGCCGTCAGGGAAACATCCGGGATGTTGCGCTTGGTCGTCGATCCATGGTTGTTGGCCATATTGACGCTTTGTTGCCAAGGCGGAATGGAGTAGTAGGTGCTGGTTCCCCCGCCGCTGCCGGACCAGGTTGTCTCCGACGCCCAAGATCCTCCCGGGCCGGATGTGGTAAGTACTGTACCGCCGACGATCGTGATGTTCGTGCTGTCCTGTGGGAAACTCATCGGCCCGGTCTTTGCGCCGTAATCGCCTGAAGCAGAGAAGAAGGACTGCCCCTGTGCGGCCATCTGCATGAACGCCTGCTCCGCAGACTGGTCAGGGGAGCCTCCAGCCCATGAACAGCTGATCTGCTGGGCGAGGTTGTCATTGGCCACCCGATGCAGAACGTCTTCCCAAGGGCTGGGGTTTGGCACTTCATACACGACCACCTCGTCTACCCCCGGTGCCATGGAGATGACCATCTCGATGTCCAACGACACCTCGATTTCTCCGCCGTTGCCACTCGGGGCTCCTGTGGCGCCGTCGATCAATACGTTCGTCAAGGTGACAGTTGGCAACCCGGCCAGAGTCTCGTAGTACGTGATGTCACTTGCGGTATACCCATCAAACTGTACCAAGCCGACGGTTTGGCCGGAACCAGTCAGTGAAGTGCCCGGAACGTAAGCCGCTGGGAAATCGTTTCCGAGATAAGAGCCACCTGGACCGGAACCTGCATTGGGCGTTGCGTTGGCCGTAATCATAGGTTTTGCCACAAAGTTCGGATGTAAGAGCGAGTAGTTGTCCAACCCGCCAATGCGCAAGAGTGGAACAGTCACGCCCAACGACGGTTCGGTATTCGGCGCATAGAATGTCCGGGCTTCCTCCGGATGGCTGTAAACCTGCATGGTCACATGAAGAGCTTTCTCAATACCTGCAACCGTTCCCTCCACATCCACCAGGGCGCGATTGGGAAATGTCGTGGTCACAGCGAGTCCGTTGGCCTTGGCGAAAGCGATGACTGCCTTGTAATCCTGCTCTGTCGGCCCAAACATCTCCGTGAACTGCTTGGGCGTGAGATACTGATGGTATTTGGGACTGGTTGGATCGTAGAGATGTTGAAGCAGCGTGCCGAGTGCTTCCTCATTGCGGAACGGCAACCCTATGGCCAGATGCAAACGATTCGTGCTTGAAAGCCGGCCCACCGGCACTAGATTCAACTTCGTCACTGCCGTCGGCACGTGGCCATGGAGTTCCTGTCTTTCAGTGGCCTTCGCAGCCGTTGCGAAAACCAGTAAGACCGAGACGCGTGCAATGGTCAAGAGCGCTCCGCGAATCGGTGGTTTGGCCCATCCAAAAAACTTCCGCTTCTTCATGGAATGCCCACAAGTCGACTCGGAACCGCTCGCAGCCTCGCGCCGACGGGACGCGCTGGAAACCAAAGGTATCAGTCCCTCAAACGGGGTGACACATGACTTATACGCCTGTGTTTATCTGGATTGCAAGACATTTCATCTGACGATTTTGACAAGGAAACCCTTGCAGGACCAGTCTGTCCGCCATCAACGAATCTCGGACGCCGCCAACTGCGAAGGAACCGCAAATCGGCTAGTTATTCGGTGGTGGCGCTTGCGAGGTCTCAACGACTCGGACAACCTCACCAGCGTGCAGATTGACCCAGAACTCCCTGGCGGCTGCTGCGATCTGCTTCATGGCCCTGACGCGATGCCCTTGGCAGTCGTGGTCGGCCCCAGACAGAGCGGCATGCGCCTGGCTCAACTAGCCGGTTGCGGCCGATGAATTGGGTTGGGCCGATGACTTGGCAACAGCCCCTGAGTTACGCTTGTAGGCAAGATCGTAGTTGAAGGCCAGAGGTGTGCACCCGGGTTTCCGAGGTCGTGGCAGCGCGACCGCCATTACTCGTCTCGAGGTAGGACAAGTATTCCGGCCCGCAGTAATCCTGCAGCAGCGGCGGCGCAACCAGGTGCAGCTTCAGTGGGGAAAGGGAAAGAGCCTTACAAAGAGCCTTACAATGTGGGGGTGCGATGAATTTCGCGGAAAATGGTTGGTACGCCCGGAGGGATTTGAACCCCCAACCCTCGGTTCCGAAGACCGATGCTCTATCCAGTTGAGCTACGGGCGCAAAGCCATAATAAATAAGCCTTACGTGGCAATTTATGTGAGCGATTAAATAGTGCTTGCAATTCAAATTTGCAATCTTTAGGATGGCTTTGTTATGAAGGCCACCGCTGCCGACCGCAAAACCCAAGTCTTGGAGAAAACCAACATCCCTTGCCTCTATCGCTCGGCTGCATCAGGTATCTATTACGGCATCTTCACTCGCGGCACCGAGCAGGTCAAGAAGTCACTCAAGACTAATGACAAAGAACTGGCACGCCGCCGTCTGGAATCATTACGCCAGAAGGTTTCCCGACTCAATACTAAAGCAGGCAGGGAGATCATGTTCGTGGACATGGCGAACCGCTGGCTTGAATCTGTGGGCGGGAACCTAAAGCCGTCGAGCCGACTACGCCGCGAGACGGCCATACACGGACTGAAGCCATGGTTTCCGAAAACCGTCCGCTCCATTTCTGGTGACGACATCGAATCATGGGCGAAGTCACGCGCCGTGCAACGCTCCGCCCGCACCTTCAACATTGAGCGCGAGACCCTGATTAAGATTCTCGATTACGCTGTGAGCAAGGGACTGATATTGGAACACTCTGCCAGGACGGTCAAACGCCAAAAGCAGCGTAAAGCACAGATTGTGATCCCGACGAAAGCACAGTTCAAGACGATGGTTGATCAGATTCGGCAGGCAGACGCGCGCGCGACCGAGGCTGCTAACCTCTGCGAGTTCTTAGCCTACAGTGGTTGCCGACTGGCCGAAGCCACGGAAATGCCCTGGGGTGACGTGAATTTCGAGTTGAAAAACTTCACCATTACCGGCGGCGAGCGGGGCACAAAGAACCATGAGGCCCGCACCGTGCCCCTATTTCCCGCGTTGCAATCGTTTCTCATCGCGATGCGCAGTGCGTTGCCTCAGCCGCCGAAGCCAACTGACCGACTGTTCGCCATTCAGACGGCGAAGAAGGCGATTGCCACGAGTTGCCGCAAGGCCGCATTGCCGCACTTCACACATCACTCATTGCGCCACTTCTTTTGCTCAAACGCGATCGAGGCTGGGATTGACTTCAAGACGATTGCCGGCTGGCTTGGTCATAAGGACGGCGGCTTGCTTGTGGCCAAGACCTACGGGCATTTGCGCGATGAACACAGCGCAGCGATGGCAAAGCGCATGAATTGGGGCGCATCCACAACCGAACCTGCCAACGTCGTGCCAATGACGGCGAAGGCGTAAAGCAGAGTGAACATTTTCACTTTACTCAGCCGTCGTTTCTTTCAGAAACCGTTCGATCTCGGGGAGCGGAAACAGCGGTCGCCGCAATGCGCGGCAAGGTCGCAGCAGTCCGCGAGCAACCAGGCGGTCAACCGTGATCGGTGTCACGCCCAAGGCTTTGGCTGTTTCCTGTCGTGTCAGCGCGAGTCGAATTTCCTTATTGTTTGTCTGCATGGTGATCTCCTGTTTCTGCGTTACAACCCGTCATGTCTCAAGAACCTCTTGACTACGATTACTCCTGCGTGAAGCCATACGAGCAGGGCGGGCGGCGGAGCAAGCGCAGTCAGATGTGGAGCGCAGCTTGCGAGCAATACATTGACGGCGCGCCGCGAGCCGTATAATCGAAACGGCACGTCACGCAATGACTGATAAGGCGCAATCATTTGACCACGAGTAGCACACGGAAGTCTCCTGATTGTGTAGCAAGTACACAAAATGTTTGGAGCACCGCCCGGCGACCAGCCCCGTAGACGGCGAGTGCAATGATTGGAGTCTGTGAGCGGATACTGCGTGGACAGAGTATGACCGTGACTACGGATTGCGTGTGAATAGGGTGACCGGCAACTGAACGTCAATTTTTTGCTGTCGGTGGCAAGCACCGCGCAGCCACGGACAGTGTCGCATAATCGATGCGCCTTGACAGCGCGGCAGACGCGGCGAGCGGTACGCGCTATAAGCGACCGCCACGCCGGGTCTGACAGCATTCTGCCGGTGAATGACCGGCAAAGATTCCACGTGGATGCGTTCACCGCGTCGTCACCCGCTGTCCGGTCTGACTGTCATTGCTCCGTCCGGCATGACCCGTTGTAATCGTCGGCTGGGTGTTTGACGGAGCGTATTTCGGTCGGCGGCGCGTGCGCGACTTGGTGGTGGCGTCTCCGCCCGCAGTCCAGCGGCTCAGGCACTCGCGCAAGCACGCCGGACTCACCGGCACGCCGGCAGCCTTCAACTCCTCTGCCAGTTCGCCAGTCTTCCAGCCTTTGCGGCGCAACGCCAGCAACCGTTCGCGCAGCGGCTCCAGCACGTCGGCAGCAGTCTTGCGCTTCCTCGGCGGCTCGCGTTGCGTCAACTGTTCCAGCTTTTTCTCCAACGCCGCATAATCCAGCTTCGCGGCGATCTGCGTGTAATCCATGCGTGTGCTCATACTGAATTCCTTCCACTTTTCTGCCGTCGGCGATTGGATGATTTCACCGACAACGTTTGACTCGCCGTTGAATGTTTGTCCAAGCAGCCTTGGCACTTGGCGGCGAGCAGCCAAGCGCACCGGCCTCCAGCAGCCCGCCACTCGGGCCAGGAGGGGTAAGTGTCCTGCTCATTTTTCCCTTTTCTATGCCACACTTGGCCTGCCCAGTTTGATCGCGCTAGCGAACAATCTATCCACTGTTTCTGGTTACAGTGAGTCGCATGAAACCAGCTGACATCGGTGGCGTTATAGCCCCTGGGTCTCGCGATCTTGTGTACGACATACACAACACAAGCCGGCTTTCGTGCCAGACTCCAGCGATGACAAATGATCCTTTCATCACCGCCTATATCACCACACGGACCCTCGGAATGTTGTTCCCATTTCGGAACAACATTCCAACACGGTTTCGGTAAGCTCCCCGGCCATGTTCAGCGCCATTCCACAAAAGAATCGAGTCGCCGCCACGACGTATTTCGACGAGCACCTGTCGCACAACGATTACTACACCCAGGGCGAAGTCTTGGCCCACGATCACGGTGGTCATTGGATTGGTATCGGCGCGGAACGGTTGGGTTTGCTGCCAAGTGAGCCTGTCACCCGCGAAGTGTTCCTGCGCCTCTGCGACAATTTGCACCCGATGACAGGCGAACGCCTCACCCCGCAGCAGTTCCGGGACCGACGGCTCTACTTCGACTTCGTCTGTTCGCCGCCCAAGTCCGTCTCGATTCTGGCGATCACGATGAATGATCGTCGCATCGTCGAAGCACACCAAGAGGCTTCCACGATGGCCTTGCGCGAGCTTGAGCAGTTCGCCGCCACACGGATTCGCAAGGCCGGCATCGAGGATCAGGATCGCACCACCGGCAACTTGGTCGGCGCGGCGTTCCTGCACACGACTTCCCGCGCCCTGGACCCGCAACTGCACACGCATTTCGTCCTGTTCAACTGCACCTGGGACAAGACCGAGAAGCGGTGGAAGGCGCTGCAAACCGGCGATATGTTCGGCGCCCTCAACTACGGCACAGCCGTCTATCGCAACGAACTGGCCAAGCGGCTCCACCGGCTGGGCTACCGGAGCCGGAAGACCGCCAATGGGTTTGAGATCGAGGGCGTCGCGCCTGAGACGATTGACCGGTTCTCGAAACGGACGCAGCAACGGGACTTGGCCGTCAAACGTCAAGAGGCGAGGCTCGGTCGCAAACTGACCAAGCAGGAGATTGCACACGTCGTCCACCAGTCCCGTCCCAAGAAGCTCAAGGGCGCGTCCGATGATCAGGTGCGCCGCCAACAGCTTGGTGAGATAGGTTTCTTCGAGAAACGGGTGCTGGGCAAAGTGGTCAAAGCGGCCAATGGTCAGTCGGGGGATTTCGCCCACTCGGTCACGATGCGCGAGGCTGTTGACCACGGCATCGCGCACGTTTTCGAGCGCACCTCGGTCGCGCCGCAACACAAGATTCTGGAAGCCGCCCTGGTCAACGGCTGCGGCCAACTGGACCTGCCGCTGCTCAAAAATGCGCTGGCGGAACGATCCGAACTGGTGCGCGTCGGTTCAGAGTTCTCGACCCGCGACATCCTCACCAAGGAGCTTTCGTTGATTCGCACTGTCAACGCCGCCATCGACAGTATCGCCCCGATCACCAGTCGTTATGAACCGGCGTCTCATCTCGGTCCGGATCAGCGCAAGGCGTTGGAACATGTTGTCACCAGCCCGGACCGCTTCACGGGGTTTCGCGGCTTGGCCGGCACCGGTAAAAGCACGGTTCTGGTCGAACTGAACCGCATTCTCGACAAGGAAGGTTTCGAGGCCCTGTTCTGCGCTCCGACTGCTGCCGCTGCCGATACGCTGCGCAAGGACAAGCTGGAAGCGGTCACGCTCGCCAGGCTGCTGACGGATTGGGCCATGCGGCGAACACTTTCCGCCCGCAGCGTGATTGTCCTGGATGAAGCCGGCGCTGTTGGCCTCGATGACATGGTGAAACTATTCGATCTGGCCGTTAGTAACGGCGCTCGTGTGGTGCTCTCCGGCGACACCGGCCAGCACGCTTCCGTTGCTCGTGGGGATGCGCTCCGCATCCTCGAACAGTATTCGTCCTACCGCTTCAGCGAACTGACCACCATCCGTCGCCAGAAACCCGCCGCCTTCCGTCAGGTGGTCGAACTGGCTGCCGCCAAACAGACCCACAAGGCGTTTGCGAAGCTCGTGGAACTTGGCGCGGTCACGGAGGCGGATACGGAGGATGGGCAGCTTTACCAGCGGGCGGCTGAGGCATACCTGTCGGCGACCAAACAAGGACGGTCCGCACTGTTGGTCTCACCCACTTGGGGCGAGATTGAAGCGGTCACGGAGAAGGTGCGCGAGGCTCTCAAAGCTGAGGGTGTCGTCAGCCAAGATGAGCACACGCTGTGCGTCTTTGACTCGCTCTCGTGGACGACCGCACAAAAGACGAATGCGTGCCAGTACGAACCCGGCCAACGTCTGCGCTTTGTTCGCAAGACCAAGGCGTTTGACCGGGGCGAAACGGTCGATGTCGTGGCGGTCGGTGAAAACGGCTTGTGCGTGCGTCGTCCGGACGGAATGGAAGTGGATTTTATCCCGGCGAGTACTGCTGCCTCGTTCGACTTGGGCGTGTCCCGCGAGTTGAAGGTCGCTGTTGGCGATTGGTTACTGCTGCAAGCCAATCACGGCAAAGAGTTTATCAACGGTGAGCGCGTTCAGGTGCGGGAGATCAGCGGCGGCCGTATCACGCTCACCGACGGCCGGGTGCTACCTGGCACATTCAACACCTTCACCCACGGCTACGCCGTCACCTCGCATTCATCGCAGAGCAAAACCGTCGATGACGTGCTCTTGGTCGCATCGTCACGGTCCTTCAGCGCGGTGAACCGTGAACAGTTCTATGTTTCCATTTCGCGCGGGCGCAAGTGTGTCCATGTGTTCACCGATGACGCCGAACTGCTCGCGCGTCGCGTGACCGATTCGCACGAACGCAAGGCTGCCGTTGAACTTCAAGGCTTGCGCGATGAGCTGGCCAAACTCGGCTTCCTGCGACAACCGGAGCAAGTGCAAAACACCAGCGCACCGGTGTCCACGGTACACCAAGATTTCCGCACGATGCGCCCGATGCGTCAGTCGCCGCGAGTGTTTCGCGTCACGCGTTTGTCTCCGGTGCAACGGCTCGCACAGGTGGCCGAAGATGTGCAGCGATGGCTTCGCGAACGGTCCGTCATTGAGCAAAAGGAAACTGTCATGACCAAGTTTGAGCAAACGGAGTCCATCAAACAAGCTGAGTCCATAAAACAGGCTGAATCCGTCAAACGAACCAGCGGCCTCAAACGATCTCGCACGGTCAAGGAAGCTCTGCAGCAAGAGCAGTCCGCCCGCCGCAAGCTGCGTCGGGGCATCACCCCGCCTGGAAACATCGGCCACTCTCGCGGCATTGGTGTCTGAACTCTCAACCTCGACCATCAACGAAGGATCAATCCATGCACCCCATCAAAGACGACTGCTACACCACCTCCGTCAAGTATTGCGCCTGCATCGAGTTCCATCTCGACGAGGAGCGCCGGCGTGGCTTCCACACCAGTCAGTTGATTGATTACACCCTGGAACCAAACCCGGACGCCGGCGAAGACAAGAACGCGCCGCCGCAAAAACTCGCACTCGCCTTCTCCACCGCCGATGTGGTGATTTTGGGCTGGCGTCTCGGCCGGCTGGCCGATTTGCTCCGTGAAAACAATCTTGCCACGGTCCACGTCCTGTCCAAACGCTATGCCGATCTCGACCGCGCCAGACCCTTCGTCGCTTCCATCATCATCACCCCGCTCAGCAGAAGCCCGTCGTAGGGTGGGCTGTGCTAGACAGCCGATGGGGGTCTGCCTGCTGAACTTCCGGTAGCCCGTAAGCGGCCTGCCCCAAGGAGCGGCGGAATCTGCTCGCCCAAACCGTCGCAGTGGCTTGCCCGGCACGGCGGGCTTGTCGAACCGGCGTTGGCTGACTACACTCCGCCGCGATGGCTGAAACTGAGAAGGCAGGAAAGAAAATCTGGATCGGCGTTGCGATCCTTGTGATTGGCACTGCGCTCACATGGTATTTCGTGCCGTGGTTGTGGGCGTCTGTTTTGATTCCGAGTGCAAAGGCAGTCGGCAGATTCGGCGCGGCAATCGGCCAGCACCTGACATCCAGCGTAACCGTTTCGTGGTGGTCGTTGTGGATTCTGATTGTCCTATCCGCTGTCGTTCTATTGCAGGTCGCGGCTTTCTTCCGGCGTCAAATGACGGCGGCGGATCGCGATTCGCCGCAGGGCCTCCATCGCGAGGATTTCAGGACGCTCAATTACGAAGGCATACGGTGGATTTGGAAATATAGTTTTTCCGGGGAAGTCCTCGACATTGTTGCGCTTTGCCCTGTTTGTTCCTACCAACTTGATCTAAAACACGACGCTCGGCCTAACCCGCACACCATGATCGGCCTAACTGATGTCACTATCTACTGGTGCGATCACTGCAACGTCGTAAAAGCCCAACTGGACGGAAATCAAAAGGCAATTACCGTTCGTGTTCACAAAGAGGTTCTCCGTCTGTTCAACTCAGGCGAGTGGGAGGAGGTAGTCCGCCAACAAATGACCGCTAGGTCACAGAACAACCCACAACCATGAACAGATCTTTGCTGGAACACTTGCCGGAGATTGTGCGGAACGGGAAAAGGCGGGCGGAGCAGATTCTGGAATCGCTCGAAGGGAAGACGCGGATCGGGTTGCAGACGCGCGAGTTGGTGACGCCGGCACGCGACTCGAACTGGAAGGAGTTCGCGGCGGTCAAGACGGCGGGAAAACCGGGTGCGACGGTTAGAGCGTCGTCCGCGACGCGTGGAGCGCCGCACGCGAGGCCTTGAGGGGCGTCCGCGCGACATTGAACGCCGTCCGCGAGGAATTTAGTGGCTGATTATCAGTGACTTACATAGATTTTAGCCCGCCGGACTTATTTTGAAATAAGTCCAGGCGCGGAAGCCGTCGGGAGGCTTGTCGAAAGTGCGCTGACTGACTAGACTGCGCGCCAATGGCGTACTCAGAAATACTTCAGGCATACGCAACCCGAAAATTGGATCAGCCACTTCGGGATGTCTCCTTCAAGGAAGGCGATACCGTGCTTCTCACTGGTCACGGATGGCTATGAAACCATTCACAGGACAGGCAACGCTGCACATTGCAGGTCAGCAAGCTAATGTGCTTTTGTCACTCGATATGGATACCGGTTCCTTTGAAGCGGAAATGCCTGTCGGTTTGTTTCCCGACGAGTTGCTACATCAAGGTGACGGAGAGCCCAAAGAAGTTGCCATCACAGGCCTCCGAATCCACCTGCCAACGGGGACGCTTCTTGCGAATGAGATGAAGGATCTCCGGCTCGATGGAAATAGCTACGTACAGAATTCCATCAATACATCCCCCATTTCCCTTGCTCTAAACCTAGCGAATGATCGCTCCGGGACAATCCGTGTTTCTCTCCGCGCTAAACCTGCAATGGTTCATTTACGACATGAGCCCCCTTTGACTGACAAATGTGAACTCTACTTCCTCAACAACTTCTTTAACTTCATGCCGATGACGTTGAAGCACAACACCACTGACCTGTCTTTCCTTCCTCGGAAACAATCTCTTTCAATCATTTCACCCGCCGACATCCGCCCCGCATCAAAACGTCTCGGATTGGCATGGTCTGTATTTCAAGGTGCGCATGTTACACACACCGCGTCCTACTGGGATTCGACCGTCGATCTCGCCATCCGGAAGCCTCGGGCATACAACCGCGGCCATGACTTGTTCCGCGGCTGGGATAACGCGCAATCGCTCCTTCAACAACTTATCGACACTTTCCTTTGGATGAGCGAAGACGAGTTCAACGGCTGGTTGAAGGCAGTCCGATTTTACCTCGAAGGGTTGAACGATGATCTTGACTACGATGTACGCATCGTGGACTTCATGGTGTTCATCGAGATGTTTGATACATCCGATACAATGAGCAAGCAGACGATTGCTCACGCTTTCGATGTTTCGACTGAATTCGCCGATCTTGTTGTGCGGATGCGCAACAAGCTCGTGCACGAACGGATGACCTTGTGGCGCGCTCTTCCTCGGGTCCACAGCGACATCCTGCAGTATCAGCAAGATTGGCGTTGCCCCGAGATCGACTTCACGTCTCGGAACTATGAAATGCTGTGTATCCTCTTCTTCTTGCACCTACATCGTATGGTCAATACCTTCATCGTCAAGACTGTGAAGTACTCAGGTAAGTACGATGATTGCGCAGAACTGATCAAAAGCATTACAGGGAAGATGGTCTAACGTGAACAAATCTTTGCTGGAACAGTTGCCAGAGATTGTGCGGAATGGGAAACGGCGGGCGGAGCAGATTCTGGAATCGCTGGAAGGAAAGACGCGGGTCGGGTTGCAGACGCGCGAGTTGGTGACGCCGGCGCGCGACTCGAACTGGAAGGAGTTCGCGGCGGTCAAGACGGCGGGAAAACCGGGCGCGACGGTTAGAGCGTCGTCCGCGCAACTTCGAGCGGTGTCCGCGACACGTGGAGCGCCGCACGCGCGGCCTTGAGGGGCGTCCGCGCGACATTGAACGCCGTCCGCGAGGAATTTGGTGGCTGATTATCAGTGACTTACGTGGGTTTTAGCCCGGCGGACTTTTTTTGAAATAAGTCCGGGCGCGGAAGCCCGGGAGGCTTGTCGAAGTGGCGCTGACTGACTAGACTGCGAACGGATGGTGTACTCGGACATACTTCAGGCATACGCGACCCGAAAGTTGGATCAGCCACTTCGGGATGTCTCAATCAAGGAGGGCGATACCGTGCTTCTCGCTGGTCACGGTTCGCTACGCACAGGAGAGGACGGAAATCTTGTTGTGGAATTCATCACGAACGGCCGTTTTCGTGATTTTGTAAAGGATTCCAAACCGGGCGAAACAATCTTCCCAACCGCACAGCCGGTTCTCGAAGCTCTTATGGAGGATAAGAGTAAATTGCGGGCTTATGTCTCTCGTTCATCCCCCTCCTCATGGACGGGGGTCGGTGGACGAATCACATTTTCTCCTTGGGAGGTGGAAATACACATTGACCATCCGGTGAAATTCGGCACGGGTATAATGGGATTGCTTACTCCATTTTCGACAGAACTCGCGAATACTTCCTCGTTCATCAAAGATGACAACCCGATGTTTGGACGCGAAGAGCTGTACTCTTGGCTAAAACTTGATTTGAATGGCGCATCCGTAGGGTTGCGCAAGGAGGATAGCGGGTTGTACCGACTGTCATTCGTGGAACACGGGACAAAGTCTCCAGATGTCGTGAAACATGCTGAGGCGTTTTTGACTGCATTAAGTTTTCTGGTTGGCGAAGCCGTTTCGTGGCTTGCGTTTTCAACGTTTGAAGGTGCGTCGGAGATTATCCGGTTGCGACAGCCTAATAAGAAACGGGGCTTATTGCAGCAACCTCTTCCCGTGCGCCCCACGCATCTTGTCGGAAATCCGGAATCAGATGTCCTAATCAAGGGAACGGCTTTTTTTCATGCGAACGCTCCCGTGGGACACTGGTTAATGCTTTGCTGGAACGTGACTGGTGGATATTTCCCGACCGAGTGTCTAGTCGTATCTTCGGTTGTCGAGTCCCTTGCGAAGTTCATTACCAAAGACGCGCCGCAGGCTGCGACGCTGAAACCGGAGCAAGAGACTTTTGATGGATTCAAAAAGGTTTGTGTGACCGTGCTGCAAAACCAAGAGGACACGAAGAGCAGCAGGTTTCTACAACGCATATTGAATCGAATCAATTCGACGGATTACCTGCGATACAAAGAATCTATCAAGAGGGCCGGTGAGATTGTACGTCCCGGTGACCCGATAGTGATTTCAGATGAAGAGATAGGTGAATGGAGCGAACTTCGGAATTCTACTGCGCATGGCGACTTCCAAACTGGGCAGGTGTCGGATGCTGCGGTTTTGGAGCAAATGCGCCGGTATGATTGCTGTGTGAACATCATCAACAAGCTCGTATTGGGCTTGATTGGCTACAAAGGGCCATTCCGCGATTACAGCAAACCGAACTATCCCAACGGGACGCTATGAACAAATCTTTGCTGGAACAGTTGCCGGAGATTGTGCGCAACGGGAAACGGCGCGCAGGGCAGATTCTCGAATCGCTCGAAGGCAAGACGCGGATCGGGTTGCAAACGCGCGAGTTGGTCACGCCGGCGCGGGATTCCAACTGGAAGGAGTTCGCGGCGGTGCGGGCGGCGGGCAAACCGCGCGCGACAGTTGCCGGGGAGATGCCGCTGGTTAACGATCTTGCCGGGCAGGGCGAGTTGACCGGCAAGGGCTCGCAGTCTTGGTTAAACCGGCTGGTTTACGGGGACAATCTGCTGGCGATGGCGGCTCTGTTGGCGGGCGATGAACAAACGCCGTCGCTGCGCGGGAAAATTGACCTTTTCTACATTGACCCGCCGTTCGACTCGAAGGCGGACTATCGGACGAAGATCACGCTTCCCGGTGGCGACGTGGAGCAGAAGCCGACCGTCATCGAGCAGTTCGCCTACTCCGACACGTGGGCCGACGGCACGGCCAGTTATCTCGACATGATCGTCCCACGCCTCTGCCTCATGCGCGAACTGCTTTCCGAGCACGGCTCACTCTACGTGCACCTCGATTGGCACGTCGCGCATTATGTGAAGTTGGCTCTCGACGATATTTTCGGGAAGGATTTGTTCGTAAATGAAATCATCTGGAAGAGAACTTCCGCCCGAAGCGGATCGAGTCGTTGGGGCAACATACATGACACGCTCTTTCTGTATGCGAAGTCAAACAATGTTCTTTGGAACGTGGTGTATCAAGACTACGAACAGGAATACTTGGACAGCAAGTATCGGTACTCTGATGCCAGAGGCGTTTATCGCTTGGACAATCTCTTCGCGCCGGGTGTCACAAGCGGTGACTCTAGCAAGCCGTGGCGGTCGTATGACCCAGCGAAGATCGGCAGACATTGGGCGGTCCCAATGGAAGCCTTGAAATCCGTCTTGGGTGACAAAGATCCCGGAGAAATGACAAGCGCGCAGAAACTCGATTTGCTTTGCGAGCACGGTTTCATACAACTACCACGCAAGACTGATGGTAGCGGCTTTCCACAATTCAAGCGATACCTCGCCAAAGGCACTCCCATCCAAGATGTAATCACTGATTTGTCGCCCATCAATTCGCAGGCGAAAGAGCGACTCGGCTACGACACCCAAAAGCCGGAAACGTTGCTTGAGCGAATCATCAAAGCGTCGTCGAACGAAAGCTCGCTGGTCGCCGACATCTTTGGGGGTTCCGGCACGACGGCGGCGGTGGCAGAGAAGTTGGGGAGACGTTGGATTACTTCCGATTTAGGTAAACCGGCGTGCATGATCATGCGGAAGCGACTGATTGACCAGGACGCGCGGCCATTTCTGTTTCAGGCCATTGGCGATTATCAGGTGGAGGCGGCGCGTTCGACGTTGGGGCGCAAGTTCCGCGTCGGCGATCTGGCACAGATCGTTCTGGGGTTGTACGGCGCGTTGCCGTTGCCGGCGGAGGACAATCCTGGTCGCAACCTCGGCAAGGTGGCGGAGGGGCGGACGCTGGTGTTTGTGGATTCGCCGCAGAAGTTGACGGGGCTGGCGACGTTGAAGCGGGCGCAGGAGCTGCGCGGGTCATTGTTGGGCGGGTGGGACAAGGTGGTGGTGTTGGGCTGGAATTTTACGGCGGACATCGGGCACGCGATTACGGGGTTGAACGACGCGAAGCTGGAGGTGTTGGTGATTCCGCCAGACCTGCTGGATCGATTGAAGAAGAAGGGCGACAAGCTAAAGCCGGAGGAAGTGCGGTTCTCGACGCTGCAATATCTGACGGTGAAACCCATCGAGCGGAAGACGCTGGCGAGCGGCGAGGCGGTGACGGTGGAGTTGGACAACTACGTGTTGCTGTCGCCCGACGCACTGAATCTGGAGGCTAAGGACAAGGAGCGGCTGCAGGCTGTGGTGAACCGCGATCCGCTGGCGTTGATCGAGTATTGGAGTGTGGATCCGGATTACGACGGGGAGATTTTCCGGTCAGTCTGGCAGGATTACCGGGGTAACACGGAAAACGACCGCGATCCGTTGCACGTTGCGCGAAAGGCGGAACTGTCGGGCCTGCCGGTGAAGGCGGGGAAGCGCCTTGTGTGTGTGCGGGCGGTGGACGTGTTCGGGTTCGAGGCGGAAGTGGTGAAGGAGGTTTGACCGATGCTCGGCTTGCCACTCGTCAGGTCATTGCAGGCAATACTCCAAGCGGAATGCGCCGGGCTGGAAAACGGCGCTGCACCGATTCTGGAAAAGGTCACGCCGGTCACGGCAGATTTGCTGCGCTGGTGGTTTCAACAGGATTGCATCGACGGGCGCGCAATCAATTTCCACGAAGGCCAGCGGCAGGCAATCCTGCACACGATCTACGCCCACGAAGTGTTACAGCCGGAAACGCTGGTGGATTTGTACCAGAAGGTCGCCGTCGAAGATTTACTGACAGCCCGGCGCTACGAAGAAGTGCTGCGAAGCAATCACCCAAAGTACTGCCTGAAGATGGCGACCGGCACCGGCAAAACATGGGTATTGCAGGCGCTGGCGTATTGGCAATTACTCAACGCGGCGCAGGCCCCGGAAGATGCCCGCTTCACTCGCAACTTCCTTCTGGTTGCACCGGGCTTGATTGTTTATCAGCGGTTGCTTGACGCATTCCGCGGCAGGACACGCGAAGGGAAACCGGATTGGGAAACGTCAGACTTGGCGAAGAACAAGGACTTGTTCGTACCGGACCGGTATCGCGAAGAAGTATTTCGGTTCGTGCAGGGCAACGTCTGTCCGCGCGACGAACTCGGCGTGAAGGTTACGGCAGGCGGACTTATCGGCATCACGAATTGGCAGGCGATTCAGCACGAGGAAGAAGAACTGTCAGAGGATGAAAGCGATGTGGACGCGCCGGGACTACTGCCCGACCCGAAAGTTGTCGCCGCGAGAGAACTGCCGCTGTCGCCGGGGACGAGCGCCGGCAACTCGTTGGAAATGTTGAATCGGCGGTTCGAGCGCGGCGGCACGCTACGTTACCTAGGCGAGTTGGCGAGCTTGATGGTGTTCAACGACGAAGCGCATCACATCCATGAAGTCCGTTCCGAGGGCGAAATCACAGAAGTCGAGTGGCAGAAGAGTCTGCGGAAGATCGCCGAGAACAAGGGCAAGAGGTTCGTGCAAGTGGACTTCTCCGCCACGCCATACAACCAAGTTGGTTCCGGCCAGAAGGCGAAGGCTGTTTATTTCCCGCATATTATTGCCGACTACGACTTGCGGGAAGCGATGAAGTCGGGGCTGGTGAAGTCGCTCGTGCTGGACAAAAGGCGTGAACTCGGCGCGCTGTCCAACGAGGAGCTTCAATTCAAGGCCGACCGCGACGAACACGGCAACCCGGTGCTTTCGGAAGGCCAGCGCATCATGGTGCGTGCGGGTATCGCAAAGCTGCAAAAGCTGGAACGGGAGTTTGCAGCAATCGATCCGACCCGGCACCCCAAAGCCCTGATTATCTGCGAAGACACGACCGTGACTCCGCTCGTCGTGGAGTTTTTGAAAGACTGCGGGTTGAGTGATAGCGAAATTCTACGGGTGGATTCCAATCGGAAAGGCGAGCTACCGGAAGCAGAATGGGGGGTCTTGCGCGAGCGATTATTTGACATGGACGCGCATCCGCAGCCACGCGTCGTCGTAAGCGTCTTAATGCTGCGCGAAGGTTTCGACGTGAACAACATTTGCGTGATTGTCCCGTTACGAACGACCGGCGCGAAAATTTTGTTGGAGCAAACGGTCGGGCGCGGCTTGCGATTGATGTGGCGCGGCAACGAATTCGAGGATCAAAAGCGCGAGAACCGGCAACTCATCAAAACCGGTCAAGAACCCAAGAGCCTGATCGATGTGTTGAGCATCGTGGAGCATCCGAAGTTTGCCGAGTTCTACGAGCAGTTGCGAAAGGAAGGGTATGAGTTCGCAGAAGCCTCCCCAACGGAAACCGGGAAGAGCAGTACCGGCGACCTAATCTCTGTCGGACTACGGTCGGGTTTTGATGCGTTTGACTTTGAAATTCCGTTCGTGTCGCGCGAACGCCAGGAGGAAATCGTTCAACGCGAACTCGACGTGATGACGCTGCCGATATCCCCGCTCACGTTTGGGCAATTGAAGTCGATGCTTGGGAAAGGCGACGTGTTCCGATCCCAAGACGTGCAAACTGGTACGCAGTTTGGCGACTACCGCGTTGACGGTGGCGTGATGTCTGCGACGGGCTACAACGACTACCTCAGCCGAATCGCACGCCGCATCTCCGATAGTCTCAGCGCGCCTGTGACCGACAGTTCCAAGGTATTTGCCAACATCAGCGCGTATCCGTTTCTGTTCCTGAACCTGCCGAGACTGGCCGGGTGGGTGGATGATTTTATTCGCCGGCGGTTATTCGGGGGCGATTTCAACCCTCAGGAGGACGAAAACTGGCGCGCGCTAAAGGTTGACGCAGTGGCGAACCACATCATCAAAGAATTCGGGCGGAAGCTTCCCGAACTGACGGGAGTCGAACCGCAAGCTCCAGCCGAGATCGCGCAACGAAAACTCTCCGAGGTAACCAAGCTTGCGATGCGCGAGGCGTATTCAGTGGTCGTCTCCAAGTGCATCTATGAAAGGTTGCCGTATCCGTCACGAAACGGTGAATTTGAGAAAGCGTTCGTAGAAAAGGCCAACGGCGACGGTACAGTGCTAGCGTTTTGTAAAATCAACGAACAGAAACATACGTTCTTGCGACTGCGTTACGTGAAGGAGAACGGGTTGCCCGGCTACTACAACCCTGATTTCCTCGTGCGAACCGCGACGGCTACTTACTTGGCAGAAACCAAAGCGCAGACGATGCTTTCGCTGCCGGACGTAGAACGCAAGCGGAAGGCCGCAGTCGCGTGGTGTGATCGGATCAACGAGTTGCCCGAAGGTCAACGCTCCGGCAGGCCGTGGAGCTACGCACTAATCGGGGAAGACTTGTTCTACGGCTTCGACCGCAAGGGCGCTTCCATGGAAGACATTTTGAATTTTGCCCGGCTGCGCCCCAAAGCGGTGGATAAGGAATCGCTTCTATGATGTTACATTGGTAACGAAAGCACGGCTGAAGATGAACGGACACGAACTCTACGAGCTAGTAGCAAAGGATTTCGCTCACAGGATAAGCGACACCTTTCGTGAGCTGCTTTAGAAGCGCCTTTATCAGTCTGTCTCGCTGGAGAAGGCGATTGAAGACCTAAAAGCTCAGATCGACGCAGGCGCATAGCCACTTGACGGAACGGAGTTCGCAGATCGTCGTTGTCGAAAATCCACACCTGCGGAAGGTCGCCAATGGCGGTCTTGCGGTTCGCCAGCCTAACGTTTTGCTTTCGACTGAAAATCGGCTATGCCACGGTATGGCCAGGTTTTGAATCCGTCCGCTGCGAGTCGACATCATTACCCGCCCGCCAGCAGTTCAGGATGCGTGGCCCGCAACCAATCTCCCACCTGTTTCCGCAACTGCAGGGCCAGCGCGACCATCTCCTGCGCTTCCTTCTCGGAAACCAACCCAGCCCGCTCGTAGTCGCCGACGTTCCTCTTCTTGCGAAAGGCATCCAACTGCGCCACAAGCTTCGCTTCCGCGCCGGTGGTGTGGGCCAAACTCTGAAGCACACGGTAATGGTGGGCTTCCCGCGATGCTCGGTAGCCGCACGCGGCCAGCGCCGCCGTAGCGCACTGCAGCGCCGCGTTGTACGCGATCGCCAACTGCCAGTCCTCGCTCAAATCTTTCACCGCGCAGTCGTGCAAATCCCGGTCGGCCACACCCAACAGGTCGGCGATTTCCTGCCGGCTGGTGCGGTGCTCGACGAGCCAGCCATTACGCGCCCATTCGCTTAAGCTCACGCTCGCCTCCGATCAGGAACAGCTTCGGCGTCGCCAGCACCGTGGTTAGAAAATGATGCCCGGCTCGAAGCTTCTTCCGAAACTCCGCTGCGGGATACACGGTTGGGTTCACTTCACGGCCCAGTGCCGCTTGTGCGTCGTGCAGCGCGGCTGCCACGTCGCCGAAACTGACGTCCCCGACCACCACGACATCCACATCGCTTTCAGCCTGCTCCGTGCCGCGCGCCACCGATCCGTGGACAAACGCCACTGTGACCCGCTCCGCCAGCCCCGTCAGCGCCTCCCGCAACACATCCCCCATACCGGCGGTTTTCACCGTCAACGCCTTCAACTCCGCATAGACCGGTGACGCCGTGTTGGCCTGATAACAGACCTGATTGCCCCGCCGTGTACGCGTCAGCAACCCCGCCGCCACCCACCGCGCCAACTCGCGCTGGACCGTTCCTTGCCCGATGCCGGCTGTGCGCACGATCTGGCGCAGATAAAACAACTGCTCTGGCCGCACGAAAAACATCGCCAGCAACGCTCGTTGCGTCTTGCCGAACAGCGTCGTGCCGATTCGATCCATCGAACTAGGTGTACCCATCCTGGGTGCGTTTGTACCCAATTTGGGTTCAGTTTTCAAGCCTGTCGTCATCACTGTCACACTCGCCGCCACGAGGGCCGGGTCCTCGTCCGCCAAGCCATACAGACCAGGACGCGGCGGTCATCTATACAAAATTATTCGGGAGTATGTACCTAACGCAAATGACCGCCAGCCGAGCGCTGTGTCCGCGCGAAGCCGAGCGCCGTCCGCGGGGAATTGAGAGGCGGACTATCAGGCACTTACGGAGATTCAGATGGCTTCGCAGTGCTCAGCTTCCTTTCAAGCTCATACACCCATTCCAGTGCCTCACCCATGACTTCAAGATCGGTTTTCGCGCGGCAGCTTAGCGTGAGAAAATGGTTTAGATGCTCTTTGGTGGGTAGTTTATCTACAGCGTGCATTACACACCACAAGGCCATTTCGCATATGAGCTTTAGAATGTTAATATCTTCGTCATCTACATCGTGAATCCCGTGGTGAACTATCCGGTTCCTCTTATCAGCGATGTCTTCTAAAATCTTTGGAAGACCTGTTGGCGGCGGTTGCATGCGCTTTTCCACCGTTGCCACCAGCCGTGCGCAAACCATTTTGGTATCGCCGTTGAAGCGATTGGACAACGTCAGTGTCTCCCCCATTTGCCAAAGGCCAAGCAAGCAACTATGGCGGAACGGCTCGTCTAAAGCTTGCGCGTACAATCGAAACGCATCCGTCAGCAATGCGGTCGTCGAGCCCTTGCTCGGGGAATCTGCAAACATTGCGGCATTCTTGGCTATTTGATCAAACGCCTGCACAACAAGGGTCTGCACATTGCCGTCCGGTGATTTATTGATGTCGAACCTCAGAACCTCCAAATGCCCGCTCGCATTACGAGCCAAGAGCCACTGCGGAACCGGGAAAATTGATCGCACCGATTTGCTACCACCACCGATGCTCATGCTCCGTCGGCCATAACCATGCACGTATTCGAGGAGGCCACGAAACAAATCGAAAGCCGGTATGACCGTCTCCCACGCTTGGACAGAGCCGGCACCCTCAGCAGTCAATGACAGACAAGTTTCGGGCCGTTGTTCAACTTTTAGAAAGTCCTTGGCAAATGCTTGGTCGATATTTCCTGTGCCTATTGATCCCTCGGTGGCTTGCCATTTGTCCAAGATAAACGTTGTGCCTAGCAGGGAAAACGTAGCAGGGCGAGGTGCGTCATCGGTGAGCTTCATAACAAACGGAACAAAAAACTCCCATTGGGATTTCTGATTGTTAGATTCTCGCGCCCATTCCGCCCAGATTTCAGCGTGCATCGCCTCGAAATCTTCCACCGTGCTCAGACCGCGGTCTGTCATTCGACTGAGCGCCTTCATGATAATATTGTCGCCCTGTAGCTTACCATCCGACCACGCCTGCAATGCGCGCATCCAGAAGGTGTTTTCATAGCACCACACCCAGCCGGTGTTGGTGCGCGCGGCAAGAAGCGCGGTGACCACTTCCTGCGCCTGTTGGCGGTATGAATCCTTCCACAAGCATTTCGCATTACTCATCGCTGCTTATTTTCCTCTACAGTCTTCACTTCGATAGCGGTCAAACCGTAGAGCCGAAGAACGATTTGGTCAATCAGGTTGTTGGTCGGTGTGATTGTGTACTGCGGACGCGTCCCACATCCCGCAAAGCGCAGCGGAGGTTTGAGCCGGACAACTTGCAATCTTTTCTTGCAATCTATCGGCTGAATTCAAGTGGGTTCAGGCAAACGAGAGCAAACGCCCAACCTGCAGAAAATCCGCGTGTCTATTGGTTTTGTTTACTCCAGAGAGCGTGAGCAAAAACAGGCTAAAACTGTCGGTTAGAATCCGAAGACCGATGCTCTATCCAGTTGAGCTACGGGCGCGACCCACCCCCGCAGTTTATGCCGTCCCTCAAGCCCGCACAAGCGAAAGCTCTATTCATGGACGGCGCGAACTGCCCGCATTTGATCAGGCTGGCACATCCTGCGTGATCAAGGAACCACGCGGATGCGGTAATAGCGCGACGGCACAATGGTGGCGCCGCCGGGGTCGACGAAGTTCGTGCTCGTGACTATTGAACCGGAAATGATCAACTGCGGGCTGAGGTCGCCGAAATTGTTCGTGTAGTTGCCGCCGGCCACACCGGAGTTGGCCTGCAGCACATTAGTGTTGCCGCCCACCGTTGACCACGTCACCCGCATGTTGGCACCTTCCTTGGTGATCGCCGTGATTCGATAGGGCGACGACGGGTCGTTGGGGTCAGTCCCCAGTTGATACTCCCGCAAATTGGACAACCCGTCGCCATCGTTGTCCCAGTTGGCATCGGCCGCATTCAACGGATCGAGCCCGTGACTCAGCTCCCAGCCGTTGGGCATGCCGTCGCCATCGGCGTCCAGATTCGGATCGAGCAGTAGTGATCCGACGAGGAGACTGCCGCCGCCGCGGACAAACAGACCGCATGAGTTGGTCATCACCAGCTTATCCACCTGCAACAAGCCCCCGCTGAGCGTTACTCGCCCGCTGCGGACGTCCAACACGGCGTTGTGGGCCGCATTGGTCACGAACAGGTTGCCGCCCGCGACCGTGACGATGCCAATCATACCCTGGCTGCAATCGCCGAGCGTCAGGCCACCCAACACCGTCATCGCGCCGCCTGCCACGGTCACCGTGCCGGGATTGCTGCTGTTGTTGCCCACGACCACAGTGGCCGCCGTCACCGTGCCGTTGGACATCGTCATCTGCCCCACCCCGGAGTTGCCGATGATGCTGTAGATGGAGGAGTTCGTGATGGTCAGTTGACCGCCGTTGATCCAGACCGCGCCGACGGACGGCGTAACTTCAAACGGAGGGCCTTGATTGCCGACGACGAATTGCTGGCATATGTTCACGACGCCGCCGGCCATTGTGAACGTGCCCATGTCGGTGTCGCCGACGTACAAATCCTGAAAGCTGTCATTGGCATTGCCGGATACTGTGTAGTCGCTGGGGCCGGTCACGCCGAGACTCATCGGAGTGTTGCAGGTGTCCACGGTGCCGCCGATGTCACCAAAACCGAGGCTGTTGATCACGATCCGGCAATTCCCCGACGGGCAGCCTCCATCGCTGATGACCCCTCCGTCCTCCAGAAGAAGATCACACCGGGCACCCGCACTGTTGCCAAGCGCGATTCTGGAGACCAACAGCGTGCCGTTGGAGATGATCATCCGGCCGACGCCGCCCCCACTGGTGATTGTGCCGTTGTTGCCGATACCGAGGGTGCCGTCTTTCGCGACCAGAGTCCCGGTGACGATGACGGTGCCCGTGGAGTTGGCGGTACTGCCGATGACGAAATTGGAGGACACCTGTGTGGTGCCGCTCGCGAAAGTCTGCGTGCCTTGGTCCACTTGTGCCTGACCGGTGATGTTGAACGTGCCGCCGTTGTTGAGGAAGCTGCCGCTGGCGTTGGTGATCAGCAGGCTGTCGGTGGCGAACACACCGCCAGTGGTCAGCATCAGCGTGCCATAGCGCACTTCCGTCACGGCGCTGTGGGCGGCATTGGTCACGAACAGCGAGCCGCTGGACACGCTAACCCTGGCAACCACGTTCGAGAGGCTGCCGACCAAAAGGTTGGACGAAACCAACATGATGCCGCCGGCCATGGTCAGCGTGCCTTGAGAGCCGCTATCATTAGCGACCGCTACGTCACGGGCTTGCACAATGCCATTGGACACTGTCATCTGGCCAACACCGAAGTCGCCGACATTGAAGGAGCCATTGTTCACTATAAGTTGCCCGCCAGTCACAAAGACTGTACCGGTGGAGGGGCTACTACCCCCGCCAAAAAAGCCTATGTCTAACCCCACCCCAGAAACGGAAACCGTTCCTCCCGCGACCGTTAACGTCCCTTGACAGCCATTGTTGAAACCCACAATCACTTCGCGCGACAACACCGTTCCGTTCGAGATCGTCAACCGCCCGGCAAACCCGTTAGTACCAACCCCAAGGTTGATGCGGTTCTCGTTGTTGGAGGCAACGATTAAGCCGCTTTGCATGGTGACGACGCCATTGATCTCGAAGTCATGGCAGCAAGTCGCCATCGCGTCGAATAGCAGCGCTGAGTTCGTCACGAGCAACACACCGCCACTCGAAATCGTAAAGGTGTCTTGCAGGTGCAACGGCGTCGACGTGCCTGCGTTGCTCAAGACCAGTGTGTTGGTTGAACCGCCCAGTGCGGACAGCAACAGATTGCTGATGGTCAGGGTGGCGGGGAAACTGCCCGAGGTAACGGCGTCAATGGTGACGGTCTTGTTGCCGGCGTTGGTGATGAGGTCGACGGAGTCGCTGGTGGACGGCGCGGTGCCGAGCGACCACTTGTTGGTCACCTCCCATTTGCCGCTGCCGTCGATCCAACTGTTGTTGATCTGGGCCGAGGACGAGCAGGCCAGCCCGCCAAAGGTGCCACCGAGTACACCCCAGACACACAACCAACAAATGAGCTTATGCCTCACTGCGACAACCCTGCCACAACCCAGAAGCCCAATGAAAAGGCCGCTTCTCAAGCGCGGAAGTAAAGCAGGAACCCTCCTGCGTGTCGAGGCGAAATTTGCCGCGCCATGGGAACCGGTGGGTACATCGTGACCCCCCTGTGGTGAAGTTGAAGGTAATCAGCACGCGGAGGTTGCGCGAGCTGCGGGGACACCTCCGGAGGGGTCCCCGCAGCGGCAAGAGGAGTACAAC
>Ga0187861_10001398_pt1 | contig 25111 bp, 20 predicted proteins | sample June2016WEW_10_1_3_FD_132986 | JGI IMG/M metagenome (GOLD analysis project Ga0187861, IMG submission 132986) | Peatland microbial communities from SPRUCE experiment site at the Marcell Experimental Forest, Minnesota, USA - June2016WEW_10_100 | ecosystem: Environmental > Terrestrial > Soil >...
CTATGACCACTGAGCAGATCGAAACTGCCTATCAGTTGGCCCAGGATCGCTATGCCGCGCTGGGCGTAGACACCGAGGCCGCTCTGAAGAAACTCGCGACTGTCCCCGTCTCGATGCACTGTTGGCAGGGTGACGATGTGGGCGGATTCGAAAGCATGGGCTCCGAACTGGGGGGTGGCTTGGCGGTGACCGGCAACTACCCCGGCAAGGCACGCACGCCCGCGGAGCTGCGGGCAGACGCCGAGAAGGCCTACTCGCTGATCCCCGGTAAGCACCGCTTCAACCTCCATGCCTTCTACGTGGAGTTCCCGGCGGGCAAGAAGGTCGACCGCAATGCCATCGAGCCGGCCCACTTCAAGAGCTGGATCGACTGGGCCAAGTCGCTCGGCATCGGGATGGATTTCAACCCGACCTGTTTCGCCCATCCCAAGGCCGCCGACGGCTTCACGCTCTCGCACAAGGACAAGGCAATCCGGAGGTTTTGGATCGAGCACTGCATCGCCTGCCGCAAGGTCGGCGCGGCCATGGGCCAGGCCCTGGGCACGCCCACGGTCACCAACATCTGGGTCCCGGACGGTATGAAGGACACCCCTGCCGATCGCCGCGGCCCGCGCGAGCGCCTCAAGGAAGCTCTGGACGAGATCTTCGCCGAGAAGATCAATCCCAAGCATCACCTGGATTCGATCGAAGGCAAGCTCTTTGGCATAGGCGCCGAAAGCTACACCGTCGGCTCGCACGAATTCTACCTGGCCTATGCCGCCAAGAACGGCAAGCTCGTCTGCCTGGACGCAGGCCACTATCACCCAACCGAGAGCGTGGCCGACAAGATCTCATCCGTAATGCCATTCGTCGACGAGATCCTGCTGCACGTCAGCCGCGGCGTGCGTTGGGACAGTGATCACGTGATCGTGCTCAACGACGACCTGACGGCCATCGCCCAGGAGCTGGTGCGCGGTGGCTATCTCGAGCGCACCCACGTCGGCCTCGACTTCTTCGACGCCAGCATCAACCGCATCGCCGCCTGGGTCATCGGCATGCGCAACATGCTGCGAGCGCTGTGCTTCGCACTGCTCGAGCCGGTCGAGCAGCTCAAGAAGCTGGAAGCCGACGGCGACTACACCTCGCGTCTGGCATTGATGGAGGAACTCAAGACCATGCCGTTCGCGGCCGTGTGGGACTTCTACTGCGTTCAGAAGGGCGTGCCCGTGGGCATGGACTGGCTCGCGGAGGTCAAGAAGTACGAAGCCGACGTGCTGTCGAAGCGCATGTAAGGGCCTGTCAATGAATAACGTTTGCACTTTGGCGCGGCGGGCAAAATCAAAAAACCAACACTCGCGGCCTGCGCGCATGCGCCGGCCACGACGAGGACAAGCCTATGAACGAAGCGGCTCAAGCGATGACGAACCCCGCTCTGGGCGTGACCATCTTTGCATTGGGTGGTTTGGCAGGGGCAATCTTCTATCTGCCCTTCAAGAAGGTCAAGGGTTGGGCCTGGGAGAGCTACTGGCTCGTATACGCGGTGTTCGGCCTCGTTGTGGTGCCGTGGGTCCTGGCCTTCGCCACCTCTCCTAACGTGACGACGGTGCTGGCCAGCGCGCCCCGCAGAGACCTCGCCTACTGCTTCCTGTGCGGTGCGGCCTGGGGCATCGGCGGCCTGACGTGGGGCTTGATGATCCGCTACCTGGGCGTTGGACTCGGGCTGGCCATCGGCTGTGGCGTCTGCTCGGCTGCAGGCACGCTCATTCCGAAGATGCTGCGGGGCGAGTTCGCGCAGCTCTTCCAGACCCAGGCTGGGATCTTCTCGTTCGTCGGCGTCGTCGTGTCGCTGATCGGAATTGTCTTCGTCGGCATGGCTGGGATTTCGAAAGAACGGGAGTTGCCCGAAGAGGAAAAGAAGAAGGCCGTGGCGGAGTACAGCTTCAACAAGGGCATCGTCGCGGCGCTCTTCTCCGGTCTGATGAGCTCGGCGATGGGCTTCGGGCTGGTCGGCGGTCCCAGGCTCCAGGAACTGGCCGCGACCATCCCGCCCGTCACCTCGCATACCTGGAGCGGGATGCCGGTGCTGGTGGTTGTGCTGCTTGGCGGCTTCGTCGTCAACTTCTTCTGGTGTCTCTACCTCAACTTCAAAAACAAGACGGCGGGCGACTACACTAAGGCGAGCGCGCCACTGCTGCTCAACCTCGTTTTTGCTGGACTGGCCGGCGCCATCTGGTGCTCGCAGTTCATCTGCTTCAAGACGGGTGAGCCCGCGATGGGCAATACCGCTTACGTGGGATGGGCGTTGTTGATGGCTTGTCAGATTCTCTTCAGTGCGCTGGTCGGCATCATGCTCGGCGAGTGGAAGGGCACCAGCGGCCGGACGCGCTCATTGCTTACGGTCGGGCTGTTGCTGCTCGTGCTGACGTCCGTCATCACCGGCTACAGCAGCAAGCTGGCCCAAGAGGCTACGGTCGCGCCCCAGGCGCGCTCCGGAGCGGTCGCACACATCGGCGGCTAGGAGGAACCATGTCCGAACGCGTCTATCTCGGGATCGACCTCGGCGCGGAGAGCGGCCGCGTCATCGCCGGTATCTGGAACGGCAAGACCATTCGCCTGGAGGAGGTGCACCGCTTCCAGAACGGTCCGGTGGCCTTGGCCGGGACGTTGCGCTGGGACGTGCTGCGATTGTGGGCCGAGATCCAGAACGGTCTCAGCCAGGCGAGCAAGAAATATGGCAAACGCATCGTCTCGGTCGGCGCCGACACCTGGGGTGTCGACTATGTCCTGTTGACCAAGAAGAACGAGATCCTCGGTCAGCCCTACCACTACCGTGATGCCCGCACCCTGGGGATGCTGGCCAAGGCCTTCAAGAAGGTCCCGCGCGCCGAAATCTTCGCCCAGACCGGCCTGCAGTTCATGGAACTCAACACGCTCTATCAGCTGCTGGCGTTGCAGCGCAACTCACCGGGCCTGCTCGATGCTGCCGACTGCCTGCTGCTGATGCCGGACTTCTTCCACTGGTGCCTGTGCGGCTCGCGGGTGGTCGAGTTCACTAACGGCACGACTACCCAGTGCATGCACCCGCTCAAGCGCAACTGGTCGATGGGCATGCTCCGCAAGTTCGGCTTGCCCACGCGGATCTTCCCGAAGGTCGTGCTGCCCGGGACCAAGCTTGGTAAGTTGCGGCCCTCGGTCGCCGAGGCCACCGGACTCAGCGGCGTCGAGGTCGTGGCGCCGCCGACCCACGACACAGCCAGCGCCGTCGCCGGCGTGCCGACCGCTAATACCGGACACGCCAACTGGGCCTACATCAGCTCGGGCACCTGGTCCTTGATGGGCGCAGAGGTGCAAACGGCGTCGCTCTCGAAGCGCACGCTCGAGCTGAACATGACCAACGAGGGCGGTCTGGACGGCACCTACCGTCTGCTGAAGAACATCATGGGCCTGTGGTTGATCCAGCAATGTAAGCGCTCGTTCGACGCTAAGGGCAAGAGCTACGACTACGGCGAGCTGAGTGAGCTGGCCCGCCAGGCCAAGCCGCTGCGTTCGATCGTCGACCCGGACGACCCGCGCTTCCTTAACCCGCCGGAGATGCCCGAGGCGATTCAGGACTTCTGCCGCAAAACGCATCAGCCCGTGCCGGAGACCGAAGGCGAGCTGATCCGCTGTGCCACCGAGAGCCTGGCGCTCAAGTACCGCGTGGTGCTCGGCTGGCTCAAGGAGCTGACCGGCGAGAGTACCAGCGTGATTCACATCGTTGGAGGCGGCTCGCGGAACACCCTGCTCAACCTGATGACCGCCGATGCCTGCCAGCGGCCGGTCTTGACAGGTCCCGTCGAGGCCACCGCCTTGGGCAACCTTCTCGTTCAGGTGCGCGCCAGCGGCGAGGTGGGCTCGCTGAGCGAGATGCGCGACGTCATTCGGGCATCGAGTGACGTGGCGCGCTTCGAACCGTCGGATGCCGCCAAGTGGCAGGCAGCCTCCGAGCGTTTCGCCGCCTTGCAGAAGAAAGCATAGGGAGAAACGCCGTGAAATGTCCGGGCTGGGCTCTTGCCATGATATTCATCATATCTTTTTTATTTGCCCACGCCGCAATTTCGCAGTCGCAGGCTGTCTCTGTCTCCATCGCCGGTCTGAAGTGCGAATACAAAATCAATCCCCTCGGCCTGGATGTCCTGCGGCCGCGCCTGAGCTGGCAGATCTCAACGGAAGAGCGCGGCTGGAAGCAGAGTGCGTATCAGATCCGGGTGGCTCTGAGCCCGGAGGCACTGGATCAGGGCCAAGGACTGGTTTGGGATAGCAGCAAGGTCGCTTCCCGGGAATCCATCCAGCGGATTTACGCCGGTCCCCAGCTCCTTTCGGGCAGGCGCTACTACTGGCGGGTCCGCGTCTGGGACGCCCGGGGCCAGCCCTGCCCCTGGAGCGAAATTGCCTGGTGGGAGATGGGTTTGCTCCTGCCTCAGGACTGGCGAGCATCGTGGATCGAACCGGGATTGCCGGAAGATGTCCAAAAATCCAATCCGTGCCCCATGCTGCGGAAGGAGTTCCAGCTCCGGCGCCGGGTAATATCGGCTCGAGCTTATGTCACCAGCCTCGGTTTATACCAAATGGAACTCAACGGAAAGCGCGTCGGAGACGAAGTGCTTACTCCGGGCTGGACCAGCTACGACGATCACCTTCAGTATCAGACTTACGACATTGCAGCGCAATTACAGGCAGGCAGAAATGCCGTGGGAGTGGTTCTGGGAGACGGCTGGTACCGCGGCAACCTGGCCGTCGACGGCCAGCGGAACACCTATGGCGAACGACTGGCGCTGCTCCTGCAAATCGCGGTCATTTACGAGGACGGCAGCACCGAAGTCATTGGCACCGATGCCAGCTGGAAAGCCGCAACCGGCCCGATCCTTGCCTCCGATATCTATGATGGTGAGTCCTACGATGCGCGCCTGGAAAAAGGCGGGTGGAGCAACCCGGGTTACGACGACGCCTCCTGGACTCAAGTCAAACTATTGAATCCGCCCAAAACCCGCCTAGTGGCTCCGGCCGGGCCGCCGGTTCGCCGGATCCAGGAGATCAAGCCGGTGGAGATCCTGCAGACTCCCGCCGGTGAAACGGTTGTGGATATGGGGCAAAACATGGTGGGCTGGGTGCGCTTGAAGGTCAGCGGGCTGGCCGGGACAAAAGTGAAGCTTCAGCACGCGGAGGTGCTTGATAAAAAGGGCAATTTCTATGCGGCAAATCTGCGAGCCGCCCAACAGGAGATCGAATACACGCTGAAAGGGGATGGCGTTGAAGTGTTCGAGCCGCATTTCACTTTTCAGGGATTCCGCTACGTCCGCGTGCTGGGTTTTCCCGCCGACCTTTCGCTGGATGACCTGACCGGCATTGTTGTGCACTCTGATATAACTCCCACCGGGACTTTTGAGTGCTCCAGTTCAATGATCAATCAGCTGCAGCACAATATTCAGTGGGGTCAAAAGGGCAATTTCATCGATGTTCCGACCGACTGCCCGCAGCGCGATGAACGCCTCGGCTGGACCGGTGACGCGCAAGTTTTTGCCCGTACCGCTGCCTTCAACGCCGATGTCGCCGCCTTTTATACCAAGTGGCTGCAGGACATGACGGCGGATCAGAAACCCAGCGGCGCGATTCCTAATGTCATACCCAACGTTCAGAACCGTGAAGATCCCGCCAAAAGCAGCGCCTCTGCAGGTTGGGCTGACGCCGCAGTGATCGTTCCCTGGACTGTTTATCTCAGCTACGGCGATACCCGCATCCTGGAGCGGCAGTATGCCACAATGAAAGGCTGGGTGGATTACATGGCCAGGCGGGCGGGAGATTCTTATCTATGGAACAATGATTTTACCTACGGCGACTGGCTGGCCTTCGCGACCACCGCATCCGATTACCCCGGCGCCACAACAGACAAGGATCTTGTCTCCCAGGCTTATTTCGCCCGATCCACCGATCTGCTGCGGAAAACCGCCACGATTCTCGGCAAGAGCAGCGACGCAGGGAAATATGCCGGCCTGCTGGCCAGGATCAAGAAAGCCTTCCTTGCGGAATTCGTGACGCCCAACGGGAGGCTGGCCTCCAACACGCAGACGGCATATGGCCTGGCGCTGGCGTTCGACCTGCTTCCTGACAGCCTGCGCGCCCGGGCAGCCAAGCGGCTCGCCGAGGATGTCTGCAAATTCAAGCACATCACCACCGGTTTCCTGGGCACGCCGGTGATATGCCAGGTGCTCGGCAATTACGGCCACGAGAGTGAAGCATTCATGCTTTTGAATAACGAGACCTACCCCTCCTGGCTTTACCCTATCACCAAGGGAGCCACAACCATCTGGGAACGCTGGGATGGGATTCGGCCCGACGACTCCTTCCAGGACGCGGAGATGAACTCCTTCAATCATTATGCGTATGGGGCCATCGGGGAATGGCTCTACCGCTTCGTCGCAGGCATGGAAATCGATCCGCAAAAGCCGGGCTATGAGCACGTCATTGTCCAGCCCCACATCGGCGGCGAATTGACCTTCGCCCATGCGAGCCATCAATCCCTCTACGGCTCCGTGGTTACTGGCTGGGAATTGAAAGACGGGCAGCTGAGGGTGACCGCGGAGATCCCTGCCAACACTTCGGCGACATTCCAACTTCCCCAAACCTCTCTCGATAAAGTCCGGGAGGGCGGCCAGCCCCTGGCGCGCGCCAAAGGCATCTTCCGTTTTTCGCAAAAAGGCCGGATGGTTGTTGTGGAGACAGGTTCAGGCCGCTACGAATTCAGTTATCCCTTCCAGGAGGCCAAAACGGAAATCTGTGTGCCGGGATAAAGCGGCAGGAAGCAGAGAATCGCTTTGTTGTGGATATCTTAGACGGGAGCCGTATGCGCTAATGAGCGCCCGTACGGATCTGTGCGAGGGGCGCCAAGCGATTGGCATCCCTACCGCGACCGGCTCAATCTCCAGCATGGAGGCTTTATGCTCCGGAAACTCCTATTTGCGTCGACTCTCATGATGGCCGCGATATTAGGCGCGGCTCCCCAGTCAGATCCGGCCGGCTCCGGGGCCTGGGGCCCCACGGTGGATTCCAGCGCGCGGCTGCGCGAGTTGTTCGCGCGGCCTCCGGCCGCCTTCAGCACGGCTCCTTTTTTCGTGTGGAACGGTGAAGTCAAGGAAACGGAGATTGACCAGTACCTGGCCTCGTACCATTCCCTGGGAATAAACAGCTTCATCATTCATCCCCGACCGGGGTTGATCACGCCCTATCTTTCGGACCGCTGGTTCTCGCTTGTCCGCCACACGGTGGACAAGGCAAAGCAGCTCGGGATGAACATTTGGCTCTACGACGAAAACTCCTATCCCAGCGGATTCGCCGGAGGCCACGTGCCCGCCGATATGCCGGAATCCTATGACGAAGGCCAGGGATTGACGCTGCGGAAGCTGGCGCAACTCGATCCCGCCAGCGCGGGCAGCTGCAAGTTCATTCTCAAGCGCGAGGGCGAAGCTTTCCGCGATATCACTTCGCAATTGGGAGGGGAAATGGACCGGCCGGGCGAGTATTACTGCTTCGATCTCACATCCTATCCCAAGCGTGACTGGAATGGCGGCTTCTCCTACGTGGATCTGATCCGGCCGGGCGTCACGCAGAAATTCATCGAAGTGACCATGGGCGGCTACAAGCGCGCGCTCAAAGCCGACCTCGGCCGCACCGTGCTCGGCGTCTTCAGCGACGAACCCAACATTAATCCACCGTCCGGCAGCAACTCGATGCGCTGGACCCCGGATCTCTTCACTGAGTTTCAGAAACGGGTCGGATACGATCTCAAGGCGCTGTTGCCCGAGCTTTACGAGGAGACCGGCGACTGGCGCAAGGTCCGCCACGACTACTACTCGGTCCTGCTGGACCTCTTTGTCGAGCGCTGGTCCAAGCCGTACAGCCAATACGCCGAAAAGGCTGGGATCGCCTGGACCGGACACTACTGGGAACACACGTGGCCCAACCCGTCCGAAGGCCCCGACAACATGGCCATGTACGTCTGGCCCCAGGTCCCGGGCATTGACATTCTCTTCAATAACTACAGCGAAGACGTGGGCGCCCAGTTCGGCAATGTTCGGTCGGTGAGGGAGTTGGCGAGCGTGGCGAACCAGATGGGCCACCGCCGCACGCTGAGCGAAACCTACGGCGGTGGAGGCTGGGATTTGCGCTTCGAGGACATGAAGCGCATCGGCGACTGGGAGTACGCCCTTGGCGTCAACCTCATGAACCAGCACCTCTCGTTTGAGACCATCGTCGGTGAGCGCAAACACGACTACCCGCAATCGTTCAGCTATCACGAGCCGTGGTGGGAGCAGTATGGCGCGCTGGCGAACTACTTCGCGCGGCTGTCGCTCGCGCTTTCATCGGGTGAGCAGATCAACCGCGTGCTCGTCATCGAGCCGACTACTTCCGCCTGGATGTACGCTTCCCCCGGCCAGGCGAACCCGCGCATGATGGAGATCGGCCGCGCGTTCCAGGACCTGCTCAACCGGCTGGAAGCCCTCCAGGTGGAGTACGACATCGGCAGCGAGAACATCATGCGCGACCACGGCAAAGCCGGCGGCCGCAAGCTGACGGTGGGGAGGCGGTCCTACGACGTGGTGGTCCTGCCGCCGGGAACGGAGAACCTCGAAACCGCGACGGCGGGGCTGCTCGACGAGTTCCTTTCCGGGGGAGGCGCCGTCCTTGCCTTTGGCGATCCGCCCCCCTTCGTTCACGGTGCGCTCAGCGACCGGCTTGCGAGTCTGGCGCGGCGGCAGGCTGCGCGCTGGACCCCAGTGCAGTCGCCGGCCGATGCCGCCTTCCTGGAGCGCGTCTCCGCCAGCGATTTCCGGATTTCCTGGGATCCGCAATCGGGTGGAAAGCTTCTCCATCACCGCCGCCAGTTGCGCGACGGGCAGTTGATCTTCCTGGCCAATACGAGCCTGGAGCAGAAGGCCGCCGGAACCCTGAGAGTGAACGCCCGGTCAGTTCGCCGCCTGGATCCCCTCACCGGCGTGGCGCTGCCGGAACCCGTTCGTATGGATGACGCGGCGGTCGAAGTCGCCTTCGACCTGCCGCCGGCCGGCAGCTTGCTTCTGCTGGCGGGGAACGAGGGCCAGCCCGCTCGCGCGCCAGGCGGAGCGCCCGAGCTGCGCGTCGTGGCTCCCGTCCAGCCGCTGGCCGTAAAACGCATGGCGCCGAACGCGCTGCCCTTGGAATACTGCGATCTGATGCTGGGCGGCGCGGTTCAAAAAGACCAGTACGTCGCGACGGCCCAGACCAACGTGTTCAAGTTCTTCGGATTCGCCGACGATCCCTGGGCGTCGGCCGTGCAGTACAAAACAGCGATTCTGGACAAGAACAAATTCCCGCCCGACTCGGGCTTTGAGGCCACGTTCTATTTCGAGCTCGGCGGCGAGGTGGACGCCTCCACCCTGAGGGCCGTGGTGGAGCGGCCCGAGCTGTGGCAGGTGTCGGTTAACGGCAAGGTCGTAAAGAACCGCCCCAACGAGTGGTGGCTGGATCGCGCTTTCGGCGTCTACGATATCGGCACGCACGTGGACGTGGGCAGGAACGCGGTTACGCTCAAGGCCTCGCCCATGTCGGTGCACCATGAGCTGCAGCCCATCTACATCATTGGGGAATTCGACCTGGAGACCGCGGCCACCGGTTGGAAGCTGGCGCCTCCGTCAACCCTGAAGACGGGCCCCTGGAAAGACCAGGCGCTCCCGTTCTACTCATATGCGGTCTCCTACGCCGCGTCCTATCGCTTGGAGCGCGGCAAGGGCCCCGTCAAAGTGCGTCTCGGGAAATGGGGCGGCTCGGTTGCGGAAGTCAAGGTGAACGGAAAGAGCGCCGGCATCATCGGATGGCAGCCCTACGAAGCCGATATCAGCGGCTTGGTGCGCCCGGGCGACAACCGCATCGAGGTGGTCGTGCGCGGAACACTCAGGAACCTTCTGGGACCGCATTTCGGCAACGGCAGCCGCGGATTGGTAAACCCGGGAAGCTGGCGTACGGCTCCGGCGGCTCCCCCTTCGCCGGCGAACTACGATCTGGATGCCTACGGGCTCATGGAGGACTTCCAGGTGTTTCAATTAGCCCGATAGGCGTGTTGAGCCGACGTCCGTGGAGACTCCCTTTACAGCACAGGACGCGCCCACAGCCCGGCGCGTCCGGCTGTCCCCTTTTTTGCGCGAAAAGCCTTGCGGGTCAAGCCACCAGTGGCGCTGCGCCATGAATTAGTGCGATCGGCCTGATCGAGGTGAGAGCTGTTTTGGTGCCTTCAACGCGGAATCGAAGCGCAATACTCCTTTATGGGTACTATCTCCGAAACTCGAACCCACGACCCACTCCGAATCACATATTCCGACGGGCCGAATATTTCCACGCCATGTCCCCAGTAGTAGGTATATCCGAGGTGAGTCCACGGGTATCCACCGGGAATCTGGAATGAACTGAGTGACTGAAAAGCGATCCACGCCTTGTGGTTGTCGGTCGCTCCGGCCGGAAACTGATTGCCGCAGTTGGCAACAATGTTATCACCGCATGGATACTTTGTGGAGGTATTTGGGTCCGGAGTCGGCCTGAAAAGACTTTGCGCTGAGGAAGAGAAGACCACGAAATTGGTCTCGGGTTTGTCCGGAGGCAATCCCAATAACTTTCTCAGGTCCAACTGAAGCTCTTGGGGCGGGAAGGTCCGGCAAATGTCCTTCACCTGAGGTACCTGAGTGACCCAGACATCTTGACTGAGCTGGGTCCAACCCGTCTGGTATCCGGTGTAGTTCGTGAGCGTGACGACTGCCACATTGTCGTCCTTATCGGGAGCAAGCGGAACCAATTCGTGTACGTGGCTCTGCTGGTAGACCGCGGCGTCTTTGATGGCTGCCGCGTATTGCACGTCCTGAGCGTATGCCCGTCTCCCGGCAACCAGAATCAACGTCAGAAGCACCAACAAAAACAGCGGCAGCTTAACACCCTTCATAAGCCAGTGCGCAACGGTTCTCGGAGTCACGGTTACACCAACAATCTGTTTCATATGTTTTCCCCCCGGCCAATCGCGGCGCCGTCAGAGGCGCGGCAAAACGTTGATGCTATTACGCGGCCGGATGAGTCCTGGAATAAACGCTCTCGCTTGGGCGGCTGTGACTCAACTATTTAAACACAGGAAGGAAGACTCCACTATTACCTGCGTGAGTGCCGCCGAGTTAATGGCCAACCCAAGATCGTCTGGCAGGAATACCACGATAGCCGGAATTGGCTGCGTCTCGGATCGAAGCCTGGGTTCGACCGCCGTTCAGGTTCTGAGAAAAGCTGCTATGTCCACTTCGCTCCGTCTGCCGCGAAAGTCCAGAATCCAAGGCCAATCACAGCCGCGATTTTACTCCAAAACGATGCTGCCGATATGAAGTTCTCAGACACTACACCCGCCAGCAGCAGGTCAAGCCCCAACTGCTCACGAAAAGCAAGGCTCATCCATGTCCGCTATTGCGCCGCCAATCGGAGGCGGTCTGGAAGGGAGGCCAGTTGTAGGATTGCACCGCTGGAAGCTCAGCGTCGATCGATGCGAGCGCTCCTCTCCGTGCCCCCTCGTAAGGCGGAGTTTAGTCAGCAGTTCTCCGCTAAGTACAGGGCAGCATCCCCTATTTCCTAACTCTATCGAAACGCCGTCGCAACCTGATTCTTCTCGCATCAAAGCAAAGAAGCCACCGATAAAACGCCTGTATCCATCGGCCAATTGCCACGCGGCTAATCGAAATATTCAAAGGAACGCCGCGGCTATTTGTATCCAATTTGGACGCCGCAAGCGGCATAGTTTTTCCGGCAGTCTGCCAGGTTCTTTGCTCCATCCTGGGGGGGGCCTACTGACGGATCGCCAATATGCGTGTAAATCGCGATTCCTGTTATTGTATTGGCTGTCTTGCGAACTAGCTCTGTTCCCTGCTTGTCTTTTGGTATGTATGTGCCAGTGAGTCCAAGCGACGATGTGATCACCATCCCCAGTTTGCCTTTTTCATCCTCGATGGTGAGCGTTTCTGTTTTCGGGTCGGTGGGACCGGTAATCGTCAATACCACTCTGCATTTATCTTTGGTATTGTCTGTGAAGTCAAATAGCTGCTCGATTGGCTTGGAATTTGACCAATCGCTGTTTTGACATCCGTTTAGACATCCGATGAGGCTGACTATGCCCCATGCTCCCGAGTTTTTTCGATGGTATTCGTTCTTTTTGCTCTTGTCCCAATTGCTGTCGCTGGGATCGTAAAACGGCGCTCCCGCGGATCTGATGTGAACCGAGCCGTCGCCGATTATGATCGGGGTTCCGGACTGGAAAGGGTTTATTTTCTTTTGGGATCGGCCAACGGTCGGCAGCAGGACCAATAGAAACGTCAGTGTCACTGTTTGAATCTGACAATGCTTCGTGATCAATCTTCCTTGATTTGAGAGAGTTTTTCCGACAAACGCCGGATGTCGGGCCGGCTCCGATATTTCTTGAAATCCTCCGCTGACCACTGGCGCTCCAGCGCGGCCAGCTGTTCTTTGGCCTGCTTGGCGGCAGGAGCAGCATCCTTCCGGCTCAATGCCATCAGAAGCGATGCGCGCCATGCCGCTTCGGGGCATTGATTTCTTGCATAGAACTTCTGGGCTTCTACGGCAAACGTCTCACTAGTGGCCTTTTCGCCCGCTTCCAGGGCCACCTCCGCGCATGTGAGCTGGATCTGGGGTTCCAGGTCTGATTGTGGCTGCCCCGCATAGGTTGCCAGGATCTCGCCACAGTCTTGTGCGGCCTCCCGTCTGGCGCCGGCGCGGCTGCGCGCGAGACAGCGGAGAGCCTTGTCTTTGTCGGCATGGGATGGGGTGATTTCGGGCAGCAGACCATCCAGTTCCTTGAGAAGTCTCTCGGCCTCAGCAATATCCTCCCGACTCAATGACATTTTCACCTGCTCGATCAGAATATCGGCCGTGTCGTCTTTGAGGTCCTGTTCTTTGGCAATCGCCATGGCTTCCTGGAATTGTTGGTGCGCCGCATTGTAATCGCCGAGTCGCCAGAAGCTCGCAGCCTTGCCGCGCAATGCCACTCCGATCCCATTGCGGTAGTTTGTCGCCTTATCGATCGTGTAGCTGTGTTCATAGTGGCCGATGGCTTCGCGGAATCGGCCCTGGGAATTACAGAGCGCGCCGGTATCTGCCTCCATGAGGGCGATCTCGCCGTCATCAGGGCCGGGTTGCGTGAGCGCGGCAGCTTGTTTCAGATAACTGGCCGCCTGTTGATAATCGCCGAGGCCATGCCACGCCCTGGCAAGGAGTATGCGCGCGCGGACGGAGTTTCTATGGGAATTCGCCGCGTCGTACAACGGGCACGCCTGTTCCAGATCTCGGACCGCATCCTGATATTCGTCTAGATCGACACGAATGCTTCCGAGGTTGGCCAGCGCGCGCATTTCGATCAAGGTCGCCTTATTGCGCCGCCCGATGTCCAACGCCTGCTGGTAATATTTCTTGGCTTCCGCCAGATTCCCTTTCAGGTGCTGCGCGCCGGCCAAATCCATCAGGGCTCGGGCGGTCACGTTTTCGTCTCCCGAGTTGCGGGCCAACTCGATTGCCTGCAGCGCGTACTTCTCCGCCGCATCCGCCTGTTCCTGACTGACCTTTACCTGGCTGAGCAGCCGGAGGGCATTGATCTGCTGGAGTTGATTCCCATTCGCCTTGGCCAGATCCAGAGCCTTTTGCAGCAGGGTCTCGGACTTTTCAGAGTTTCCGCGCTGGTTCTCCAGCAGCGCGAGACTCTGCAGCGCTTCGTTCGCCCCCTCCGCGTTGCTGGCGTCACGGTAGAGGTCGCCAGCCTGTTTCAGGGCTGCTTCCGCTTCCTGGTACTTTTTCTGGCGCGTAAGCAACGGTCCGATTCGGAGGTAGGCAGGCGTGTTTTGCGAATCCAGAGCAATCGAGCGCCGATAACTGGCGATCGCACCGATCGGGTCGTTGAGGCGCTCTTGAGCGCGTCCGAGATCGAAGAACGCCCAGGCCTTGTCCGCTCCCGGCGAGGCGTCGACGATCTGCCTGTATTTCTCCACGCTCTTCTGGTATTCGCCGGTCACCGTGTATCGGATCGCTTCGATGGAGAGGGCATCACGTGGAGGCAGCCTTTTCATATTGAATCCCGGCGGCGTTGCCTTCAGCATCGATTTGCTCGCCTCATCGCGGTATTCGAGTTCGGACCAGGCCTCTGCGAGGCGGGCGTGCGCCAGCAGGAAGTCATCATCGAGAGTGGCCGCACGGGCGAGTGCGGTGGCCGCCGAGCGGTAGGTGCCGTCTCTCAGGGCACGCAAGCCGGTCTCGTACCAGCGTAAAGCTTCACTCTTGGGTACGTAAGGCCTGTTGGACCAGTGCAACCACCATGCAGTGCCTGCCGCCAGGCCCAGCACCAGTAAAATTGAGAGTCCCAGAGCGTGGCGGGACAGCCACGGATGTCTGACAGGGAGTTCGGCGGGAAGCAAAGGGGATTGCTGCACCGCATGCAAATCGGACAGTATTTGATCGCTGCTCTGGTAGCGGTCCGCCGGCTTCTTGGCCAGCAGTTTGAGCACAATCCTATCCAGGGATTTGGGAACTTCAGGATTGATGACCGATGGCGGATCGGGATCGAGAATCTGGATCGCGGCTATGATTTCACGAGTGTCCGCGCCTTGAAACGGGCGCCTGCCGGTCAGACATTCGTAGAGGACTGCCCCTAGTGAAAAGAGATCAGTGCGCGAATCCATGATCTGTCCCGTGGCTTGCTCGGGAGACATGTAGGCTGGCGTTCCTGCAAAGCCGGTAGGGAGAACCTCGAAATGCTGGGTTGTAATTGTGGTTTCGGGTTCAGTCTCAGCTGGCGTCGAAACAGGTATCACGGCTCTCTTGGCAATTCCAAAATCGAGCACCTTGGCACGGCCATTTTCCGTGATAAAGATATTTCCAGGCTTGATGTCGCGATGGACGATGCCTTTTCCGTGCGCCTCTCCAAGGGCAGAGCAGACCTCTTCTGCAATAGGGATGACTGTGTCGGGTTTCATCGGCCCGCTTCGAATCACATCATTCAGTCCCATGCCTTCCACGAGTTCCATCACAAAGAAAGGAATTCCATCCGCGGTCTCTCCGAAATCGTAGATCTGGGCGATATTAGGATGATTCAACGATGAGGCGGCTCGGGCCTCGTCGGCCAAACGGCGTCGGGCATCGGGGTCCTGGTCCCTAGCGGCAAACTTGACGGCTACCCGCCGGTGGAGTTGGATGTCGGTCGCTGAATAGACGATTCCCATCCCGCCCTTGCCGAGACGGCCGTCGATCCTGTAATGACTCACGGTTTTGCCGAGTACAAGTGCGTCGATGCACATCCCTCCGGCTTTTGAAACATTTTCATCCGAAGCATGCCGCTGGGCAAGCCAAAAGTGAGCCAGTCCAATCCAGTTCGACTTTTCAGTACGGACAGTTATGTAGCGCTCGTACGGATCTGTACGGGGGCGCCCAGCAATGACCGTCCCTACCGCGACCCCGATCTCTCACTTTGAGACCGTCAATCGCACGGGTGCACCGGCACCAAAGTAGTAGTAAACCTTGGTGGCGATGGTGGCACCGGCGGCATCCGCCGCGCCGGCAAACGTGCCCTTAACCAAAGTGATTTGAATGCCCGCAGAATTCACGGCGATGCTAGTTATCTTATTAGCCGGGATGACGGAGCCGTTTGCCTTGGTGATCACCATCTTGTCCGCTTCAGGTATGGATTCTTCGCGGATGTACATATAGGTTCCGCGACTGCCGCCGTTGGCAATGGGAATTCTCAGCTGCAACTCAACATTGGTATCGAAGGTCAGACTCGTCAGATTGCTTAACTGAGCGTTGCTCAAAACCACGCGCTTGAGAAGATCGGCGTTCATGGTTTTCATGACGTTGATGGTGGCAACATCATCTGCTGTGTAAGAGCTGCTGCTCGGATCTGCGGAATTATAATGGGTGATGACGTCGACGCTGATAGTCACGCCCGTTGCAGGATCGGAAAAGACATCCCCAGGTTGCCATAGGCAATCAGGAGAATCATAGCCATTCAGGGCGTTGTCGACGGGCCGCCAAATACCGGTCAAGTTTTTCGGTCCGCCGACAGCCGGGCTGTTGTAGTACTGTTTGGAAATAATCTGAAGCGTGGGATTGGTGTCCCTCGATTCCCATCTGGACGCGTCAATTCTATAAATGAGAACGCCGGCGTATTTCCCCCTGTTATTCAGAGCATTGATCCCCAACCTGGTTCGGAATTCGGCGATGTAGGCGGTGGAGAGGCCCGTGCGGATGACGACCATCTTGCTGCCGCCGGGAGTCTCCTCGGGCGTAATGAAGTGGGTGGTGGGATTGGAGCCGGATTGGCTAACTACATCTACCTGATCGTCCCGGATCCAGCGCAGCTTCCATTTATGCCAGGCCAGGTAATCCGTCGAGTGCCCCGCGATATTTCCCATTATGTCCCAGCCGCCACAATAGAAGAACTGGTTGACCCTGATCCCATTGACCATCGGGGCATACATATAGAGATCCGGGAATCCGAAGGTATGCCCGGACTCGTGGACGATCCACCGGTAGCCCCAACGAAACATGTCATTTCCCGCGGTGACGGCGGTACTGACATAGTGAGGCTTTTTGTCCCGGTCTATATAGGCCACTTGATTGGTGTTGGGTTGTTCGCTGTCGGTGGGATCACGGTTGATATTGGCCGGACCGTTGGGAAGACCCGGTCTGCCTCTGGCTGGCATGATCAACAACAGGTCATAGTCATCGGCCTTGACGTTCCAATTGTCATATGCATGCTGGCAGGCCTCTCTTACGTAAGCGAACATGTCGTGGGTTTGGCCGCCCCATTTATATTGGGCTGCGTTCTGACTCATCATGATCCATCCCAGATTGTTCGCGCTTTGGGGGGATGCAAGCACGAGACGGAACTGGCCGTAGGATGCCAGACTGTACCAATCAACCGCCCCCTGCAAAAACTCGAGGTACGGCGGGATGGTTGTATAAGGGTCGCCCGAATCAGCCACCCGCCGGTCTGGAAATTCGACGAACAGAACCAGCATGTTTTTGACCCTGTGCGCAGGAGTGATGATATTGCCATCCTTCCAATCGACTGGTTTGCCATTGTCATCTCGATCTGGTGTCAGATCAGAGAAGCGATATAGACCCATTTGACCAGTGGCCGGATCATTGTAAGCAGGGTCGGTTTTGCTGGTGCTCCAGCCTTCATCGGTCCACTGGCTGGAGCCCATGATGTGGCCGTTGGCGGCAGGCTCCCCCAATTTCTGAACCTTCACCGCACGGGAGGCTCTGAAAGAACCGAAAGCCTTTGTGGCAATTGTGGTGCCTTGGGAACTGATGCGGGCGAACTGGTCGGCATCGATCACAATCGACACGGTGCGCGTTGATACTTCTACACCGGTGATCTTTGCTGGCGGAATCACCGTGCCGTCCGGCCTCGTGACGACAATATGTGCGGCTGTTATCCCGATTAACTCCACATTCGTGCTTACAACGATTCTGGTCAGGCCGTTAAACCGGGCCTCGCTCAAAGCAACCCCAACCCCGGCCTGCGGCTGCAAGCCCATGGATAATAGCAGGATCGGTATCAACACAAGGGTAGGCAACATGTCCTTGAGCCGTTCGGAGATCTTTTCCATGCTTGTCCTCCCGCTGGCAAATCTCAACTACTGATCCAGTGAAAAGCATTTTCCTAATATTGACTTCACAGGTTCTCAGATGTATTCCTGGAACAGTTCGGGGCTGGGGGCGGCGATCACGCCACGACCGACGAGAATGCCTTCTTCTGCGGCGAGAGCGCAGCCGGCCGCCACAGCGGCCTCCACGCTGGCGACATCCCCTGTCATCAGCACGAAGCCTTTGCCGCCAATCGCCATCGCCAAGTGAATGCGAAACAGGGTGATTTCGGCAGACTTGGCCGCGGCGTCGGCGACATCAATGATGCTTGAAGCAGAAAAGGTTTCAATGAATCCGAGCGCCTTGATGCGCTCGGGTGCAAGGTCGACGGCCATCGAGATCGCGGGAAATACCGATTCGTGGACCTGAACAATGGTCCGTTTCTCAATCAAGCTGCCGGCACATACCTTGACTCCGGCTTCGACAGAGGCTTGCACGGAGGCGACGTCACCGCCGACCGCAATCAGGTACTTGCCCGAGCAGATCGTCCGCGCAACCAGCAGGCTCACCGAAGCGGTTTTCAACATTGCATCCTCGGCAAGAAAACCAACGGCAATCGAGGATACCTCGACCAGTCCGATAGAATTGAGCACCATCATTTCCCTCCCTCGATGACTACCGTGTCGCCCACCGCGCGAACCACCCCGGACACGCTCGCGTGAATTCTTGCGCCCAGTGTTCCTGCCGCCGGGTCTGCGATCAGGTCGCCCGCCTGGACGCGATCCCCGGGTTTCACCGAGGGAATGGCCGCCGGGCCGGCATGCTGTTTCAGCGGCAGCACCACCCGTTGCGGATGGAACACCCGGTCCGAGAGAGGCCCGACGTTTTCGAAGACGTTGAGTCCAAGCTTCGCCATCAGGCGCCGCATCGGCGTCCGACGCTCCCGGTTAAGTGGATGTGGCCGAACCGTGGCGGGATCCTCCTTCCAGAAGAGTTTCATTTCACGCGCCACCGGCTTGGCGGCAACGCAGACGTTTTTCGGATCCAGGTTTTCAGGGCAGGCGTAGAGGCTGCACAGGTTGCACTCGCAGCAGTAGAGCGTCCCCGCAGTCAGACGGGCTTGGTTTGCCGTAAATCCTATCGCGGCCATAGCGCGGTGCGGTTGAATCGGGTGGCCAAGAAGATAGCGCGGACAAAGCTCCGTGCAGAACCGGCACTGGTCGCATGCGGATTTGGCGATGCGCTCGATTTGCTTCCACCCGCTCTTGTACCAGCCAACCAGGAAATGCGAGGACGGCAGCACTACGACGCCGCCGGTGGTCTTCGTTATCGGTTCATCGAGGCTGGCTGCAAGCCGAGCCATCATGACGCCGCCTACGAGCACGCGCACATCCGGCACTCTTGGTCCGCCCGCCGCCTCAACCACCTCGCGGATCGAGATTCCCACCGGCGCCCGCAAGGTCACCGGAGAGCGCACGGCCCCCGCGACCGTCAAATACTTGTGAGTCACCGGCTGATCGAGGCCGATGTTCACCAGCGTCTCGACATTCACCACCACGCAGCCGGCATCACGGGGCAGCCCCCCGGGAGGGATCACACGCCCCGTGACATCATAGACGAGGATGAACTCGTCCCCGGCGGGGTAGCAATCCATCAGCGGGTGGAGCCGGACATGCGCGGGAACCTGCGGCTCGAGCGCTGCGATGACTTCCGTGTACCTCTCCTTGATGCCGACCACGCCCTGTCGGGCACCAACCGCTTCCATCACGATTTGCAGCCCACGCAGCATCGGTCCGGACAAATGGAGCAGCAGTTCCTTGTCCTTGTGCAGCAGCGGTTCGCACTCCGCTGCATTCACGATGACGGTCGGGACTTTAGTTTGAAGCTTGACTGCGGTCGGGAATCCGCCACCGCCAGCCCCCACAATCCCCAAGTCCTCGATGCGCCGAGCGTGATCCATGCCTTTGGCCTTGATGCTTTAGAATGATTGATATTGACTGAATAAATTCAATATTGTGCTTGACACAGATTGATATTGTATGTATTATTGCATTGCAAGTCAATAACATTCATAAACATTCATTATCAGTGACAGATCGATGATCGTTTTAGTCGCCAACATTGGCAGTACTTCTTTTAAGTACCGGCTGTTTGACAGCGATGCCTGGACGGTACTGGCGGTTGGCGCCTATGAAAGCATTGGCCGGCCCGGGGGCGATTGTCTTGACTATGCAACCGCCATCAGCCGATGTGTGGGCGAAATCTCGGGCCCTGGGAAACCGCTGGGCAGCCTTTCTGAACTGGCTGCGGTCGGATTCAAAGCGGTCCATGCCGGCCCCGTCAGTGGTGCGTTGCGGGTCGATGATCGCGTGTTTGCGGCGATGGAAGAGTTTGCCTTTCTGGCGCCGGCGCACAACCCTCCTTACATCGCTGCGATGCGATCCTTCCAGAAGACACTTCCGGATGTGCCGCTCGTGGCGTTGTTTGAGACCGCGTTTTTTGATCATTTGGAGGAGGCTGCCTCGACCTATGCAGTCCCGCATGAATGGAAAGAGATGTTCGGGATTCGCAGGTACGGTTTCCACGGTGCGAGTCATCGTGCCGCCAGTGAATGCGCGCAGGAATTGCTCGGCCGCACTGATTTGCGACATATCTCCTGCCATCTAGGGGGTAGTTCCAGCCTGGCGGCGATCCGGTCGGGAGTGGCGGTGGACACGAGCTTTGGCGCTTCGCCACAGTCCGGGATCCCCCAGAATAACCGCACGGGCGACCTGGATGTGTTCGCGGCGTTGTTCGTCATGAAGAAGCTGAACCTAGGAGTGGATGAGATGGCGGCGCTGCTCAGCACCCGGGCCGGGCTTGCCGGCATCAGCGGCACGAGAGGGGATATGCGGGACCTGCGGGATGCTGCGACGCGCGGCAGCGGCCGGGCGCGGCTTGCCATCGATGTCTTCATACGCGCCGTCCGGCACTACCTGGGCGCATTCCTGCTCGAGCTTGGCGGGCTTGATGTCCTGACATTTTCCGGGGGCATCGGGGAGAACAGCCCGGAAATCCGCGCCGGCGTCTGTGAGCGGCTCGAAAGCTTCGACATCAACCTGGACGGCGGACGCAACCGAGCCGCCCGTGGTCGCGCGCGGATTTCGGCGGAGGGATCGCCGGTGGCCGTGTGGATCGTGCCTGCGGACGAAGAGCGGATCGTCGCGCGCGCAACGGCGGAGGTGATTTGTGGCGGTTGAAATGACCAGTGTTCTCAGCCGTGAGGTGGTCGAGCAGATTGTTCGTGAAGTGGTATGGAAAAAGCTGGGCAGCGCCGACCGGCAGGCGGCGAAATTAACGGTTCATGCTTCGGCGCGTCACATGCACGTGAGCCGTGAGGACCTCGATGTCCTGTTCGGTCCCGGGTATGAATTGACGGTAGATCACCCGCTTTTTCAGGAAGGCAATTTCGCGGCGCAGGAGACTGTGACACTCGTGGGTCCGCGGAGCCGGCTGATCTCGAACTTGCGGATCCTGGGGCCGCTGCGCAAGGAATCGCAGGTGGAGCTGGCCTTCACGGACGCCATCAGTCTCGGCATCGATGCTCCGATCCGGCTCTCGGGAAACATCGAGGGGACGCCGGGATGTCTCATCATGGGCCCAAAGGGAGTGGTCGAACTCAAACAGGGCGTGATTCGGGCCGCTATTCATGTCCACATGAATCCCGAGGAAGCGGCGCACTTCGGCGTCAGGCAGGGTGACCTGATGAACCTGCGTGTCGGCGGCGATGCCGGGGTGACCTTCAATCGCGTGCATGTCCGGATCGACGCGAAGTCGCGGCTCAACGTGCATATGGATACTGACGAGGCCAATGGCTGCGGCCTGCACCTGGCCAAGGAACTCGAGCTTTTCAAGTAGGCCGGGCGATCGCGGCCTTTGCGGCTTGCGGCCCGTAAACCAGCGAGGTGAGCGATGAAACCAGCGTTAGGAATGATTGAAACACGAGGTTTGACCGTATTGACGGAGGCCGTTGACGCCATGCTGAAGGCGGCCAACGTAAGTTTCCGGGGCTGGGAGCCTGTGGGCTCCGGCCTGGTGACAGCCTTCGTCGAAGGCGATGTCGCCGACGTGAAGTCAGCGACCGACGTGGGCGCGGAAGCTGCCGGGCGCATCGGCGAGGTTATTGCGGTGCAGGTGATTCCACGGCCGCATGACGATGTCGAGGCTTTCCTTCGGAATCTCAGCGGCGCATCAGGCACTGGTTCGTAAACGCGAGGAGCAAGAGCTATGGGTAATGCTAATGCAATCGGTTTGATTGAGACCAAAGGGCTGGTGGGCCTTGTCGAGGCCAGCGATGCGATGTGCAAAGCAGCCAGCGTGGTGATTATCGGGCACCGGCAGATCGGGGGCGGGTATGTCACTACGATCGTCCGCGGCGATGTCGGCAGCGTCCGCGCCGCAGTGGATGCCGGAGCGTCCGCGGCCAAGGCGGTGGGTGAACTCGTGGCGTCGCACGTAATCCCGCGTCCGCACGACGGACTTCTTGAAAAAATGCTGCCTTAAGGAGAAATCGAAATGGCGCAACAAGCAATTGGAATGATCGAAACCAGGGGTCTCGTGGCGCTGGTCCAGGCCTCAGACGCAATGATGAAGGCGGCAAACGTCAGCTTCAGAGGCTGGAGGAAAGTCGGCAGCGCGCTCTGTACGGTCTTTGTGTGCGGCGATGTCGCGGCCGTGAGAGCGGGCGTGGAAGCGGGTGCCTCGGCGGCCAAGGCGATCGGCGGCGAAGTCATCAGCGTTCACGTAATTCCGAAACCGCACGACGAACTCGGGCCCGTTCTGCCGAAATAGGGCGGCCTCTTCACGGAAGCAAGGAGGTGGTACTGTGTTCCTGGCTAAAGTAATCGGGAATGTCGTCGCGACGCAGAAAGATCCTAAATTCCAGGGCATGAAGCTGCTGTACATTCAGCCCTACATTAACAAGAAGCAGACACTGGAGCCGTCCGGCAGCTCCGTAGTGGCGGTGGACAGCGTGGGAGCAGGCGTCGGCGAATGCGTCCTGTTTACGCAGGGTAGCTCGGCACGTCTGACCCCCATGACCAAAGACGCGCCCGTCGACTGCGTCATTGTGGGGATTGTGGATTCCGTCGAAGTTAACGGCCGGAGCGTGGAGAAGCCGTGATGGTCAACCGGGAAGAGATGGTTGCCGCCATTGCCCAGGAAGTCGTTGCCCGCCTCCAACTGCATCTGGCGGGGAAGGCGCCCGCAGAGCCTTCGGCCACGCCTCCGGTTCCGCGAGCGGTGGCGGGCGACGGCGTATTCGCGACCGTGGACATGGCGGTCGGCGCGGCCGCGGCCGCCCAGCCGAAAGTCGCGGCCATGAGCCTTGAAGATCGCGGCCGGATGATCGCGATCATCCGGCGCATCTGTTGCGAGCAGGCCGAGCAACTCGGCCGCATGGAGATGGAAGAGACGAAGATCGGCCGCCTCGATCACAAGATTGCCAAACTCCGGGCGATGCGGCACGTCGTCGGCGTCGAACAGATGGAGCGGATTCAGGCTCGTTCGGATGCGGCCGGATTATGCGTCATCGAACGGGCTCCCTGGGGCGTCATCGGCATGGTGCTGCCGGCGACGCACTCGGTGCCGACGATGGTAAGCAACGCCATCAATGTTCTGGCTGCCGGCAATACGGCCGTGTTCAACCCGCATCCGGCAGGCGCGCGCGTCGCCGCTCATGCCTTGCGGGTATTCAACCGTGAGATCGGACGAACCCTGGGCCTTGCGAATGTCATCACGACCATTGCGGCACCGGACATCGAGACCGCCGAGCAGATATTCAATCACCCTGATGTAGCGCTGATCTGCGTTACCGGGGGGCCTGCGGTCGTCAAGGCAGCCATGAAATCGGGCAAGCGGGTGATTGCTGCCGGCCCGGGAAACCCTCCCGTGGTGGTCGACGAGACGGCCGACCTGGAAGCGGCGGCAAGGGCGATCCTGGCCGGCGCGGCATTCGACAACAACCTTCTCTGCGTTGGGGAGAAGGAAATCTTCGTCGTGGCATCGGTCGCCGATGACTTTAAGCGCGCCATGAAGACTGCGGGCGCTTACGAATTGGATAAGGCGGCGATCGACCGGCTCACAAAAGCTGCGTTTACGTTCGAAGGCGGCGGCAAGGGCTGCGCGCGCGCCCACGTTAAGAAAGACCTGGTAGGCCAGGATGCTTCGGTGCTTGCGCGCGCGGCAGGGGTGCAGGTTCCGGCTTCGGTCGAATTGCTCTTTGGAGAAACGGACGAGAGTCATCCCTTCGTCCAGGAGGAGCAGATGATGCCGTTTGTTCCCGTGGTCCGCGTTCCGGATTTAGACGCTGCCGTCGCGGCTGCGGTCCGCGCCGAACACGGCTACCGACACACGGCCATTATCCACTCGCAGAAGCTCGAAAATGTCACAAAAATGGCGCGTGCGATGAACACCACGCTTTTCGTCCACAACGCGCCGAGCACCGGATCTCTTGGGGTGGATGGGCCCGGCTATTTCAGCCACACCATTGCAACTCCGACCGGCGAAGGAGTGACAACGCCGCTCACGTTTACGCGCGAGCGCCAGATCGCCCTCGGCGGCGGCGCTCTGCGGATCATATAGCAAGGCATGATTCGAAATTCGAGATTCGAAATTCCAAATCTCGAATCTCGAATCTCGAATTGAGGCTTATGTACCTGGCACGAATCGACGGCACGCTGACCGCAGCTGCCAAACACGAGACGCTGCAGGGCGTCCGTTTCCTCATCGGGCAACGCCTCGAGGCAGACGGCAGCACCAGCGGGGAGCCTCTGGTCATGATCGACCGTCTTGGCGCCCGGCGAGGATCCCGGGTGGTTGTCTCCACGGACGGCGACATTGCCAGGCGCTGGCTCGGCAACAACACGCCTGCCCGGTTGGTCGTGGTCGGGATCGTCGACCAGGTGCACATGGGTGGACAATGAGAATCGGTATCGTGCGCGGCAGCGTTGTCCTAACCCGATCGGTCGAGGCCCTGAAAGGAACCCGGTTTCTCGTGGTCGAACCCGTGACGGCGGAGAACCTGGAGGCCGGGAACAGCGCGGGGGGCGGTAAGGCGTTAATTGTGGCGGACCACCTGGCGCCGGCGCGCGGCCAATCGATCGCGTTTACCGAAGGCCGGGAAGCGGCCAACCCGTACTGGCCCCTGAGTGCGCCTGTGGATGCCTATAGTGCCCTGATCGTGGAGAGTGTGGATTTCAGGCCGCCTTTAAAAGATGGGACAGCATAAGATGAGTGATTTCGACCTGAGCGCACAAAGAGTGATTGCGGCACGTGATGTGAATGCTGCCCGCGAGGCCGGCGCCACCGCGCTGCTCATGAGCGCAAGCGGGATTCTCACCCCTTCGGCCCGGGATGCCCTTCAAAAACTCGGCATCAGCCTGCGTGTGAACGGATGCAAGTCTGCCGGCGC